>JACCDI012167691.1_pt1 | contig 156148 bp, 218 predicted proteins | sample 7442791 | NCBI WGS metagenome assembly JACCDI01 (sample SAMN15323434, study PRJNA562643) | freshwater metagenome | isolation source: river surface water | place: USA:Blue River Watershed | collected 2017-08-15
AATGTCCTTTGTTCCACTTTGTGTCAGTCTGATAACGCAGTCGTTTATAATTAGCAGTGTTCCACTGTTCCATTCTATCAACTGTCGCCAATTCAAAATCTGGGAATTCGTTCTTCAATACCCATGCAGTTGGTAATTGATAAGTGTTACCATATAACCATGCCAACCAAATTCTTTCCTCATCATTGTGTTCATAGCGTTTGTGAAGATAGTTGGTACACCAAACAGCTGGATCGCAGTCGTCATATTTTAACGACCATGCATACCAACGAATGAATGCTTCCCTACGATTTTCTGCTGAACGATAATCCATTATACTAAAAATTCTTCAAGTGATGGTTGTTCCATTAAAGCATCACGCAACCATGCTTTGCCGACTGCATCAATGGCAGTCTGTGTTTTTGCTTTCTTTTTCGCACCCCATTTATATGAATCTAATGATTCGACACGGAATTGTTCTCGTGCTTTGTATGGTGGTAGTGCTTGTAGTGGGTTCACAATAGCATTATCACGATATGCTATTTGTTCTGATCTTGTTGAGAATAATGGTTGGTCTGATCGAAGAGATCCAGTTGGATCCACTGCCCAGAAGATGAGTCCATTTCTGTAGTGCCATGTGACTGAACTTGGTGTGCAGGAGATTTTAAGTCTTGTGACTTTTCGTTCTTCGACTGCATATTTGATCCATGCGTCCCAGCATTTTGATGCATAACCTTTACCCTCTTTACCTTCAATTGTTACAATCTCGTACAGATTAGCGTATCCATCTCTATTAAATGTAGCAAAGATTAGAGATACAATTTCACCATTGTCTTCATACGCCATGGGTGGTGCTTTCTCATAGTTATGAAAGCGATACCACAATGAATGTGCAGCCGATAAGAACTTAGTGTTCTTACCAGCTGGACTGTTTTTAATTAACTCTTCAACTCTCGTTGAATTAACGAATAGCATGTTGATAATCCACGGCATCTGCAACTTCGACTTTCTCAATCATCATTGCAAGTTGCTCATCAAATGTAATATAATGGTTCATTAGAACTTCTACTGGTGCACCACCAACATGGGCACGAGTAGCAATATCCCTAGTAGAAGTAATTATACATCCATTTGGGATGGAAGACAAATATAATGGTCGCTTACCATTTCGATAAAAACGAATCTTGCGATCTTTATGTAACTCAACAACACCCATGGACATATGAGAAAACTCTCGCAGTGGGTCTTCTGAATGTAACACTAACTCTGAGTCATTCTTTGTAATACAATCGTAACCGTAAATGTCTTTCCAATTCTCTGGCAATTCTTGAGTAATAACACCATTATGAACAATAGACTTATCACTCTTATTCATTGGTTGATTATACTCAAGATCGCTAGTCGAATAACGGCAGTGACCAATCATATAAAGATTACCATCTTCAGAAATCATATCCTTCAGATTATCATCGTGTAGGTGTTTATCTACAAACTGATCTGCTGGAATAGCTTCTTTGATTGTCTCAATTCCTGTTGACCATTTTGGTAGGAATGAAATACCTGTAGCGTGCATCCCACGAATCTTAGACTCGTGGAATACTCTTCGTAACATAGCAAAGTCCTGCTTAGTTGGTTGTAGCAGGATGGCACCAATAACTGCGCACATTATCCGAAGAACTCCTCTAATGATGTCTTATCAGCTTCTGGGTGCATCTTCATTAACTCAGCACGACCAACCTTAGCTTCACAATAGTCATACCACTCTTGTTCTTCCCACATCCCAGGACTCACACCATTCCATAAATGACGATCTGTTCCGTCTTCATGTTTGTGTCCAGGGTGGTTCTTATCAAGACGACGAGATTCGACATACTCTCTACGGCAGTCTTCGTATGCTTTGCTACCCAACTGAAGCATGTTTTCACGGAAGTAGCAAACTAATGATACACGCTCTGCTTCTTCATCGAGAAGTTCGATTGGAGTATTACCGTGCATAACTTCGTGGTTGTTAATCAGTAGCAAGTCTCCAGGTCTTACATTCACAGCAACACGGTATTCTGGAGCAACTAGATAACCACCCTTATAATTACCGTTGTTAGATAAAACCAACAGATTAGAAAGACCAGTATCCAAGTCACCAGCATCGTAGTGCGCAGCGGTGCGGAATGTTTTGTTCACAGTAATAGTAGTGAACGGAGTTCCAGGAACTAAAAATACCTCATCAAGTTTCTTTGCAGCTTCTGCCTGATTACCATATCGCCATGGGAGCAAATCTTTGAAACCTTTAGCAAGATGCTGAAGGAATGGATAAGCCATTTTAAACTTCTCGAAGTTATTGGCAGTATAAGATGTTGCACGACCATAAGGAATACGAGGATAGCGATCGTACCAACCTGCGATACCAGACATAACTCCATTTGCGTATGTAGTTTGACAGATATACTTCTGAACCATACGACGAGTTTCTTCTTTCTGCTCAGATGGTGACATGTCTTTAACAACTTTCACCCAGCGTTCAAAATCAAACTCATCTTCCTTAACTGCTTGGATTGACCAGACATTATTCTTGTTAGATGGTTGTGGTGGTTTGTTCGCATGTGCAGCTTTAATTTCCTCAATAGGATCTGCACCGAATAAGTTAGACTTTGGATTGCTGAAATAGTCAATCACATCAAACTCATAGTCTGTAACCCATTCACGATTACCCAGCTTACCTTCTCTTGGACCTGCAGCAATACCACGATTCTGCGTTTCAGTTGCTGCTTCTCTTAGACCGAGATATGCTTGCTCCTGCATTTCTTTTGAGAAGAAATTCTTACGGAACTTGAAGATTATTTTCTTTTCATCATGTCCCTTTTCACAAGAGTTACAGTCGCTAGTGCAAGCAACCTGTGTTCCAAGGTCACAGTCAGGTGGAGCATAAACATCACAATCTTCTTCAACAAGAACATCGTAATGACGCTCGTCCACGAATTGCCCAAGCAAATGCGATGCATCATACTTCTGTTTTGCTACTATTACCTTTACCATTTACCTCTCCTTAAAACTTAAATCCATCGAACGATTCAGCCTTCTGTCTTCTTCCAAATGAAGACTTATCAAACATTGGCTCATCATCATCTTGTCCTGCATCAGATAGATTCTCTTGTGCAGATGCTTCTACATCATACAACTTCATTTTTGCTCTATCAATACCAACAACAAATCGTTTGAAATAACTCGGGTCATTATAACGATTCTTTAACTGCTTAACAATGATCTGATTCAATGCTTCCAGTTCTTCGTTGCTCACAAGGGCGAACATGAAGTCAGCTGTCGCAGGGAGACCAAAAGATTCTGAAGTGTCTTCAAGTCCTGGGTCTGAGTTTGTATATCCAGATCGAGTTGTTTGAGTTGCACTAACAATTGGGACATTATATTCAACTGCCAAACCTCTTAATTCTTCTGCGATTGCCTTAACATATGTATAAGAGTTTACATTCGCACCTTGCTTCATTCTTTGGCTAGAACAGATGTTCAAATAGTCGATGAAGATAATGTCTGGTTTAAACTCTCGTTTCAACTTCAATTCCTCTAGTAGTGCTCGGAAATGACCAGCATGCGCACTTGCAGTAGGATATTCTTTAATGATAAGTCTACCTTTAGTCTTATTGGCAATTTTACCAATACGAGTTTCGAAGATATCCCTATCAATAACTTTCAATTCATCCATGGTTAGGTTCAAAAGGTTCGCATCAATACGCTCTGCGATTCTCTCTTCTGCCATTTCCATAGTTATGTATAAAACATTTAATCCCTGATTCAAAACAGAACCAGCCACATGACACATAAACAAAGATTTACCAACACCAGTACCAGCCAGTGCAATGTTTAGAGTTTTCTTACTCAAACCACCTTTGGTGATTTTGTTGAACATCTCCAAGTCGAAAGGAATTTTCTCCTCGACACGATGGTAGTATTCATAGCGTGATTCGTGGTCGTCAAGGTAGTCGTGACCAACATGGTTATCAAAAGACACGGAAAGAGCATCAGATAAAATAGTAGGAATAGCATCTTGTGTATGAACCTTATCACGACCATCAATGATGGAAATGGATGAAAGGATCGCATTATAAACTGCACGATCCTTACAAAACTTCTCAGTGTTTTCTAACAACCAGTCTTCATTGACTGGCGCATCAGAAAGTGTATCAATAAAACTGTGAACCTCAGCAAGTTCTTTATCGTTTAAGTCTTTACGATTACCAGCTTCAATAGCAAGGATTTCTTTTGAAGCTGGTTTATTATACTTGTTGAAGAACCCAATAATCTCATCAACTACAACTGCTTCTTTCCTATCGTCAAAGTATGCCTTCTTAATGAAGGGCAATACCTTGCGACAGTAATTCTCATTGTGTATTAGATTCGCTAGAATCTGTTGTTGTATTCTCATCAACTCCGCCTGTATATGTAACGCTATTGTCTTGGATTCCTAGGTGGATTAGTTCTTCTAAAATCTTACCGATGTATTCTTCGAATGGTTTCTTATCGGTAATAACTTTATTATTCATGTCATGAACTTCATAATCAAAATTAATCTTCAATGTTGAAGTTTCTTCGTTTACATCAAAACTAACTTTACCATAAGAGAAGATTATACCCTCATATGGCTCTTCTGTCAACTTTACTGCGGATAAACCATCATGCTTGCGTTCCAAGATTTGGATAGGCAAGTTGTACTTTGTTAGAAACTCATTTTCTTTTTCATTCATCTTCGAACTCCAGTGCGTTTAGTGCTGCATCAAGATCATCAGCTTTGACCATATCTGTAACAGCGATTGAATATTTACTCTTCACAAAATCATAAAATGTTTTGTCCATGAGAATTGGCATCCAAAATTCCTTGGTGTCTGTATCTTTCTCACGATAGTTCTTTTCTTCTCCAGCCTTTTGGTACCAACCATTCTTAGGTTTGATCACATGCCCTGACTCAAGTGCGAGATCGAGTAAGCCAGAGTACTTGCTAATACCACCATCAAAAGATACGCTAACAGGGATCTTAGACTTTTCTTTAACATAACGAGATTTTTCTACATTGATAATAAAATTATAACCAGTCAATTCAGTTCCATCTTTCTCTTGCTGACGACCCAAGATGAAGATATTATCAGCAGAGTAATAAGAACCAGTACCACCACCAACGATATCTTTCGGGAACATTCCAATCTCTTTATATGTATGGTTCACTACAACCATAGGAATATCTTTGAGAGTCAGGTGAGGTGTAACCATACGGAACAATGACTTCAACTGTTTTGCACGAGTCATGTCTGCTGCAGACTTCTGCTCCAGTGCGTCCTCAACTTCTTTCTTTGAAGCAAGGTTGCCGATAGAGTCAACAACGATGATAAGTTTATCACCACGCTCCAAGTTTTGCATCTGTTGCATGATGTCAAACTTCAACTGTTCAATGTCAGTAATAGGAGTATGGAGAACACGATCCATGTCAATACCAAAAGTCTCGAAGTAAGACTGTGGAGTACCAAACTCAGAATCATAAAATAGTAATGCAGCGTCTTCATATTTGTCCAAGTATGCACGAGCCATCAATAAACTGAAAGCAGTCTTAAAGTGTTTGGATGGACCAGCCCACATAGTAAGACCTGGAGTCAAACCACCATCTAGGCGACCAGAAAGAGCCACATTGATGATGGGAATTGCGGTTGGTACCATATCCTTCTTAGTGAAGAATTTAGAAGCCGACAGAATAGCAGAGTCTTTAATCGTACTATTCTTTTTAATTTTATCAAGAATGCCCATATTATCCTTTCAAGAACTTTAGTAATTGTTCTTCATTCATAGCACCGACTTGTCTTCGAATCTCATTTTCGTTTTCATCAACAACAACCATCGTTGGTACTGAACGAATCTTAAACTCTTGAGCAAGTGCTAGATTTTCATCGATATTTACATCAACGATTGGTAGTTCTACTTTGTCTGCAGCATTTTTAATAATCATGCTAAGACCTTTACATGGTCCACACCAATCAGCGTAAAATTTAAATACTTTCATATTATCTCCTATTATACATTAAGTTTTCTTGCAAGGCAACTATGGATTATTCTTGGAATGTGGTACATCGAATACAAATGTAATGCGAACACAATCTCCAACATTCTTAGTTCCATGCGGTAATTTATTATTAAACCATAACAGAGTTCCAGGTTCGACTCTTACAGTTTCGTCTCCAACTGTATAGTCATAAGTTCCTTGTATAGAAAGGTGATACCTGTCTCGTGTTAGATAATAACTCCCCTTGTCTATATGTATGCCTACTTCTCCACCGACTGGTAAAGATAAGAATCCACATCGACTAAATTTTTTGAAGTGTCTTCGCAAGAAACTAATCACTTCAGTATGGTGGTTTATCATTGGTGTAGAAATACAAATCTCTGTATCTCCAACATATTGATCCATCGTTTCAACACCACCCATAACTAGCTGAAGAACACCAGCTTCCACTTCTGGAAACCCATGCTCATCAACACAATTCTTTGCACCATCTAATTTACGAGCAGCACCCCAATCTTCAGGATGCTGTTTGAGTTGTTTTAGAATCTTTGATACATTGATTCCAGTTTTAATAACTCTGATATTATTCATACTCTTGGTCCATTGACCCATCCAACTAAACTTCTTCTAAACCCTGATGTTACTGGTTTAACCTCATGTTGCATAATTGAATCAAAGAAAGTTATAGAACCCAGTTGTTTGTTCGCTATGGTTTGTTTGTGTCCGTCATAAATGATGAAATCTCCACCAGTAAACTCAGAAGGGTCTGTTAATTGTACAGAAAATGATAAAGACCTTCTCAACGGACGCATTGTGGTATACTCTTCATCTTTATGAGTTCCATAGAACCCCTGATAATTAGAATCATATTCTGTATACTGCATAGGTTCTATACCGTATAAAGTCTTTTTAAAATTTATATCATTTATATAATTAACATACGAAACCATTTTGTCGTATATCCATTTATACTTTGCAGAATAAACATTAAGGAAATAAACATTAGATTTTCTAATTCCCCATGCGTCTTCTATTCTATCATCTATATTTTCATCTTTTGTTGGAGGTCCACCAACAATAGCAGCACCTGCCTCAATCTCAGACATTTGTTTTAAAAACACATCTACTTCTTCTTTTGTAAATCCATTATCAATACATAAAACACTTTCACATTGATATGTATTAACTAATGGGTATAATGGTGCGGTTAAATTATCCAAAGAAATCCTCCAGTGAAGTTTCTTCCTGCGTCTTCCATCCTAGTGGTTCGATTACTATCTGAAGAGCATCAGTGAATACTTTTTCGAATTGTTTATCATAATCTATGTATGCGTGCAATCCTAGCTCTTTTGGCAGAGTCGTGGTGAATGCAATAACATCTTCTTGGATTGGGTTTGGTGTTCGTAGGTATACAAACTTCAGTTTATCACCATCACGAATAGGTTGATATTTCTTATCAAGACCTAGTCGCCTAGAGTGGTGGTTGAACAGCAATGCTGCACGAACCTGAATAGGAGTTCCCTTGATGTAGATCGGTGAACCAGCATACTGCTTCAGTCCATTACATGAACGAGGGAAAGCAATATCTTCCACTGGCATCTGATCAAATTCTCGCTTGAAGTCCATCACATACTTATGTAGGTCTTTCTCAGTGCCGTGTAGAATCACCTGCAACGAGTCTTGTAGTTTATCACGAATAACAGCAGGAGTCGAAGACTTAACCATCTCAAGACCCATAACTTTGACTTTGGGTTTAGCGTATTGCACACCCTCAGAGTTATGCACATTGATAACATATCGTTTCTTCGCAGTCCAGATGGCTTTGTCGGCAAGAACTTCTCGTTTCATAACCATCTTCTGAGAATATGCATTCATATACTCAGCCAACTCAGTATATCCTTGATCGATGAATGGTTGGAAAACTTCCTCACACATCTTGTCCATAGTCTTGATTCGTTGCTCGGTTGTTTTGCCAACGCAAACTTTATCAATCAAAGTTTCCAATGTTAGATAAATTGAGTCAGTGTCAATCGCAACAACGAAGTCTTTACCCTCAGTCTTGAGAGTCTTGTTCAGCATGGCATTGAGTTTGTTTGCCATCCAACGAATGGACAATTGACCAGAAGTCGTAATACCTTCAGCCATACGAATATCAAAGTAGCGGAAGTACTGATTACCCATTGCACCGTAAGCAGAGTTCAACGCAATCTTCATAGCCATCTGCAGGTTGTTCAAACGAGAAATCTCTTTCAACAAGTGCTTCTTACTCTTGTCATTCTGATACTCTTGTTCAACCTTCAGCATCTGTTTCTTATATTTGCTGCGGTTGACATACATCTGCTCCATCAACTCAGGCATAAAACCTTTGATATCTTTACGATATGTCCAGCCATTTGCAGTCAACGAAAGGTCTCTTCGTTTCACATAAGATGTATCGACTTCTTTGTTAAGAAGTTTGTCCACAGTAACACTCAACTTTTCGGAAGTCAGAGTCTCGGGTGAGATGTTGTACTGCATAATCAAGTGAGGATACAGACTGTTCAAGTCGAACGAAGCCATCCACTTATGTTGACCAATTAGAGGGTCTTTGACATACGCACCTTCGAACTGCTCAGCCTTACCAGAGTTAGAAACCTTAATTGGAATGACAATGTTTTTCTTGCGCAGATGATTGTAGATGATAGAGTCCCACATACGAACTTGCGAGTAAACATCTTCAGGATTAATCTTAGCTTGATATGCCATGGTAAGATGCAGTTCGATCAAACGCATCTTGTCTTCCAGTTGATCAACCAACTCCACATCGTGAATGTTATAAACTACGAACTTATCCCAGTAGTTTGTGTAGAAATCACGGAATGAATCACCTGGATTTTCTTTCTTCTTATCACCTAGTTCTTGTTCTGCGATATAGTCCAATCGATACGATTCTTGTTTCTGGTAAGTATACTTCTTGTACAATTCAAGATAGTCAAGCTGGCTGATACCAGAAATATCATAATGTTGTTCTTCATTGCCTTTGATGAATGTATTTCGTTGATTGATGATACCCCATGGTGACATTTTCTTTGCGAAAGTTTCACCAAGTTCTCTGTTGAGACGATTGATTAGATATGGCACATCGAAGAAGTCGGTGTTCCAACCAGTGATAATATCTGGATAGTTTTGTTGCCACCAGATGATAAACTCTTTCAAGAGTTGTTGTTCGTCACGACAGTTAATCATGGTAACATCACTGCGTTCAGTTTGGTATTCACCATACTTAGTTTGTGCGAATGTAACAACCTTCTTTTGTTGAAGGTCTTTGACAGTGATTAGAAGAATCTCTTCGTTGGCACTACGAATGTCTGGGAATCCAGACTCAGTCTCGGTCTCAATGTCAATGGTGAACACTTTGATTTGTTCCATGTCCCAGTTGACATCATCTTCATAGGTGTCAGAGATATATTGATAGCTGTAATTGGTCTGACCATACACATTAAAACCAGCGACATCTTCATACTTCTTGACGAATTCCTTGGTCTCTTTGATAGTTCCAGGTTTAATTTCGTCAACGAACTGTCCTTCCAAAGTGCGATACTTGGAAGGTTCTTTAGAAGTGACAAAAAGCGTAGGGTAGAAATCTACCTTACGCATATACGGTCTGCCGTGTTTGTATCCTCGAACGAGGATCTTGTCACCCCATGGTTGGGCTGATGTGTAAAATTCCATTAAACTGATTTTCCATACATTAGTTGCATTGCGTCTAGTGCGCAGTCGTGAACAGGATGGTGTTTGATGACTTCATGTCGTTTGAAGAGAGGGTGGTCAACTTCTACATATCCATTGGTCGTACCATACATAATATCGACTGCAGTTCGGACATCTCTCCACATATTATACCCTGTAATCTCTTGCAAGCCAAATTTAACTGCAAGCGAGTCGATTGCTAGTTGGTCTAGTGAACCTCGTGCCCACATGGTTTGTTTACTTGCATTTGGGAACTGAGCCATATAATCATAAAACTTTTGCATACCGTTTTCAACAGTCATGTCTTCACGACTAGGTTCAAGAGAAACTTTCTTTACATACTCGTGTTGTTCTTTCCACCACTCAAGAGTAGATTTAGATACGGTACGACCAACATCCATCTGCTCCCTTGCACTAAACTTAACAAAGCATGCATTGTCCAGCATGTCTTGGTAGGTTGGTCGCATCTCTGGGTCAAAGTGAACCATAGCTGCAGATAAAACTACAGCATTAGATTCTACACCAAGAGTTTCTACATCAAATACAAACATTACTTGTTTCTTTCAGTGTCATAATAAAATTCACTATGCTCAACTTCATCATATCCTTGCTCTCGCATAGTGGTGAATAGACTACTCATTTTCTGTTGCTCAGTCCAGTTCTTTAGATAATCATTATCTTGGTCGCATAGAGTAAGTGCTTCTTGCGTGTCTTTCATTACACGATAATCAATAATCTGCTCACCAAGATACTTCTGAGAAAACTCTTTAGCTTCTTCGCATGTAACAGTATCCATGGCATACTCTGGATGGTCATCTGGTGCTTCCACCATATAACGCATACGATATGTAATAAGACTTTCAACGAGAACCCATTTACTCATATTTCAACTCCATAAAATTAGTTTCCTCTGGCATCAACTCAAGTGTCACATCATCTGCTTCATCAACTTCTCTTTGAAAGTTAGAAAGAATACCCATAGTGTAAGCACTCATACCATATGTTGCTTTGTGACACTGATACACACTACCACTAGAACCATGGAAACGATACAACTGTCCGTCTTCTTCAATTTTAGTCACACCGCTATTTAATTTCCAACTATCGCCACGAGCATAGCCACCATACCAAGAAGCAAGAATCTTATACACTTCTTGTCCATTATGGTTAAACTTTAGCATCACCCACTTGTCAGGATTATATTCAGACATCATCATCCTCGCTTTTCATTTTTGCCATTCGTTCTTGGTATTCAGCTTCGTGGTGGTCGCATAGAGTACGAACCCAACCACCACTTCTTCGTTCACCTTTGTTACCACACTTTTCGCAAGTATGCCCTGCCCATAGTTCAGCCATATCTACGAATCCACTAATCTGGTCATCACCACCATCATAATAGAAACGGAGTCCACCGAACTTCTCTTTGATCTGACCAATACGAATCCAATCAACTTTCCTAGTTGGAATCTTATACCCACCAGTCTCAAGGATCTCATCTGCTCGTTGTTCATCCCAGAACTTTGGTTCTCGTTTGCCAGCTAAAAACTTAATTAGTTCATCACGACCCTTTTCTTGAGCACGATTCATACGCAGATCGTATGCACGCATGTTTCGTTTCCACTTGGTGTAGTGGTCAATTTGAGAAATTAGAGTTTCAATGATATGATACCATCCTTCACCGATGGCAAACCCACCGAAGTGCGAATTATCTCCACAGTAGCGAGGATACTTCTCTGCCATTTTCTTGGCGAACTCTTCGTAACGACTGTTCTCATCCATAATACACCTCAGTTATACCAAATCTCATCAAACCCTTCTTCCTCAGAAGGTGGTTCTGCTTCGAGTTGTTGTGCCATATTAGACACAACTTCCCAAGGAATGTTTTTACCTTTTCGACTAGCCAGTCTTTTCATCAATTCAGATGAAGGTGGAGTCCTAATCACAACCGCAATCTTATAGTAGTCTGGCAACATACGAATCTTTTTCGCACGAGTTGCAACAGATGTTGATGTTTGATCCCAGATAATATCCCTACCTGCTTCTCTCGCACGGACAACTTTATCAGCCATCAATTTTACAGCAGTTGGCATGTAGTCGTCAAATACTTCTGAGTATGTAAGACCACATTCTTTTGCATAGTCTTCTACAAACTCATCAGTAGAAACAACAACACAATCATTAGACCAAACCTGATCGTTAATCCAAGTAGACTTACCAGAACCTGGAACACCAACTAAAACATACAACTTATTCATTACTTACCAATCCAATGATGCTCACGATCGTATTTAATCCCAAGCGACTTGTAAATCATTTTATCCTTAATCATATCTGGGACTGTGATGTAAGGATACTCTAAAATAAATGGGCAACCATCCGTACCCCAACTATGGTTAGAAAAGAAATTCTTTGCGGTTGCAATATCTTTTTTCGAGTTCTCGTTGAAGTATCGTTTCTGACGAATCATAGTTTCCAAAATCATTTAATATCTCCAATTGAATCAGCCACATCTTTGTCATCACGAACTTCAACAAAGATTGGGAGGAACAAAGATTCTTCTCCAGCTTTGTTTTTAATTCGCATATTATACTTCACTGCCACAATTTTACCAATGAGTGAATCACGAATGCTCCAAAGATTATCTCGATGAGCATCATTGAAACCAGAACCAACAGAGACGGTAAGATACTTCCCGTCTTCGGATCTCGAACGACATACCATAGCACCGAGTTTTCCAGCATACTTACCAGTACCCTCTTCCACTGCGATAATTTCGAGGTCACACTCCAACTCACCTTTGAATTTGATTTGATGTTTTGCACGCTTGTCCTCCCAGATACCACTCTTATCTTTAAGAATAATACCTTCTTGACCATCGGCAAGCAAACCCTCAAACAGAGTCTTGGCTTCTTCGTATGTATCAACTTCCCATGAATCCACCAAACCCACTTTAGTTGGTTGATGTGTATCTACCAACACGCAAAGAGAATCCCATCGCTTGCCGTAAGGAACAGGACACTCACCATCTACAAAATACAAATAAGGAATAACATCCCAAACAGTTGCACGAACCATTGATGCTTCTTTGTCACTAATCGTACCCTTGTTTGCTTTGTTTAGAATACCATTACCAGTCTGACGATCCATTACTCCAGATTCATCAACAACAAGGAGTTCTCCATCAAAAATACAATCAACATCACCAGCTAGTTTGGCGAAGTCAGCGTCAAGGTTTCCTAGCAGTTGAATTTCTTTGCCATTGCGAGAGCGATACTCCACTTTGCCACCCCGAACGATTGCGTTGAATCGCATACCGTCCATTTTGGTTTGTACCAGTGCTGGGAATTTTACTTTGTCCACCAACTTCTGCTCGAACTGACTGCACAACATTACTGGATATTCTGTCACCAAGCCAGTCCACACTGTGTTTGCGGTTGATACTTGAACCCCACATTTTAGATCCTTTTGAATGATTCGTTCAATAACTTTAGCGTCATCAGATGGCAGACCAGAAAGGATAGCACGAAGATGAGCAATTGCTGCATTACCTGTCACTTCACGATGAGAAAGGTAATATAGATTTTCGATAGCCATTCCCAGACTAGTCTGATGTTCAGAGTCTTCTCCAACAAAAGTATATTCTGGGATTTTACGGATATAGAAATTGGTAAATGGATCAAGTGCCAGACGAACAATCTGAATCAGCATCTGGTCATCACGATTCTTCTCTAGCTGTTCAATCTTGTAATTGCGTGAAGAGTTTGCAGCCAAGTCATTGAAGAATGCATTATAATTCATAGGTCTTTAATTCCTTCTTGGATCACTTTGAAAGTCCGATATCGTTTATCAATACGAATCGGATTCTTAAACATCATAAAATCTTTTGGATTATGCCATTTGAAATAACCGAAAATCTTTTCCTTATTATCTGACATCAGATAAGTATGATTAGGTTGTCTATGGTCGCAATCCCAAACAGTTGTTTCTTTAGCGAGAATCATACTCTATTATACCCCATTCAATATTGCAAGGCAAGGATTACTTGCGGTTTGCGTCCATAATTTCAGAAAGAATAAACTTCGCAATATTCAATTGTTTGCGAACATCATCTTTGGTGAAATAATCACGCTCGAGCATTTCCTGAGAATCAGAAAGAATACCCATAACAACCATTTCCAAACCAGAGAATTTCGCAGTAATTGATTCCATATAATCACGACGGATTGCAGTTTCAGGGATACCGTAGCATTGAGTTTCGAATTCAGTCATTTCTTCACCTTTCCTAATCATCATAACATCTATTATACCCCAAGTTGCAATTAAAGACAACACCCCGAAAACCCTTGTAGATACAGGGGTCTAGAAACGAGAAAACCCTCTACTAGAGAGGGTTTGGAGGGAGGTTAGACTGTGTGTCCTAGAGGGTTAGGAGACGATCTGTAGCCCAGAAAGAGCGGATGCAGGTGCTACTTGAATGCCTGCACCGAAGATTCGGTTGTATTCGTTTACCATATTCTGGCTAGGTTCACCTGTGGCTACGATACTATGCTTGTTAAAAGAGATATTTCCATCACAATAAGGCATGTAAGGCATTAGAGCTACACCCATACCTTGCTCGGTTCTCTGCATAATAACAACTGCAGGATTCTTAATCTCTTCTGATTCTCCATATGTGTTGAAGACTTCACCAATCATTTCTTCACCACTCACTAGTTTAAAAATTACGATACTTCCTGGTTTCATACTATTCCTCACTTGCTATTCGTTCAATAAAATCTGCAGCATCATCTTGATGACTGAAGCACTCAACATATATTCTATGTAGGTCAAGATTGTGTTGAGCAATTACCATCACCTGCTTGGTTTTCCAAACAGAGATTTTGAATGTCCACTCACCCCTAATAACTGGGACGAATGAAATCATGTCTTTTGTTACTTTTGCTCGCATAACAAATATTTAGGGGATCCGAAGACCCCCTAGTATTGTTATGACTTTGGTGGATTAGATGGAACTTTTCCATTCACCCAATCCCAATCGTCATCTGTCATTGGGATCCAGTTGAGCATTTTACTTCTCCTCGTTGAGAAGTTGTTTCTCAGCTTTCTGACGAACAGGGATCTTCTTTGGTTGCTTTGTCTCTGGAACAATACGCTCCAAAGCGATCTTAAGCATACCATTGATCATCTCTGCATCATTAACAACGATCTCGTCATTCAGTGCGAATGCACGAGTAAAGGCACGATTAGCGATACCTTTGAATAAGAAGTTCTCGTTCTCTTCAGTATCGCTGCTAGTGTTACCACGAACAACTAACTTACCGTCTGCCAATTCAATATCAATGTCAGTCTGACCGAAACCAGCTACTGCCATCTCGATGGTGTAAGAATTATCACCAGTCTTTTTGATATTGTATGGAGGATAATTAGGGATGTTCTTAGCGATGTCGTCATGGAACTTTTGCATTTTAAGCAACTGTTCATCAAAACCTACAAAGAACTTATCAAAGTCCTTGAATACATCTTGGCTGAAGAATGCAGGCACGAATTGTTTATTCATGGAGACCTCCTTACTTAGATGCGAATACTTTTTTGTAGTCGAACTTAACAGCTTCTTCAGCAGTCTTTGTTGCTACATCAAAAGTAGTCTTAGCAACTTGCTTTGTGAAAGCAGTTTGGCTATCTACGAATGCTTGGAGGGATTTTGCGATGCTCTCGTCTTTAACGAATGTCTTAACGAAAGTAGATTTAGCACCTTGAATGGTGTCAATAGTTGTGTTGATTGCTTGTAACATAGTTTCTCCTATTAAGCGAGTTATAAAAAGCGACTACCCATTTGGCGTAGTCAATCCTGCTTACTTATACAGGGACACTTTGCGTCGTGCCAGCTTTCGTAACGATTCACAGTCCTAAGGTGAATTCTTGGTTCCCATCCCGAGGGATAAAACTATTTAGGCAGCAGGTGCTTTTGCAGCTTCAGCTTGTTTAATTAGTTCAGCAACTTGGGGATCGCCTTGTGTCTTAATCTTTTGAATCAGTGCAACAACTTCTTCAAAAGGATGCTTACCCAATGTACGAAGAATAACATTAACTTCTTCAACAGTCAATTCAAGTTTAATCATTTTGCTTTCTTTCCAATATTATATTTAGGTACAAGTTCCCACTGGTCTTTTTCTTTAAACGAGACCACCTTAATCTGAGATAAAGATGCTTTCTGATCAGCTTGAGTTGAGTTTAGAATCTTTAATAGATCCCAGTCAGCTAGCAAACCAGCAATAGCATTTCGTCTCTCGATATCTCCGCTAGTGATGTTTGATTCTTTACCATCAAGAGCGAACAATTCTTTGAAGTGCACAATGAAGTATCTACCTTGCTTATGTAAGATATGGCAAGATTGATACAACTTGTTTTCTTTTCTGGAAGCGATACCGATGCGAGTTAGAGTTTCTCTAATCTTTAGGAAGTTGTCTGGTTCTGGCAGACTCACCTCAAGCATCGACTCTGGTTTCCAGTCGTAGTATACCATCTCTACAGTCATTATTTTCCACCTTTGTATAATTTTTCTTTAATCATAGCCAAATGGTCATCCGTTAGAATTGTCAGTGCTTCTTTCACTTTCTCATCGGAATAACCATAAAATTCTTTAACTAATCGAAAGGATTCGGTTTCGGCATCTTTTTTGTGCCATTTACTGAATCTTTTCTTCTTAGAAATACTATTTAGGAAAAACTGAAACTGCCAGTCCTCTGCAATACCAGAGTTCAGGTTCATTTCATTAGCATACAATACGGTGTCTGGAAAATAAGACAAACCTCTATTGATGATATACGGTATATAGTCCTTCTTTGCTAGTGGATCTTCTTGGAATAGGTTCTTTTTGGTTATGTTAATTGCATTGATAAAATCAAACGGAGTCATATCCCAACACCCAATCCTCTGCGAAATTCTCAGCATCCTCTTCGAAAGAGAAACTCGCAAACCCATTATAATCATCTTGGGCATCGTATACAATGACACCCCACTCACCATTGGTAGTTCTATACACTTTAGCGTTTCGTGTGCCTTCTTGGTAATTACTAATAATCGGCATCAATTGTGTCATGATAAAAACCCCACTTCAGCTAAATTTTCTTCGGATGCACCAAATCGTTTTCCAGGAAAAGACTTGTGCAGTAATTCTTCCAGTTCTTCTCTCGAAGAACCTTGACCCATGAACTGATTAGTTTTCTTATTGTAAACATAAAATGTATTGTTATGTTTCTCAATAGAAATTGGAATCATATCGCTCTTAGCTTTTTCTTCGACTTCTTCGACTTCTTGAACAAGTCTGCTAAGAACACGAGCAGCATGTCGCTCTCTAAGACTCCATCCATATGCACCACCTAGCAAAAAAGCAACGACTAGTGCCAACAGAACAAATAAGAATTCCATATTAGCCTCACTTAAATTTACACTGAGCCATAATCTCGGTCAGTGCAGCCATAATATTTAGTTCGTGGTCTGCCACAAATGCTGCTTTATACTGATAGTCTGCGAGGATAAGAACGAGTTGAGGGATACTACCAGCTTCCATATTAGTAGCTGCAGAATCATACAATTCACGGAATAATGTAGCAGTATCGGCATCAGATTGCTTAGCTACCCACTTACGGACTTCTGTAAAGTCTTTATCCTTCAGCATCTTAACCAGACTACGGAAAGACTCTTCAGACATATTGACTAGGATACCAGAGTCAATCTTACCTGAAACAGAGTAGCGTTGTAGTTCGTTTAGAATACGACGATAATCAGGGAAGTGTTTAGTGATTAGTTCGGCAACTACCTTTGGATCAAACTCTACCTGCTCCTGCTTTAGAATCTGAGTTGCTCGTTTGAAGAACTGTGCAGCAATTGCTTGCTTATCAGATGCATCAATCTTAAACTCGATAACAGCACAACGAGAGTGCAGAGGTTCAATGATTCGGTTCTTGAAGTTACAAGTGAAGATGAATCGGCAGTTAGCAGAGAATTCTTCAATGAAGCTACGCAAAGCTGGTTGTACAGATTGCGCATTCATATAGTCTGCTTCATCAACGATAATAACTTTCTTGGCATCTGTCAGTGAGACAGTTGATGCGAAAGACTTGATAGTAGTTCGAAGAACATCAATCGAACGACCTTCATCAGATCCGTTAATCATGATATACTCTGCACCGATCTCGTTACAGAGTGCTTTTGCTACGGTAGTTTTACCAACACCAGCAGTGCCACTGAAGAGGAATGAAGGAAGTTCACCTTGTGCGATGTATTCCTTAAATGTCTTCTTCAGCGACTCTGGTAGGACACAATCATCAATCTTCTGTGGGCGATACTTCTCAACCCACAGGAACTGGTCATCACGAATATCCATAATATAAATGCCTCAATTAAAATTCAAAAGTTGAATCGGCTTCCACAGCAACATAATACACTAGATCTGTTGCGGTTGATTTAAAACGAGAGATCTTCTTGCTAGAAATAGACACTTCATAATCGCCTGGAAGCATCTTTAGGTTTTCTACCTTCAAGTTTACTTTAAAAGTCTTGTCAGTAGTACCAACAGATTCGCTGAAAGAGTTTCCAGTGGCATTCTTCTTGTCGCCAACAACGACAGTGATTGAAGAACCATCGCCAACGATTGATACATCAGCTGCACGAAGAACAGAAGCAGTCTTCTGGATCATGGTCAGCTTATCTGCAGTAACATTGAAGTTGATTTCTGCTTCAGGGAATGTGATAGCCTTTTGTGGAGCAGTAAGAACAGTTGCGTCAGCTGCAAAGAACTTAATCTTCATACCACCTTGACTGATAGAAACGAACTTGTCTTGGAAAGTCAATTCTGGGTCATCGAACAAAGACATCGCACCCAAGAACTCATTGAGGTCGTAGATACCAAAATCAGGGAATGTTTCTGCAACAGTTGCGTCTGCCATGACATTTTTCTGTGCAGAGATAGTTGCAAGTTTGTTGCCGTTCTTCAAAAGCAAGTTCGAGTTGATACCTGCAAAATTCTTAAAAAGTGCAACAGTTTCTTTACTAAGTTTCATTATTTCTCCTATCAAATGAATACATTACTATGTATAAGACATTATACCCGAAAACAAGGTTTCGGGCAAATTTATTTACCAATCAGAACTTGGTCCAGAGTCTGAACTGCTTGAAAAAGAGTCAGAAGAAGACCAAGAATTTTCCATAGAGGACGATACAGACTTACGGGAATCTGCATCATCAAATCCCCAAGACGATTCTGTTTTTGTGACACCAACACTTCTTTCTACTTCTCTATCGTACACCTTACCTGTATCACGATCAACACCATGAGTGATTGATTCAATAGTACTATCAATAAGCATCTGAGTGAGCATACCATTAACAAAGCTATTATCTACAGTAGTATCGGTTGTAGATGTATATGAACGAGTAGGTGTTACTTGTTTCGGTGGCAGAGGTTTAGAATTTACAACTGCAACCTTACGAGATTGTTCTCTCCTCTTAGCCCAGTATTCGTCTGCAGCTTTCTGTTTCCTAGCCAATTCCTCAGCTTTGGTTTGTTGACGACGCTTGTAAAGACGCCATTGAGCACGGATGGCTAGGGTGGCAAGAACCACCCCAGCAACTACTACAGCAATTGCTAGGATGTCTTCCATATTACTTACCAATCATCAAGCCAGTCATATTGGAAGGAACAACAATAGTTTGAACCTTACCATTCTTAATACCTTCAGAGATGTTCAATGCAGCTTGAGCATTCATGTAGGCGATACTAGAACCACTTTGGTTTGCCAATGCAGCCATACGCTCGGCTTCTTTCTTAGCAGTCTGAACTTCTACTTCTTTCTGTTTGAATTCATTCTTAGCACGAACGAGTGCGTTAGCAGATTCTACAACAGAGTCAGCAGGAACAATGTTACGAATCAGAACTTGACTGATGGTGATAGTACCATCAAGTTTCTCATCAGCAAGAGTCTTAGTGATCAACTCTTTCACTTCAACTTCCATTGCAGGGCGATTGTCTGCCATATCAAGTGCTTCAAATTTTCGTGAAGACTTATAAACTGCATTTCGAGTAGCGTTGAAGATGTAGTTATACATCAGGTATGTATCACCATTATGCACAGCGTGGAAACTACGGTTCTTGGTGTTATAGATTTCAGCAACCTGTGCTTGATTGATGTTATAGGTAACAATCAAGTCAAAGTCTTTCATGGTGCTGTTGTCTTTAGCAAGAGGGGTTAGGTCATCAACCTTGATAGCGATTTCCTTAATAGGGAAAGTCATAACAGAACCAACGAGGGTTTGGTTGAAAGAACCAGGAAGCAATTCCTCATTCTTAACCTGCTTATCAAAGCCAACACGGAGACCAACTTCACCAGTCTCAATTCGAGTACATGCTTGCAGAGAAGCAACAGCCAGAATCAAAGCACCAATTTTCACAAACGATTTCATAATAACTCCTTAAAAAAGAACAACAATACCAACCAACACAAACATAGAAACAAGAGCAGTCACTAGACTATATCCTGCCATCTTAACCATATTAAGTTTTTCTGCACGAGTGACATGCCAGAAATAACTAAAACCGAAAAACACAGCACCCCATACTGCTAGGAATGTCAGAATAATCCTAATCATTTCTTAGCCTTCCATTCGTTAAACTCTTTAATAAGTTCTTCGTGTTTCTCAGCAGAACAATAGAGTGTCCACTCACGAACAACATCTTTAGTTGTAACACGCTGGTCGTCACCTTCAGTGGTAATGATAGGTTCTTCCAAACGATATCCAATAATCGTTTTCGGTAAACCATTATCCCACATACGCTCTACAGAAAATGCTTTCATAGCATCCCAGTCGATAGCGAATGATGCACTGGACATTTCACCGACAAGTCGCTTTTGATATGCATCATTTGCATACTTCAACTTCTCGTTTTCTTTCTTCAAGTCTTCAATCTGACACTTCAGGTCAGACATTTTGATTTTATCACTGATACCAAAAATCATTTCTCTTCCTTAGAATACTTCACATCATGCTCATAAAGAAACATCAGACAACACATTGCGTGAGCCAAGTGATGGATGCCTGATTCGGGATCGAGAATCTCTCCCTCTTTGTATGCCCACAGGTGTCTCTGCATTGCATCAAAGTATCTTCGTTTAGAGTCTGGTACAAACTTCCAATTATCAGGTTCATATTTCTCAGCACCAAATGTCAGAACCTTAACCATCTCTTTAAGAGCCAAAGGTGGAACTAAACCATATTGAAGTTTACCACCATCAAATTTTCTACCACCAGTCGTTGCTGATTGACTGGCTTTAACATCTTCTTTCTTAGCCATACTCTCTCCAGTTAAACTGTTAATGGACACTCAAAGAATGCCCATTGGCTGATTAGCTACGAGTGAAAAGTTGAGAACCAGCAACTGCGTTGGCAATAGCAACCATACGACGAGTAGGTTTACCAACACGATATTTGGTAGTTTCAGTGCCGTCAGCTAGAACTGCTTTGTTAGAATAGATGCAATGACCTTGATTGCGCAACTCATGAATAGCACCATGAGGATTCTTCAAACCAAAAGATCCAGAGATCTGACGAGCAGTCACTTCAGCACCAGTGTAAAGGTAGTTAAGTAGCTTTGCTTGCTTTGACATATTATCTCCATAATAAAACCATCAAATGAAAAGAATCGCTGGAAGGCGATGGCATAACCTTCCAGCGACGAGTAAATTATAGATTATACTTCGATGCCGTTTTCACGGAGAATCTGGTTGAAGTCTTCCACATCTTCATCGACAGCGGAGTCATCGATGATTTTCTGCAGACGAGAAGATTCCAGTGCATCTTCTTTTGCTTCAACTTTCTTAGTGGCAGTCTTGACCTTAACAGTCTTAGCTTTCTGCACTTTGGCAACTTTAGCCTTTGCTTTTGCAACAGGGTTCAGTTTGGCATCAAGTTCTTTCTGGTAGTCAGAAAGTTCGTTAGCAGTCGGAACAGGTAGTTGATAAACACCACGCTCGACTTTATTCTTGTTGAAGAGCCAGTTAGGATAACCGATCTTCTCATTCTTAGCACCAGTGCGAGTATCACGCAGGGTGTAATAGATTGCAGCACATTCCTTCAGAGTAATCTGAGGATCTTTTTTGTACTGAGGGTTAGACTCGATCACAGCCACAACAAATCGTTTCTGAGACAGGGACAGGTTTGCAAATTTCAACATGATATATTTCCTTAAAGTTTCAAAGATAGTTCAACACTACAACCATTATTTTACTACAATTCCCAATAAAAGGCAAGTCTTTTTTGTAATAACCCTACAACATGTAGGGGATTACTAAAGTATTACTTTTTAGAAGGGAATTTCCTCGCTCTCTGGAGCCTTAGGTGCTACGACTGCAACTTCAGGTTCAGGTTGAGGGTTTGCAACTTTATCGTACAAGTCGATGAATGCAGTTTTGGTAGCTGCATCGAATCGGTTGCAACAGAGTTGCACTGCTTTCTCACGATTCTTGAAAATCGCAAAAGCACGAACAATGTGAATCATACGACGAGTTGTAATCGTTTCATCCACACCACCATCGTCAAAGGTGCGACGGATTGCGTCAGCCCATTTAACGAGAGTCTCTGCGAATTCTTCATCAGGACACTGATAAGATTCCATCAGATTCTTAATAATCTTAACTTCCACTTTTGCAGAAGGATATTCCTGCTCGAAAGTCACAGCGAATCGCTCCAAGAATGCTTCGTTCAGCACATTGGTACCGATATAGCGACCATCGTCTGAACCCTTACCCTTAGTGTTTGCAGTGGCGATGACATTAAAGCCAGCTGCAGGAACAATCATCTCGTTCTTGAGTTTGAAGTAGTAAGGTTTACCCTCGAGAATCGGTTGCAAGCAAAGCAGAGTGTTTGCAGAGCCAGCATCAATTTCGTCAAGCAACAGAGTCGTACCCTGACGCATCGCAATAAGGACTGGACCCTCGACAACCTGCACATTACCCTCGACCAGAGTCTTAGAACCGATCAGCTGTTCTTCGTCAGTCATCATGTTAAGGTTAACACGAATCAAAGGTCGTTTGTGTTTGGCACAAATCTGTTCGACCATCGTGGACTTACCATTACCAGTTGGACCAGAGATGTATGCAGGATAAAAGATTCCAGACTTGATAATATTCTCTAGGTCTGAGAAATTACCAAATGGCACAAAGTTAGGATCTTTGACGGGGATGAGTGCTTTTGTGTCTGTGTAGTCCACAACAAAGGATTCTTGTTTCACTTCTTCAACTTTCAATGCATTATTACCAACAACAGGTGCGGACTTGCCACCATTAATAGCATACATACCACGACCAACTTTATCTTTCATGAGCCACAGGGGATATTTCTCAGTCTTGAGTGCGTGCATAACTTCAAGCAACTCAGTTCGACTTACCATTTTAGTAGTAGTCGTATCAGGATACATCTCTGCAAGTTTGGATTCAAACTGCTCACGGAAAGCCATATCAACTTTTGCCATCTTTCACTCCATTCATAATCAAGTTTATAACAATATTATACATCAAATTGTAATAAAAGACAAGCACTTTTTGTACAGAAAAATGCTTGTAAAATCAACAACTTACGCAACTAGAGCCACGAATCGGTTCAGTAGGATTCGGCTAGTCTTCTTCACATTCAAGAATTTACCGAAATTCTTTGCAATAGACTTTGCATTTGCCTCAGAGTTCACTTCGAGTTCACCCTCCACGATCTTAGTAGAAGTTTGGGGAATCAGGAACAACTCATCACGACCAGTGTTTAACACAGAAGCAAAGTTATCGGTGCGGAAAGACTTTCTCCAAGATTCAATCAACGAGTCAACATTACCATTGTAGTCAGGAATGTTTGCACGAACAACAGAACCCAAATCACGACGATGATTGCGACAGATGTAAAAACCGACAGTGCGGACATTATAACGATCTTTAATCATACGCAGGATTGCGTCTTGTTGAACGGTAGAGTCACGACGAATCTCGTAGGTCTTTTGTGTAACATCATCACGGATAAAGTGACGCTGTTTAACACGCTTGTACTGACCATTCACAACTTCAGTGCGAGTGTCATCCAAGTAGCCACCACGACCAGCACCTTGCAGAGAACCACCTTCACCATCAGTAAGAGTGATGAATGTAGTTTTCTCGATATTGTTGTTCTTGATAAATTCACCAAGATTCAAGTATACCCATGCAAGTGCTTCGTTCAGCGGAGTACCACCAGTGCTATAACCTTTGTTCCAACGGAAACGATAGTCTAGCAGACGCTTGGACATTTGAGTAAACTCAGCTTGCGACATCTTGTTGTTGAAGAACTCAAGAAGATTAAAACCACGAGCATTATTCAACACGCCATCCATGTCACCACGAGTCTCCAACCACTGCTTGTATTTCTCATATCGTTCTGCACGAACTTCGTATGTCTGGTCATCTTCATATTGAGAAGTAAAAGCAAACACACGATAAGGCACTTGAATACGCTGACAGAACATGGCAAGGTTGATAACCTGTTTGAGTGTGTCTTCCAAAACACCATCCATAGAACCAGACCAATCAACAAGCATAATCATACCGTGATTCTTACCTTGTGGTAGAGTCGTAACACGCTTGAACAAATCGTCTTGCAGTTTGTATGCATAGATTTTACGCATGTCAAGAGAACCAACTTTCGAAATCTGTGCACGCTTGTAAAGCTGAGCAGACTTCTTCATCTCGAATTCTTTGACAAGATAGTTTACAGTGCGAAGAGAATCAGTCTTGAATGTATCAAACTCAGACATTTTCTTGGTGTAATACTCATTTTTCTCAGCAATAGACATATAGTGAGTATTATGGTCATACCCTTGGATAACCAACTGGTCGTCATTCCATTGCTCTGGTGAATTGGTCTCAGCAAGAATTTTCTTGTAACCAACAATTGGAGATTCGAAGAATTGGTCATCAAACTTCCAATAGTGATATTCAGTAGAATCATCAGCAAGGTCTTCCAGCTTTTGTTGGAAAGCACGATCTGTCTTAGCCTGTAGGTCTTCTTCCTCGTCAGGTTTAGTGTCATCGTGTTTGTTAGAACCACGCTGTGTAAAAGGATTCAAATCTTGATCGTCGTCACCCTCTTCTTGATCCCAGTCACCATCCATGTCTAGGTCAAAATCGCCAGTGATTGGATCTTCGTCATCTTCCTCAACATCTTCACCAGCAGCTTGTCGCTGTTGTTTACGCTGTTCAGCTTGTTCTTTGCTGTATGCGTAAATCTCTTGAGCCAGTTGAATAACTTCGTCAATAGTCTCGCATCGTTCTGCACGATTCACGAAATTCTTTTCGTCTTGTGTGAATTTAACACCACACTGAAATCCAACTTTGAAGTAGAGATTGATTCGGTCAATCAGAAGAAGATCGTCAAAATTTTGAACAGTCTTGACACCGAAAAAGTCTCGGTCGTTGAGTTGCTTGTAACCCTCGTTCATGCGTTTACGCAGACCAGGATATTTGCGTTTGATAAGTTTCTCGATACGAACATCTTCGATGATGTTCATATAGCCCATGAGTTTGCGGTTTTCTTGGATTGGCTTGATGTATTCTTCGCCAGTGTAAAGTGCGTGACCTACTTCGTGACCAATGAGCATGTCTTCAATCTCAGGGGTCATTTCTTTCCACATCGGAAGAGTAAGAACACGAGACTTGATATCAAATGATGCTGTGCGAGTTCTTGCACGAACCACAGCTAGGTTTTCTGTTGCGAGTAGTCGAGCAGAAAGGTCTGATGCACGCATTTCCATAGTTAAATCTCCATAATATATACCATTATTATGCCCTAAAACACAATAAAAGACAAGCATTTTAAAAATGCCTGTAAAATCAACAACTTACGAAAAACCCCTCTACTAGAGGGGTTTTATTTAGAAAGCTAGGTAGTTGTAGTTGCTTTCTTTCTTGCGAGTCAGGATACAGAAAGCATTACCATTCTGGTAAGTAAACTTACCTTCTTGCGCATCGACTTTCACGATATTATTTGGAGTGAACATAATCTCATTCCAGAACTCACCATCTTCGTCTGCAGAGCAAACAGCCAGATCGCTATTACCAGTATCAGATGCAGGTAGATTGTACTTCACCTTAGAGTACCACTCAAAGTAAACTTGCCCACTCAGAGGGTTTCCATTCCACTCAGTGCGAACATTCTCTTTAACAGGTTCACCATCAACAACCAACTGAACCTCGAACTTACCATTGTTGTTGAACTCAGGTTTAGCGTTCAACATCTTCAGAGATTCTTGTGGTGTCTCGTCATAACGATTCATTTCTTCAACCAATGCTTTCAGCATGTCAAAGTTGAACTGCTCAAACAAAGCAGAGATCTCTACAATCTTATCAATGTGTTCTTTATTGACAAGTGTGTCATCACAGTATTCACGGATGAAGTCTGGAGTCAATCCCTTGAAGTCCAGCATGTAGAAAATACGACCTGGACGATTGCGCATATGTTCGTTGACACGCCACTTATCATTACAAGTGATAACAAACAGCTTGCGTGAAGGGAACACACCATCAAGAAGTGTCAGTGCCTTTTCTTGAGAATCGTTATCATAAACCTTTTCAAACTCGTCAAACAAGATGACGCAAGGTTGTTCGATGTCCTGTAAGAACTTGTTAAAGTTATCTCCACACCAAGATTCATTGATGATGATAGTTGGGATGTCCATCACTGCAGCATCAATAGAAAGAGTTTTTGCAAGCAAAGACTTACCAGAACCCTTTTCACCAGTCAGCATCACACCAGTTGAAACATCACGATCGAGATAGGTGCGCAGAATACGGTTTGAGTTTTTCTGTGTATCACCATACAGCTTTTTAATAGGGGTGAATGGGTCAACCATTTCAAGGAAGAAGAACCCAGCCATCTCATTGAATTTTACAGTGTAGTTTCCAACAGGCAGTTGCGTTTGAATATCCAGAGATTCTTCTGGTGCAATACGGAAGGTGTTGGAATTACGAATAAAATAAGACATTACAAAAATCTTTCAAAGTAAAACAGTAGGATGAATTCTACACCAACCTCACATTTTTGTCAACTAGTTTTTTGCAATAACTGAAAAATCATTGCGTTTTTCAAACTTGATAACTGAACGGAACTTGTCAAACAACTGGTCACCCTTGTGAGAAATAACGAAGATGTTACTGTTCTCACCGAAGCTATTCATTAAATTCAAGAAGTAATCAGTACCTGCAGTATCCAAACTGGAATCAAAGATTTCATCAAGAAGTAATAAGTTAGTATTAACACTATTCTTCATCTTTGCAATCTGACGCCATGTGAAAAGAATTGCAAGGTCAATACGCATCTTCTCACCCTCAGAAAAACTTGCGTAAGTAAACTCATCACGGAAACGAGACTTAACAGTCTCATTGAATGCCTCATCCAACTCAAACTGAATGTATGCATCCATTTGGTTTAGGTACTTGTTGATCATCTTATTCATGATTGGCAAATACTCACGAATGATAGCGGTCTTGATACCAGTGTCCTTTAACAACGCTGCAGAAACTTCTTGAAGATTACGGTGTTCTTGTAAAGAAGTTTTCTGACCAATTTTTTCTAGTGCTTGTTTAGCCAGATCTTTTAGTTTGGTCTTCTCTTCATCGATGTTAGTTGTGTCAGATTTAATCCCTTCAATCTCAGCTTCGAGTTGCGAGACTTGCCTGTTGAGTAGGGTGACTGATGAATTCTTTGTAGAAAGTTCAATGTTTTTGTCGGCAATCTTTTGTATGACTTCATTAATTGCAGATAGCTTCTCTTGAAGTTTGGTGAGCACTTCGTTGAGTTCATTAACTTTTCCGTTTTGATCTGACAACTTCTCATTAAGGTCTTTGAGAATTCCCTCTTTGTATTGCTCTGTGATATCTTGATTACAGCTCGGACAAATATCGTTGTCATTAAAGAATTCCATGTGGTGCTCGCAAGTTTCGACTTTTTGTAGAAGTCGTTGCTGGAGTTTGTTTGCTTTAGATAGATCTTCTTTGATCTGTTCCTGATTCGCAATCTTCCCCTTAAGAGTTCCAATTTCTCCGACGATGACATCAATCTCTGATTGAGTTCTGCCAATCTCTTCATTGCTGTTTGAGATTTTCTCTTGGATGGATCTAATATTATCTGCTTTCGCATCCGAGATAGTTTTGATAATAGCAGTTTGTGCTTCGACTTTAGTCTTAGCACTCGCAATCTCTGTTTCAATTTTAATGATTTCATTTTTTGTATCCTGTGCCTTTTCCTTCAGCAATTGATTCATCGTAGAGAAGATACGGATATCAAGAATGTCTTCAATAACCTCTCTGCGTTGGGCTGAAGATAACTGCATGAATGGAACAAATGATGCTGAACCTAAGATAACAACTTGTGTGAATGTCTTATAATTCAACTTTAAAATTTGTTGTTCAAGAACCTTCTGATAGTCTTTCACTGCAGCATCTTGGTTTAACAACTCACCATCTTGCCATATCTCAAACAGATTGGGTTTGATACCACGCTTGATAACATATTCTTTACCATTAACTTCAAACTCAATCTCAACGAGACACTTCTTACCATTGATTGAGTTTACCAGCTGTCCCTTGTTGATGTTACGGAAAGGTTTACCAAATAACGAAAAGCACAATGCATCTAAGATTGTGCTTTTACCTTCACCGTTTTTACCGATGATAAGAGTAGTGGTTGACTTGTTTAATAGAACTTTATTAGGAGAGTTTCCTGTTGAAAGAAAATTCTGCCAAGATACTGATTTAAATGTAATCATACTTCGATATTAACTGCTTCCGTGTAAAGTGTTCTCATATATGTTTTGACTTGTTCTTTATCAACATCCGTTTCAATCGAATCAATGTAATGAGCAAGTACAGATAGCGTATCTTCCAGATTGATTTCCTCACCAACCTCGCCATCTTGGAATTCTGACATGTCTTCAATAATTTTGATTTCATGGCATCCTTTATTATACAACTTCTGTATAAATTTATCAAATTTATAATAGTCTGTTTTATTGACAACGACTAACTTAACATATTTCTGAGCAAGGTCTAACGAATCTAAATCGACTGGATCTTGGTCTTTGTCATTGTATTCAACTCTGGAGAACATTGTATAAGGATTGTGTATGAATTCAAGTTCTCTTGTGTCGAGATCGAACAAGTGGAATCCTCGGGGATCGTTAAAATCTTGCCATGTAAGTTCGTATGGATTACCAAGATAGTAAATATGCCCATCATCACTGCGGTGATGATAATGCCCAGAAAAAACCAAATCAAATTTGTCAAATAATGATTTCTCGAGTCCTTCATGACTTTGCATTCCTCTGTACATAGCAAACCCAGATATCTCAAAGTGACCCATACAAATATCTGCTTTTGTATTTTTCATTTCATCAATTGATGCTTGATAGTTATCAGGACAAATCCAAGGCATCATACAAATGTCTGTGCCATCTACTGTGATGGTAGATGGGGAATCGATCACATTGATATTGTTGTATTCTTTCAACAATAAAGCAGGAGAGTTTACATCGTTGGTGTTCTTGTAATAAGTATCGTGATTCCCAGCAAGCATATGCACCACCACACCAGCACTAGAAAGGCGATCAAAAAACATTTCTTTCGCTCGCTGTAATGCGTAAAAGTTGACATACTTACGACGATCAAAAGTATCGCCCAGCACGAGGACAGTATCAATCCCATTATCCATAAGAACAGGAAAAAAGATGTCATCATAGAATTTTTGAAAGAAGTCTAAGAAAGCGATACTGTCATTTCTTGCACCGAAGTGCTGGTCTGTAATGATTGCTACTTTCAAATAAAACCTACCTTTCTATTTGTTGTGGCAGTTTTGGTTTGCTCTGATTGTTGGTTGAATACTTCTGCCAAAGTATACTTCTCAGTTTCTTTACCACGAGGACGAACTGGTAGTGTTACACCAAGTTTATCGGCAAGTTTATTAGCTTGTTGAACATTCAATGCATCAAATGTAACGATGTCGAAGCAACGACCTGGACGGACAAGAGCAGAGTCAATGTCACGAATAGATGGTAGGTTAGTAGAGAATACCATCTTCTTACCTTTGGTAGTCACAAGACCATCACCAACATTAAGGAATCGGTGCATCATTGTATTACCATCGCTACGAGATTTCAAGAATGCATCACTGTCTTCAAGAACCATAACTTCCGCATCGTCTTCAATGAATCGTGCAAAGAAACCATCCTTATCAAGAATGGCAGAGTCATATGTTACGATTGCAGAAGAATTGCGGTGTGCCAACAGACCACGAATGAATGTAGTCTTGCCAGTTCCTGGAGGACCAATCAAAAGAAGAATGTTTGCGTTGCTATCCATATAGCGATCGTAGTAATCTTCAAGAGATTCATCACCAAGGAATGGATACATTTCTTTGACTGGGAGACGAGCACGATTTAGTGGAACATTGACGGAATGACCATCGCCACCGTAAACCCACTCGATATAAGATGTAACAACATCAAATTCACCCTCAACGAACTCAATGATACCATCAGCAAATTTACTATCACCAAATGCACGAACTTCAGTTGAGTTGCTGTTCACATTGAATTTGATGAAGTTGCTAGTTTGTTCTTCGATAAGAAGTCCAGAAGAAGAACTTGTTTGAACGAAAAGGAAACCATCGAAGTTTACTTCAGCCCACTGTTTCCAAGTGGAACGATTGGCAAGAACTGTGGTCTCTCTTTGAACAGTCGTCTTGTTATCTTTAACACGACGCTGCATGATTTCAGAAGAAACCAGATCCTCAACATCACTAACACCAAGAAAAATATTGTCTTTGTTTTCCATAATTTTATTCAAATATAATACATTATCAACTGCATCCCAAGTATAACCCTTGAGAAACTTTCTACCATTTCTGGCTTGCTTAGCTCGAAGTCTATTACGACTTCTTCTTACTCTACTAGGAAACGATGTAGTAAGAGTACCATTTTTAACACTATTCAATAATTCCTGAATCGGGTTGCTCATTATCATCACCTAAAAAATCATCTAAACTTGGTTGCTTCTTTTTTCGCTTTTCTTTTTTGCGTTCAATAAAATCATCTAACTGGTGATTCTGTTGCATGAACTCAAGATATGCATTGTGGAACTCTCGGTCTTCATCACCTTCTTGAACTTCAAATGCTTCAAAAGGCATATCTTGAATTAACTTCCCTTTGATATAACTCTGCTTCTTTTCTTTGGCAATCCTGCGAAGAAATGCATAGTAGATAATCTGTGTAAAATATGCAAATGGATTACTGGACTTATCAGGATTAAAATTGTCAAGATACTGAATGCAGTTTTCCACACCATCGAGAATCATATCATCTCGATAAGAGTAGTTTATAAAGTTGGGTTTGTAGGATAGATGGGTTGCGATCTTAAGAATACAATCGCCGATGTAGTTGCTGACGATAGGTTTGTCACGACCTTGTTTGGATGCTTCTGCACATGCATCTCTGTGCTTGATAAGAGCTTCCAAGAAGTCTTTGTTATTTACATAGTGCGCCATACATACATCTTCCTCATATAGTTCAAGTTATTCATAATTCTACACCAAAGTTGTTGAAAAGACAAGTTTTATTTCTTATTACAAAATAAATTTGCTTTTTTATTTGACATGAGGCATAATTCACGGTGTCTAGGGATGATTATGATACATTAGTTAAGTGTATCGTTTCCCTTAACGAAATTAATAATAGGTTTCTCTTCTTCTCTCTCATCAGAGGATTCACCGAAAATCTGTTTCAACATTGCTACTGCTTTTTTAGCATTATCTGCATTAGACAATAAAACTTCTTCCTCGTCCCAATTTAAATCTTCAGCACGAGTAGGTTCTTGTTTGGATGCAGTGAATGTGGTCTGTTCATGTTCTTCCACGATTCTTCTATAATGTGGAACAAACACATGATGCAACTTCTTAATGTAAAGAACATTTTTCTTATCAATGACAAATGACTTATCATCAGAAAATTGACAGAATGGATGAGCAGTGATTTGCTCTCTATGTGTATCAAAATTGGGGATTGTTCTAATTGACATTGGATACTCCAACTCAACATGCTGTTCATCTTCAGATCTTAGAACAGCCATGACTTGTTCGCCTGATGTGAACTTACACACTATAAAAAATTCGTCGCTATCCATCATAGATCTACCTCCACTAATTTAATCTTAAATTCTTCTTCAGCGTAGGTCTTATAACGCTCTGCAGCATGGTTCAATGTATGATTCTTCCATGACTTCCAGTGTAAGTCGTCAGCGATATCGAATAACTTACAAGCAGACTTACCATCTTTCAATCTCAAACCACGACCAATACTTTGTAAATTTCTGATCTTGGATTTTGACGGAGATGCAAAGATAACATTTTCAATAGATGGAATATTAATACCTGTTGAGAATGTGCCGTATGACGCAATAATAATCGCATCGCTCTCTTGTTCAGTGATGTGACGGATAGCCTCTCTATCGGAGACATCTGTACCACCATGCACGAAAAATACTTTTCTCTCGTCGTGTACTTTTCCTCTGATCAACTCATAGAGAATCTTACCATGTTTTTCAACATATTGGAATAAGACAAGAGTATTACCTTTGGATGCTATTGCTAAATTGCGTATAAATTTGTTACGCTTTTCGTTGGTGACTAACCAATCCATCTCTTCTTGATAAGTCTTGTTTTTCCTCTCTTTACGAATCTCTTCTGAGTATTTCAGAATCAGACAAGTAATATTTAGGTTAGACAATCTTCCAGAATCCATTAGCTTCTTGGTTGTAGTGACTTTGTGCACTGGACCAAAGATACCTTCAAGAACTAATTGGTGGATCTTTTTATTATCAAGAGTGCCTGTTGTGCCGATGCGATAACGAATGTTATCCATCTTTTCCATAACAGTAGTTAGAGATTTTGCTTTAAATTGGTGAGCCTCGTCGCCGAAGATAACATTGAATTGTTTGAACCAAGACTTTGGTTGTAGATAGATGGATTGCCAAGTTGTGATTAACACATCTTTGGTAAACTCTTTCGGGAATCCACTGTATAACTTTTGACAGTGAGAACTAACAGACCAACCATTAACAGAAGAATAATCTTCAAAGTCAGAATACATCTGTTCAACTAGAGATGTAGTTGGTACAATAAGAACACATCTATTGCCTTTACTAATGTAATAACGCATTAGCGAATAGATGATAAATGATTTACCAGAACCTGTTGGAGACAACAGCAATGTTCGTTCATCGTTAATACCTTTTGCGATGGCATCAACTTGGTAGTCACGAATCTCAATCTTCTCTGGTAGCTTTAGGGTTTTCACAAACCCTTCGATCATATCATGTGTATACTTTTGTTCTGCTCGTATATCACCTTTGATTGTTACAGTGTAATTATTTCTTTCGCAGAACTTTTCAACATATTGTAGTAAACCAACATAAATGGTTTTTCTTAGTTGATCATAAAGACGAACTTTACCATCCCACAATCTCGCCTTATATTGAGGCGTAAATCGTGCACCTGGATATTCATATGTAAAGAAGTCAGCGAGTTCCTGCTCTACGCTAGGATCACCAAACACTCTCATATAAACTTCATCAAGTTTCTCTATCGTTAAATGTGGGACTTGTTCCAATTACATACCTGCTAAAAACTTTTTCCATTCTACTGCAGTTTTAATTTGCCAGTCTCTGGCTTTAATCTGTCCAAGAATGGATTCAATTAAATAAATCATTGTTTCAAGATATTCAATCTTGACTTTCATTGTGTTGAGTTCTTCATCACCAGTAAGAAACTCATCCATCTCATTTTTAAGTGGCTTAACACCTTGCCATTGATCCCAATTATTTTCTTTCAACTCATCACGAGACATCTCACCACGGAAATATCTAAACTTATTTTTGCGCAACATGTTGTAATCAGATTGCAGTTTAGTGTGCTTGAGTTTAACCTGCACCAATAACTTGATGTATTTAGCGTGGAGTTTGGGAGTTGCTGTGGATTGTTCTCCGAGATAGTTGTCATCAATCTCGCAGTCTTTGTCCCACATTTCTTGCAATTGTTCAATGTTCATAATAACCTCAAATTAGAATAGAGCCATTATACCCTATCCATTACAAAAAATCAAGTTTGTCTTACAAGAATTTGTAATAACCGTAACGGAATGTAGCATTACATGCAATGTAATTCACATCCATATTTGTTGATTGGAATGTTACAGTTCCTATTGTGATTGGAAACAAGTCAATAAACTGCACTTGTTGTGCAATGTTATTGTTACCAGTTAAAATAGAAAGTGTTGCATCAGAATAGTTTTTAGCTAACTCTGAGTAGTTGTTAGTGTCGGAAGCAATGAGTGCCTGATACTGCTCATAACTATTCGGGAAACCAAGAGCAATAATCCAGTTGTATAACATCTTATAATTTTTCATCTCGTTATCAATTAAGAAATTGATTTCAAGAGTGTCATATGTTAATGATTCCCCTGGAATTGGTTGTTTGGTAAATGGGTTGGCATACTCTGGTTCACCGAGAGTGATACCTGGAAGATTTACCTGCTGACAAAAGAAAGAGATGTCAGGTAATTTAGTTACATTGAACATGAACCCATTAGGAGATAATGGATTGATGTTATCTGGTGTTGGACATGAAGTTGTATTAGCCATAATTTTATTTATGCTCCATGAAAAAGAGGGATCCGAAGATCCCTCTTATTACTTTTGTCAGTTTCGATAGAAACCAACCTAATGATTACATTAGGTTAGTAACCTTAACACGACGGTAGTAGTAGTTTGCGTTTGCAGTTAGGTTATCAGTACCTGCTGCGCCATCGTCAAGGTTAACGAATGGGTTAGCAACTAGACCGTAACGAGTCTTGAAACCAATCTTTGGTTGGAAGCTGTTAGGATCAACAGCACGAACCATTTGTAGAGGTACATATGGGCAGTAGAATAGACCTGCATCAAATGCAGACTGACCCTTGTAACCAACTACGAAGAACTGTGTTGCAGACACATTAGAAGTATATGGGTCAACATATACTTTGTACTTGCCGTTTAGAACACCAGCGTAAGTAGTAGAAGTGTCATCAACAGTAAGATCGTTCTTACCAGTGATACCAGAAGAGTAGTCAAGTACACCAGCCATCGCTAGAGCAGATGCAACATCTGCAGAAGTGATGATGATGTTACCACGACCACGACGAGTCTGTTGACCAATAGCGTTAGCTTCACGCTCGATTTGGAACATTAGACCCTTGAACTTTTCTACAGACCAACGACCATTAGAGTCAACATCTAGGTCGAAAGTACCAGCAGTAGCAGTACCAACTGCAGCACCTGCTTTAGCAGTCTTGTAGATTGTACGGATAACTTCACGGTTGATTTCAGCAAGGATTTCTGTAGAAAGAATGTTGCTTAGTTCACCTTCAGCATCAAGACCATGTACAGACTTCATGTCTTGTGCTAGTTCGATAGAGTATTCTGCCTTCAAAGCACGAGTCTTTGCAGTAACAGAAGCCTTCTCGATAGAGAATGCCATTTGACCGAATGAACCATCACCAGTACCACCTTGACCTAGACGCTCTGCTGCAGAAGTTGCTAGAGCAGAACCAGTAGTCTCAGAACCACCGAAGTCATAAGCACCAGAGTGAGTACCAGTACCAGAGTAGTCAGTATCAGCTTCGTTGAATAGAGCTTCGTTACCGTCCATAGTACCATAACGGCTCTTCATTGCGAAGATTAGACCAGTTGGCTGAGTCATTGGCTGAACACCGCAAACATCATAAGCGATCAACTGAGGCATTGCACGACGAACCAAGCTGATTAGAACTGGGTCGAACTTAGCCATACCACCTGCGTCTGGGTATGAACCAACTGCGTTAGTAGGAGCTGCTTCGAAAAGAGCTTCTTGTTGCTTGCGCATTTCACGCTCTTGGTTCTCTAAAAGAACAGCAGTAACTTCTTTGCGATATTGATCTTTAATCGCAGGTGCACCTTCGTGATTTAGGACTGGTGCCCATTTTTCCATTAATTGTTGACGAGTAGTCATGTTTTTATTTCCTTATTTAAAAGATTTGTTCAATGCTGATAGATAAGCAGTCATTGTTGAATCAACTTGTGGCTTCTTCTCTTCAGTTAAAGTTTCAACTGGAGTATCAGAAACAACAGACTCTACAATTGTTGCTGCTTTCTTAGTGAAATAGTTTTCACGGATAGTCTGAACTTTCTTCTCGAAAGACTCAGCGTCTTCGTATGATAGTTCCTCTGCAAGAGCATTAAACTTTTCTACTTCAGTGTCAGTTAGACCATCAGTAGCAGTTGCAATAATTTCTAGACGCTTTTGCTCAGAAATCATTTTTGCTAATTCAACATTAGCAGCAACTTGTTCGTTTAACTTCTCTTCTAATTCAGAGATAGTTTCTTCCATTTCGCCAAGCACATCGTATTTCTCTTCAGGAATATCGATATAGTGCTCTTCAAATAGACCTTTCATACCAGCCACGAAACTCTCAAGAATTTCAGACTTGATACCACGCTCTAGGGCAATTTCATTCTGTGCCATCCACTGCTCGGCAATATAGCCGAGATATCCATCAACTTTTTCAACAAGACCCTCTGTATTCTGCGCAACAGCTTCTTCTAGCTTTGCTTCGAATTCTGCTTCGATACGAGCAACTTCTTCATTTACACGAACCATAACTGCTGATTCGAAAATTGTTGCTGCTTTATCTTTAAATTCTTCTGTTAGCTCTTCGCCATTAAACAACGCATCCATGTCTTCTTTCATGCCTTTAACAGCATTACCTTGACGAACTGGAGACTGATCACCGTTGTGTGGGTTCATAGAACCAGTAGGTGCTTTCTCAGCATCTTTTTCGTCTTGTACATCGTTGCGCTTGTTGTCTGGGTTTTGGTTTTCACCTTGTGCTGGAACAGCATCACCCTGACGAACTGGAGACTGATCACCAGCACCAGCGTTTTCTTTAGTAGACTTGCTACCACCTTCAGAGCCGTGAATCTTAGCTTCCGCTAAAATCTCTGCAATTTTTTGTTCGATTGACATCTATATTCTCCTAACTGGAATAGTTCTGTTAAATTATTTATTATTTATTTGATTTTACTCAAAAACTTTGCGAAAGCAACAATCTTAGCTTCCTGTAGATCTCTGGAAGAAGCCTTTTTAATGATTGTCTTGACTTCCTCAATATGTTTTTCCACGAACTTTCCATCAACAAATGTCCACTCCTTGTTTTCCATGATACCACGGACAAACGCATCTGGAGCAGAAGGGTCGGCTACGATGTCAGCTGCTGTAGAGAGCATGAAATCGTCTTGTACAACATTGACGCCATCTTCGTTCATTTTTAGTGAGCCAAGTGCACGACTAGAAACACCAAGATTTGCACCGCCATCTAATAGACCACGAGCAATTTGACCCATTGGGGTTTCAAGGATTTTTGCTCGACCGATATAGTTTGTTCCTTCTTTACGAAGGTCAACGATTAAGTGTGATACTCGGTCAAGATTAATGCTTGGTGTGTCTGGATGACCCAACTCACCATAAGCACGATTAGTTTTTACCTGTTCCTGTAAGTAACGAGCAACTTCTTTGTCCATCACTTCTTCAGTGTACATACGCTTGTTACGATTAACAAGGTTTGATTGAAGGAAAATACCTTCAATGAAATAATTTTTACCTTTGCCAAGACCTTTATCTTCAACGATAAGTTTGGCTTCGTGTAGATCTTCTCTGATTAGTTTCATTATGCACCTACTTGAGTTTCGTCGTCATATGCACCATAAGTAGCAGTTTCGACTTTGGTTGACCAACCAGCCACTTTACGCAATACTAAAAACCCAGAAACATCTTTTGCAGCACCATTAGTAACAACGACATCAAAAGTGTTGTCGTTGTTGATTGGAATACCCCAAGAGTTAGCTTCCATGTATGGAGCATTTTCTGGTGCACATGCAATAACGATTTTGCTATTACGGTTGATTGTAACTTTTGAACCAAGCTCTCCAGAAACACTCCACTTAACAATATTTACTACTGGAGAATCTGAGTTTCTTGCTTGTGTAGATGCAGTTAGATTGGCAATAGTAATAGTGCCAGACTCTGCAGCTGAAGATGTGAAGTGAATCACAGTCTCCTGATTAGTATTCTTGACAGTTGTGAATGTCATTGCCATTTTAGTTTTCCTCTAATTTTTCTAGCACATACAAAAAGTTATCTTTAGACTCACGCATGTACTCAATTACTTCTGTTTGATTCTGTAATAGATTATTTAGTTTGTCTTGAGTTCGTGTATCAATTGCTACAATGCTCTCATCATTAAGAACATAATGTAACTTATTTTCTACCAAACGATCTAATTTGTTTAGAGAGCGAATTTGTTGTACTACTGGATCAACTGAAAATATAGTTGAAGAAGCAAGCTGTTTATATGATTCTACTAATGTATCAGTAACTTTAATATCGTGGTGCTCTTTAATAATATTAGCGATTGTCTTATCAGATAGTTCTTCGTATAGTTCTCTTTTCGCTTGCTCCTCCAAAGAGGGTGTGTTGGATCTGATACTAAATGTACCAGAATCTTTAAACTTAGCAATGAACTCTTTAAATTGCATATTACTCTGTTGGTTCTTCTACATTCTGAGTAGGTTCTTCTGCAACTTTAAACATATTTGCAGAGATAGATTGACGCATATCTTCAATCTTTGCTGTAATCTTTTCGCCAATAGCTGCAGCAAATGCATTCTCTGTAGTTGTTGCATCGCCTGTTTTAATCGCATCCACTAATGCTAATACTGTATCGTTCATGATATTCTCCTATTAATTTGGCCAACCACTAGATTTAGTAGTGGTGTTAGACTTCTTCTGTTTTGTGTCTTGTTTAGCTGGAGCATTATCTTCTTGAGATTGTTGCTCGTCCTCAGCTTGTTGTTCTTCTACTGGTGCCTGTTGTTGTGCACTAGCTTGCTGTTGCATTTGTTGTTGCTGCATCTCAGCTTGAGCATCCATCGCAGGTTGTTGTATTGCTGCTTGAATCTGTCCTTGTTGAGTCGCTATCTGAAGAGCCATTTCTTGTTCTTCACCAATCTGCTCAGCGATCTCTTCAATATCATCATCGTCCATACGGAGGATATTCTTCTTAGCCCATTGCATTGAGTAATACTTACCAACATATGGATCAATAAGTTGAAGTAATGATACACGAGACTGAATCAACTCAGAATCACGCATTTCTGCATAGTGATTGTCTTCAATGAAGTCATACTTAATATCATGTCCGATATCATCCCATTCTTCTGGGCGGATAACACCTTTAGCAATTAACTGAACACGAAGTGCATCATTGAATAATACTGTAAATTTTCTACGAAGTCTAATAACAAACTTATTAAACTTGATTTCATCACGATTAATCTCTTGTGAACGACCAATAGAGAAACCTTGTTGCTGTTGCATACGGCTAACAGGAACATTCAATGCGTGATATAATTTATTTTGGAAATACTCGATGTCTTGAATTTCACCAAGATTCTGGCCACCTGGAAGTGTAGTAATTTCAGTACCCTTACCACCTTCACGACGAGGCATCCAGAAATCTTCCATCATTGATAGATGGCGACGATCGTCACGAGTCTCACCAGTAGTTGCATCATAAACAATCTTGTTACGGAACTTGTTCATGATATCAGAAACATACTGTTCAGCCTTTAGCTTCGGTAAATTACCAACATCAACATAGAATATACGACGCTCTGGTGCTCGAGAAATACGATAAATGACCAAGGAATCCTCGATCATCTTTAATTGGTTTACTGGTTTAATCGCTTTGTGTAGGTATGAAAGAGACATACCAGTGTTCGGGTCATTAAAACCAGAAGGAACATAAACAACAGAGTCTAGTGATAACTTAACACCATGTGTTGTCTGTTCAGTGATACCCTTGTCGTTGTAAAGATAATATTCTTCAATATCTTTAACAACCTCAACACCCTGTGGAGTCTTTTCCTTACGGATGTTTTTAATACGACGAATCTTACGAGGATCAATGTAGCGTAGTTCTACGATACCATCCTTAACACGATTTTCGTCAATAAGAATTTGATAATACAATCTTCCGTCAACATACCATGAACGGAAAATTTCATGTGCACGATCTTGAAATTTTAGTATTTTGCAAATATTATCAAACTCTTGTTTGATTTTCTTTTTGATTGGCTCGCCAACCTGAACATCATCTAGCTTAATTTCAACAGACTTGTGTGTTTCATCTGTAACGATTGCTTCATTGATAATATCTTCAATAGCTGCATCACAGTCAGAATATTGCGCACACTCACGATAACGACGAATAAGGTCGTTTTCGTTCTTGATGATACCTTCAAGATCCATGACCATGCCGTAGTACCCACCAGCATTTACACCAGTGTTTACTACGGTGGCATTTGTCTCTTGTGCTGACGGAGGCACAACACTAGGTAGTGCCTTGTCATCTTTACGCTTTATCTCAAAGCCAAACAATTGCATAATGTAACCTTAATGATATTATAGAGGTAGTGAACCAACTGGAGTGTCGATAGAAACATTGACACCGAATCCAGCTGCTGCACCAGTCTCTGATGTGAAGAAGTTGTATTGGAACTCTACATCAAACTGTTCAATAGCGTTTTGTTGCTCGTAATCTAAACCAATAGCAGAGATCGCAGTTGGGAATGCGTCAACAAACTTATAAGATTTGATGATAGCACCGTTACGATCTAGTTGATGAACCATTAGGTCAACTTGATAGTCAGTAGGATTAGTACGACCATTAGTTGTATTATAGTTCTGAATACCAGATTGCCACTGTTCCAATGCATTACGGATACCAAAAGTAGTATCGTTGTAAATTGTAACAGTCCATGGTTGGAAAGTTCTTTCGCCAGCGAAGTTTACTGGGCGACCACGATAAAGAACTGGAAGAGTCTCAATTGTGGAAGCTGGTAGCTGAGCAGCTTTACACAGAAACTGTGCACGCTGTCCAGCAACAACACCTAGCGTAACGAAAGAAGGGAATGTTAGTTCTACACGGAATTGATTGGGACGAGCACCGCCACCAATCATCTGTGCTTTAAAATCAGCAATATTTGCCATTTAATTCTCCTTGTGTTCTCTCTTATTTATTCTCTAATTACGCACCTAGTTCGCTGAAGTTAATACCAGAGCGAGCAGCAACGAAGTTTAGAGTGATAAAGTTGATAGAACGATTTGGCTTAACGAAGATGTCAGCAACGAATTGGTTAGCATCAATTACTGCACCTGTATTGTTAGACTCATCGCACTTAACAACGAAATCAGTGATACCACGACGACCTTGAACATCTCTTAGGAATGGCTCAACTAGGTTCTTGAATTGTGCACGAGTGAAACCATCGTTAAACTCGAACAACTGGAAGCGAGCTGCAGTAGCAATTGCTTTCTCAAGAACAATGAATAGGCGACGAACATTAATACGATCGAACGCACTTGGTTTAGCCAATAGAGTCTTGTCACCGAATAGAACAGTACCTTCACCTGGGAAAGTAACAACTGGGTTAACACCAGCTTTGTACAACACATCACGGTCTGTCTTATTTGGGTTGTGTGCTAATTTAACAACATTCTTGATCTGACCACGATTTAGACCACCTGGAGAGAACCATGGGTCATTTTGGTAATCAGTTCTTGCGCATAGACCAGCAGTGTCACCGTTGATTGGGATCCAACGATACTTGTCGTTGTAGCGGTCATATTGATACTTGAAGCCAGAATCTAGAACAGCATAGCTAGTTGATGGAAGAGCGTTACGGTATGCAACGATTGCATCAGTAGCAGCAGAACCAGAACCGATGATAATGTCACCAGTAGAAACATTTCTTGGAGATGCAAATACTACGCAGTCTAAACGAGTCTCGGCAACAGCACCGATAACATAAGTTGCAACTGCAGCAGAAACATTACCTAGTGGTAATAGGCTGATGTCGTATTGTGAATCGTCAGCAAATAGTGCCCATGCAGTCTGTAGTTGACCATCAGTAGCAGTTAAGTCGTCAACACCACCAGATAGTGAACGAGTCACAGCAGAACCGATAGTAATGAAAGATTTAGCAGCAGATGCAGTACCCCAGTTAGTTCCAGATGCTGGATGATCCATCCAGTAAATGTATTCTGAACGAGAGTTAATTACATCTTTGTAATAGTTGTTTGTGCCATCAGAACGCTTTGCGTCATTTGCTTTAGAAACAAATGCGAACTTTTCTAGAACAGTTCCTGGAGCACCAGTCCATAGACCATCTTCGTCAACGATAACTACATGTAGTTCATCGTTAGAACCACCAACGCCAGCAGCGTAAGTAGAAGTTCCTGGAGCACCATCAAAGTTAGCTTTGTATGCCCATGCAGCATAAGAAGCAGAGTCAGCGATAGAAACTAGTAATGAGTTACCTAGAGTTCCTGGGAATCTTGCAGCGAATTCGCCAACTAGACCTTCACCAGAACCATATGAAGTTAGATAATCATTGCTGTTATTGATTTTAATACCACCAACAGTAATTGTAGCAGTGGCTAGAGCAGTAGTACCGCCACCTCCTGGTGCAGCTACAGTGATAGTAGGTGCAGCAGTGTAACCAGAACCAGCATTGGTAATAGTGATACCAGTGATGCTAGAACCAGAGATAGAAACAGAACCAGCTGCAGCATTTGTACCATCACCAGCGATAGTAACAGTCGGAGCAGCAGTGTAACCAGAACCACCGTTAGAAATAACGATACCAGTCACAGAACCACCAGAAACAGTAACAGTACCAGTTGCAGTAGTACCACCAGCAACTTGAGGTGCTGAGAAAGTAACAGTTGCTGCAGTGTAACCTGTACCACCAGCAGCAACAACTACACCAGAAACTGCACCGCCAGATAGAACTGCAGTACCTGCAGCATTAACACCACCAGCAGTCTGTGGAGCAGAGAAAGTCACGGCTGGGGCAGCAGAAACAGAGTCATAGCCAGAACCAGCAGTTCCAACCGCTACTGCAGTAACAGTACCAGTTTGAGTCGCAACAGCGTTTCTATGATTTGCAGTGTCTGCACGAACCACTAAAAGATTATTAGTGTAAGATAGGAAGTTTGCTGCTGTAAAGAAAGACTGCGCATTGTCATCTGAAGGCTTACCAAAAATACGAACTAGTTCATTTTCAGAGCTAACTCTAGTCGGAGCCAAAACTGGACCCCATTGGAAAGTACCAGCAAACGCACCAGCACTAGTTGAAACTGCTGGAACGATTGATGTGAAATCTTTTTCTACGACTGCAACGCCTGGAGATAATTGGAACGGCATTGTAATTCTCCTTGTTTAATAAAGTGTTTACCTAGACAATGTTTATGTCTACATTTTATTTAGTTTTTGCACGATTTCTAGAAGTTTAAAGGTGGTTTTTCTGGACCACCATCGTCATAAAACCCAAACGGAGTCAATTCTTCTTCAATCGCCTTCATTTGTTTCTTATACATTGCTTCTCTTAGGTTTACATTATTTAGGTCTTTAAAATAAGAGTTGGTAGTTAACCAACCGAATAAGACTAGAGGCATGACTAAGTCATCGTGGTATCCCTCGTCCGCCTCATAAGAACCCTTACTTTCAATAAAAGTAGAGATCTCGGATATAGTGTCTGCATCATTAACGATAAGTTTGTTTTCTTCGACTAGTGCCTTAAAGTTATGGCAACCGATTCGTTTGATTTTCTTATCGGTATTCACACCAAGTTGTGTTTTACCGCCACCGAAACCACCAGAAACTATTTGTCCGTTAGTGTGTCGGGTGACCATTAAAATATTATCGTATTCTAACTCTGTGTATAAAATATGTGCAACTTGTTCAGAAATATTCGTTTCCATTAATACCCATGCTTTATTGTAATCATTACCTACTTTGTAGATCACATTAGGATATAACAGAGGGCTAATCTCATTATTACGATATTTTGCTACGATTCTGTAAGGAATCTCAGTAATATCAATAACTTGGAATGCCGAATAGTCTCCACCAACACCTTTAGCTAAGTCGGCTACTAGACAATATGAGTGTCCAACTTGTGGTTGAACATATACATCTAATCCGTCTTTTTGGTGAATAATAACATCTGGGCTCATCTTTGCGATACAGTCTGGACGAACTAATGTTAAAGAAGAACCCAAGAAGTTACACAAAACTTCCTGTGTAAATTTAAGTTCGCCAAGAGCAGCTTTTTGTTCGTTTGCCCACTTTTCATCACGACCTGGGATTTCCCAGTATGGAATAAACAAAGGAACAAATCCGTTACGACCCTTTTCGGCATCAGTCCAAAACTTCCAGAAGTGATTGTAACCTAGCGGAGTAGAAGACAATAGAATCTTTGTAGTCTGACCAGCAGAAATTGTAGGATAAACAGATGTAAAGAATTCTTCAGCCACATTGTTTGGAATAATCGCAGCTTCGTCAACATATAGTAAGTTTACAGACTTACCACGAATACCAGACTTACCAGTTGCTGCGGTGAATACTTTTGAACCATTTTCTAGTTCGATATCACCCTTGTTCCAACCAGTAACACCTTGTTGCATCCACTTTGGTAGACACTCATACATTGTTTGATAACGATCTAAAACTTCTCGAGCAGCTGTGGCTTTGTTGGCTAGAATGGCTACTGTCTTATTAGACTGAAATAAAGTATACCAAAGAATGTATGCAGCAGAAGTAGTAGTTTTACCTTGCTGACGACCTTCCATCAGGATAACACGACGATTACTATGAATAATATTGACTTTGTTCTTTTGACAATCATACAGTTTGAATAACTGTAGACCATGGTCAAGTGTTACAATGTAGCAATAATTTTCGATGAAGTAAATCGGATCCTGAGAACACTTAATGTACTCTTGAATATTCTCTGGTGTAAAATCAACTTGAACACCTGCTGCTTTAAGATTGGTGTTCGAATTATAAATTTCAGCCATATTTAAAAGTTATCTTCCCAATTCTCACTAGTAACAGTAGCAGTGACTTCGTCGCCTTCTGCCACATATAATCTATTAGGATTACTAAAATCCTCATTCTGACCCACATTTGCATTAACTTGGGTAATAACATTTTTACCACCAACTGGTCCAAACAAGTTAATCTTCATTTGGAAATTTAATGTGTGAGTTACAAATCTACGAGTCTGGAAGTCACCATCATACTCGTCAGAAACAGAGACTGAATTTAAGATAACTGGAACTTCCTGTTTGATGTTCATGTCTGGAACAGCATTAACCACAAGAGTGTATTCAGGTGTAAATGTTGGAAGAATCTGCTCAATAATTTGAAGACCGTCTTCCTGAGTTTTTGTTAGAATGTATAGGGAAAGGTCAATATTATATGGAACAGGAGTATACATAGTAGTCATGCTAGTTGTAGCATCACCACATTTGATCTGTTGCATACGATTTAACTTACGAGTAGGGTCGTAGTTGTAACCAATAATCTCAAAAGACATTCTTGGTAGAGAAACATAAGTGTTGTTCTCTAAGTTTGGATCTTGGTCAATACGAACCAACCATTTTTCTTTTGGTGCATAAGCAAGAGGAATTTGTAATCGTTGTACTGTAGTTCCAGTTACAGAATCTCCCTGCTTTCGGTCGATATAAATGTCACTGAATAAACGACCAAACGCTACGATGCTCTTGCGAATAAGTCCGTGATAAAAAACTTGATTGCTTAACATTATGTTCCTATATCACCGAATGGATTAGACTCACTGAATAGAACATCAGCACCCTCATCCTTAAATGTATTGTTGTCACCATAAGACTCAACCTTATCAATATTGTTTTCAACCACAGCTACTGCTGTTGCAGTAGTGCCAGAAGGTGAAGATGAAATAATGACAGTTGGCGCAGAATTATACCCAGTTCCTGGATTAACTATATCAATAGAAACTACTTTACCTGCAGATGTACCGCTACCTAAAGTAGCAGAAGCTACAGCACCAGTACCGCCACCACCACTGATAGTTACAGTTGGTGTGGTATTATATCCAGTTCCTTGATTTGTTATATTAATCTTAACAACCTCGCCAGATTCTGTTCTTGTGATATTAGTTGAGAATGTTTTTAGAGTCTCGAACGCATCTACCGCAGAATTTCCAGTATCAATTCGTTCAGAGCTATATTGGAATAGTTCAACCTGAAGTTTGTAAACATAAAGTTTACCAAGTTGATAGAATGGGTCTTGGTGTTGAACGAACTTAATTTCAAATAAACCTTTAGTTAAAGGAAAATAAATTAAGTCACCTTCAGCTGGACGATTTGGTAGTGGACCAATATTGTATCTACCTACTAGTTGATCCCATCTACGACGAGCAACCACTAATGTAGCAGACTGTTCAACCATAAGACCAAACTTCTGAATAAAAGCACCCTGCCCACCTAGAGAATCCACATTCTCGAAATACATTTCAATAGGGAATGATGCCTTAAACTCAGACAAACGATCCTCTCCAAGAACATTGTCTTTTGAAACTAGAGTTCTTGGAATGTAAACTAACTCTTGACCATAAATCTTTAAAGATTCAATGATCAAGTCTTCAATAAGAAACTGTTCATTACGAGTTGCAGTATTCTTACCGTCAGAAAAATATGGATTAATGGTAGACATCTTATCCTAAGAAGAAATCCAATGGTGCTGATTTATTTTGTAATTCGTCTTCTAACTTATCAATTTCTTCAGTAGCTTCTTGATAAAGTTTATCACCATCTAATGTTACACCACCTGGAAGTTGAATTCCAGAAAACTTTTTAATGTTAGTAGCCCACTGTTTCTTGAACAATGCAATAACATAGTGTTTTAGCCATGCTTCGTTCCAAACCTTAGAAAATTCTGAAGGATCTAAAGCACGATATCCTTGAATGATAATATAATCACCAAGAACCACATCTGATTCCCAGTTGATATCTAAATGAACACGATTGGTAGTTCTATTGAATCTAAAACTAGTGTGACCATTTAACTCTAAGTCTAATAGAGCCAAGTGCGCCATCACTGTTTTGTAGTAAATAATTGATGTTGAAGTTAGATCGTATAGGTCGTTTAGTCGTAACTGGTATTGTAAATCAAACATGTTCTTAGATGAACCAGCTTGTCCGATACTTAAAATCTTTGTTACACCATATACATAGTCTGGAACTTCGATATATCGTTTGTCATATTCACCTAATGTGATAGATGACATAACCGCAGTATGTCCAGAAGAACCATTGATAGTTTCATTTGGAGAGAATGTACCAACTACATTTCTAACTAGCAAAGTAGTTCCAGAAGATGCAGCGTTGGTTTCTCTACAAACCTCTGCAGTAGCACCAGAAGTTGCACCAGTGATTCTTTCAGCTATATCAAATGTTGCAGCTACAGATGTTGTTAGAGTTATTCTTGAAGCAGAAATCTTTTGCTTCATATAAATTTGCTCTATACCCTCATAGTGGTATAGTCTCCAGTATTCCAATGCTTCGTCAATACGATCTTCTAATTGATCATCGTCAGTATTGATTTCTAGAACAGGTGCACCAAGTGCTCTTAGTGCATACTGCTTTAATTGATCTCTAGTAGCTACAGCCATTTTATTTTCCTAGGGCAGCTTTTAACTCTTCAATCTGCGCTTGTTGTTGTTGAACAGTTCTAACCAAAACAGAAACCATCTTAGCGTAGTCTAGTTTTTTCTTACCATCTGCGTCTGTTGATACAAACTCTGGCATATGTTGCTCAACATTTTGAGCGATTAGACCAACTTCGTGTCTCCCATTAATATCATACTGCACAGATTCTAGCTGCATAACTTCAGCTAAACCATATGATGATTCTTGAATATTATCTTTTAGTCTTGCGTCAGAGTAGATATAGAAGTTTGGAGAAGTAACATCACCAGTTGCTGCGATATTTCCAGAAACATTCAACTTAATGTTCATGTTCCAAGATTCGTCAGAACTTGCGTATGTGATTGTCTTATCAGTAGCACCCTTCAATGTGATACCACCGCCATTAGCAGTAGTATTTGTTGGTGTTGCTACTGAACCAAGTTCAATATTCTTATCATCAACTGTAATAGTAGTTGAGTTAATAGTGGAAGTTGTACCATTGATTGTCAAATCACCAGTAACAATTAAATTAGTTGCAACAGTTAGAGCAGCTTGAGTCCATCCACCAGCCTTAGTTGTTCCAGTGCCAGCAGAATTTTCTACATAAAATTCAAGTTCACCGTTTGATGCACCTGCAGATGTTTCAGCGATAATATAAGTAAAACCATCTACAGACTTAACCCCACCTAGTGAAGACCAAGCACCAGAAGAATAACCTTCAAATGTAGACTGAGTAGAGTTATAACGAACCATACCAGCTGCAGGAGATGCAGGTCTTTGTGCTGTGGTACCAACAGGTAAAGTCCAATGGCTAGTACCAGTTGCCGCAAGAATGTTTAATCCAGCTAGAGAAGTAGAAGAACTACCAAGGTCAATAACTGTAGTACCGATAGTAATATCGGCAGTAGCCCATGTAGGTGCATAACCAGCACCAGCAGATCGTAAGAATGTTCCTGAAGCACCAGCTGTAATGAATGTAGTTAAACCAGTATCTTGTTGGATAACTAATTGACCAGCAGAACCGCCTGCAATATTAGTTGCATATGTTGCGTTTGTTGAAGAACCAGCAGTAATAGATGCAGCATTAACCCATGTAGGAGCACCTGCACCACCAGATGTTAAAACTTGCCCAGATGTACCTGCAGCTGAAAGAGCCATTGCAGATCCAGTAGAATAAGCAATACCACCATTGACAGCAGTAAGGGAAGCACCAGTACCACCATATGCCAACGCCACCGCATTACCGTTCCATGTAGAGCCAGTAGAAAGCGTTTTGTTGGTTAATGTCTGCGCAGAAGCAGTGTTTACAACTACAGCACCACCACCTGCGTTAGATCCATCATGAAGTCTTAATGTTTTGACTTCAGTGTCATAAGTGATTTCACCAATAGCACCAGTGAACGCATTGTTCTGGGTAGTGGTTCCTCGTCTAAACTGTACTTGTGTTGCCATTTAAGGATTCCTTTTCGTATATTTATGCTTGCGCTTCTGACCAGAACAAGTTTAAGTTTACTTTAGCTTGCGTTGTTGTATTCAAATTTTTAACAACAATAGCCAAGACATCGGGACCATCTGGGAAATTACTATAACCACCAATAGCTGAATTAGATAATTCTTTCAATGTTGCCAAGTCAATCTCAGCGAAACCATTCGGTTGACCAAGAGTAGAGAAAACTTGTTCTCCTGGAGTCGCTGCAGTAGAACTGCTTGTTGAAACTTGAGCAAAAGATGGCTGAGACCCTAATGCTACAGTATTAACTGATGACCATGTTAATGATGATGCATCAATATTACCTGGATTTAAAATACCATAAACTTGAACAGATTGGTCAGATTGAATCTGTAATTTTTGTAGTAATAATTGTGAACGATTGATCAGATCTCTATCACCGAATGCTCCAGCGATAGAGTTAGAAACTGATGGAGCCAATCTTAAGAAAAACACTGTTTCTGAGCCATCTGCGGTAACAGTGTTATTTAATGAAGAATAGTTAAAGTAGTAACCACGATCTGTATCGAAACCGCCATCCATAATGTAAGATGAACCCCAGTGGTTAATAACAGGAGCAGCAGTACAACTAATTAGTGTAACAGAGTTATATCCATTACCAACATTATGAACTGCAGCAGCACCGCCAGTGAATGACTTATTAGAACCACCAATAAACATTGTAAACGAAGCACCACGAGTACATCCAGTTAGTGTATTACCAGATTTACCTGTATAAGTGATAACTTCGTTTTCAATTAGAACTGTGCCACCAGTAGATGGGAAACGAGTTGCGTCTTGTAAAACAATAGTTGTCTGAGTGTTGTTCATTGTTGCAGCCAGACGATTAATGATAGACTCATTAATAGCTTGATAACGAACCGCAGTGTTACCTGAACGCATATATGCTTCATCGTTCACATTGTTCTGTTTCATTCTATGTGCAAGAATCATATTACCATCACCGCCACGGCACATGAAGTCAATAAAACCAGCACCATACCAAGAGAATGAAATACCCATCATTTGCATCTTGTTAAGGTTAATATTGTAACCTGAAATACCAGTACCATCTAACTTATCAATATTGAATTGAGATTGTGGAACTCGTTGGTCAATAATTGTTGCAATTTTAATACCACTAGAATTATTAACTCCACGATATTCTGGGTTAATAGTTAATGCTGTATCAGAAGCAATAGAACCAACCATATATGTCATACCACGGATAACAATTCTATCACCAACTTTAAGTTGTTGTGTGAATCGTGTGCTTGTTCCTGCAACTGCCTGAGAACCTGGACTCACAGAAACGAAACCAGATAGTTGATATGTGGCAGAGCGACGGACAACGGCTAATTCTTGACCATCATATTCCCAGAACAATCCGTTTTGGTCATCGAATGGACCAACACGAACTGAAGCACCATGCCAAGATTTAACAGTGACACGAGGTAAATTAGTAATAACTGCATCTGTTGAACCGAGTGTTCCAGAAGCAGTATATGTAAATGTGTTTTCGTTTGTTACACCAGAAACACCATAAATGCCATTATATCCAGATGTAACAACGCCAGAGATTAAAACTGTAGCACCGACTTGTAATCCGTGGTCTTGCTCAGTTGTGACCGTAACAGTAGAACCTGCAGTTGTACCTGATGCTGAAATTTGGTCTAAGTTAAGAACTGGATTGAATAAAACACCAGAAGTCCAAAGAACACCCTTACCAGATTGGTAACGCATATATTTCTTAGTCTGACGAGAAATAGAAGCACCATGTGATGGAAGGAATGGACCAAGTGTAACACCACCATCAAATGGGCGATGTAATGCAAAGGCATCAGAACGAACATAAACACTACCTGTCAGTCCTGCGCTGGTAACAGCACCACCAACTCGAGCAGTGAATTTAAATGTAGTTGTTGATGGAACTTGTTCTGCAAAGAAATTACCAGAAACTAAATTATGATTTGTTCCAGTTGATGAGATAACATTAACAATAGGTGCACCTGGAACTAAACCATGATTGGCAGAACAAGTAACTGTGATAACAGAAGGGTTTGCTCCATCAGATGTAATGCTAGTGACTGGTAGTGCCGCACCGCTATAAAATCCACCACGACGACCATAAGTAGAACCAGTAAAAATAGAAGCACCGTTAGTTCCAACGATACCTTTAGCGAAATATGTAAAGGTTGTAGAGTTCGGTACAGAAGCAATTACGAAAGAACCTTCAGCACGAGCATAATTTGAAACACCACCAAGACCGTAAATAATAACTGGATCGTTTACAGAAAGTCCGTGCGGAGCAGTAGTTGTGACTGTAATAATAGAAGGTGTTGCACCATCAGTAGTAATATTTGATAAGAACAAGTCAAGACCTGGTCTTTCGTAAATACCTGGAATACCACGAACTTCAGTGTAGTTTTGCCACTTGGTTGTTTGTAGACCATATTCAAAGTCAGCGTCAATTAGCGACTGTGGATTGGCTGTGCGCATTCTCTCAATAGCGTCAACACCAAATGCGTAAGGACGAACAATATTACCTACTTGTTTTGGAGCATCGGTGTAAATAGCAACTTTATGTGTTGCCAACATTGAAGAAGTGTCTTTAGCGAATGTTACTGTGGTAACACCAACCTGTTCAGAGTAGAATGTAGTGATATCATCTGGATCATACACCAGAGTACCAGAGCGAGTTGGATCACCAATCGCATAAATGTTTTCTTGTGTAGTTTTATTCGCAATGATCAGAAGTTGAGTTTCATCGCACTTTCCAGGGAACTTAATAGTACCCTCACCTGCATCTCCAGGTGTAAAAATATATTTTTCAACTAATTGACGAGCCATGTTATATTCCTTTTAGAATCCAAAAATAATTGCATATGCGGTATAGTCTGCTCGAACAGACTGGTCTAAGTTATCTAGCGAGACGATACCATCAACTCGCAATTGACCCATATTGTAAATAAATGCAGCAACCTCAGTGACAGAACCTAAATCTTCTGTTATACCGATGATCAAATCTGTCACTGACCCTAAGTCGGACTCAGCATTGGTAGCAAATACAGCAGAAGCAACCGCTGTATCTGGATCAGCATTAATCCATTGTGAACCATTATATTTAAGAACTTGTTGTGCTTCTGGTGATGTGATATTAACATCAGTAAGACCATCTAAGTTATTAGATGCTGGTGCAACCCACTGAACGCCAGAACCAGTAGACACAAGATAATTACCATTACTACCAGCACTACCTTGCGCCAATAATGCACCACCAATGGTAAAATTACCAGAAGTTGTTGCACCAGATAAAGTTTTATTTGTAAGAGTTTCTGTTCCTGCCAGAGTAGCAAAGTCACCATCTGAGAGAGCAGAATTGAATTGAGCAACAGTACCAGTCAAGGTATTGCTGCTCAGATTTAATGTTTTATTTGTAAAAGTTTGTGTCGCAGAAGATGAACCAAGATGTGCGATGTTGTTAGATGAATCTTTAAAATACAACTTTCCATCGTTGTAGTTTAACGCCATCTCACCGTATTCTAAGTCAGTAGTTAGTGGTACTTTTGCACCAACTGATGACTTCTTGAGTATGATTTTATTACTCATTCATCTTCCTAAAAAGGTTAGACTGGGAGTAAAAACTCCCACTTAATTACTATTATCTATTTAGTATGTTCCACCATCGATGTTAAATCCATCTAGGTTAGAAGTTGCTGCGCCAGCACCAGTCAAATTAGCAGAAGCAGTAATGTTACCAGAAACTGCTAGAGTAGAACTTAGGGTAGTAGCACCAGTTACAGCTAATGTAGAACCAAGAGTAGTAGCACCAGTTACACCAAGAGTGCTAGAAGCAGTTAGTGTTGTGAACGCACCAGTAGACGCAGTTGATGCACCGATTGGAGTGTTATTGACTGTACCACCACTGATGGTCAAATCATTTGCGATGTATGTGTCTGCAATAACAGAACCTTGCCACACACCAGTACCGATAGTACCTAATGTTGTGATGCTGCTTTGACCAACATATGTTGAAGCGATATCAATGTTGTCAGCATTAACAGTGATTCTGTTTGCAGTTCCAACGACAGCTAGAACACCAGAAGTATATGTTAAACCATCACCAGCAACGCTAGCAGCTAGTTGAACATTATCTGAAGAGATTTCAATACCATTCGCTACATTAACTTCTAGAGTGTAACCATTCTTAGAAAGACCATTACCAGCGATTAGAGTACCAGATGCTGAGAATAGAGCGAATGACAGAGCAGTTGTACCAAGAGTGATTGGGTCGTTAGTAGTTAAAACGAAACCGCAATCGCTATTTACTGTACCTTCTTCAACGAAAGCGAACATACCAGATGTAACTTCACCACCTGGGTTATTATCTGCGTCAGTAGCACGAGTCCACGCACCAGAAGCAACAACATAGATACCGTTTTGTGAACCAGTAGACTGATCTTTAACAAGAACACGATCGCCAACAGAAAGAGCAACACCATCAACTGTCTGGGTTCCAGATAGTGTGATATTTGCAGTAGTTGCAGCACGAACAGAACCCTTAACATCTAGTCCAGAACGAGCAGCGTCAACATAGTATTTTGTTGCAGCATCAGAATCAGCAGTAGGTTCAGCAAGATTGGTAATCTTATGAGAACCCATGTCGATGATATTGCCGAATGATGCTACACCAGTAACACCAAGAGTGCCACCAACGGTAGCGTTTCCAGTTACACCTAAAGTAGAGCTTAATGTAACAGCACCAGTAACACCAAGAGTGCTAGAAAGAGTTGCTGCACCAGTAACGCCAAGAGTGCTCGCTAATGTAGTAGCACCAGAAACACCCAGTGTACCAGCTACATTAGTATTACCAGAAGAAGATGCAACTGTGAATTTATTGCTATTAACTGCGAAATCACCACCAACTGAACCAGTTCCAGTAACAGTTAAGTTACCACCAACTGAAGAGTTGCTTGAAACGCTAGAAGTACCAGTTACAACTAATGCAGAACCATTGAATGTTAAGTTTGCACTATCTTGTAACGCACCAGAGTTGCCAACTAAAACAACACGACCAGAAGTAAGGTCGCTAACTGTTGCAGAAGCAAGAGTTGTTTCACCAGTAACACCAAGAGTACCACCAACAGTAGTATTGCTTGTAACAGCTAAAGTAGAGCTTAATGAAACGCCACCAGTGACAGCTAATGTACCAGCAATAGAAGTATTACCGTTAGCAGAATCAACTGTAAATTTGTTTACACCAGAACCATTTTGGATTCTGAAATACTCTGTGGCAGAAGTGTCTGAACCAGCTAATGTTAAGTTAGAATTAAATGTAGCACCACCAGTATATTCTACTGAACCAGATACAGTTAATGTTCCACCAACAATAAGGTTATTATTTACTTCTAATGCTGTTGAATCCCATGAACCAACCTCAGTGTTAGTTGATGCGCCTGTTGCAGCAAAGAAGTGTAGGGTATCGTCAGAAGCACCTGGAGAAGATTCAGCTACGATGTATGTTAAACCATCAACAGATTTAACACCACCTAGTGAACCCCATACAGTTCCAGAATATCCTTCGAAAGAAGAAGTGTCAGTATTGTAACGGATTGTACCTTGTACAGTAGGACCACGCTGAGCAGTAGTACCAACTGGGATCACAACACCGTTAGTTCCAACTAACTGAACATAACCAGTTCCAGCTGGATCTAGTAAAATGTTACCATTAGCGTCAGTTGAAGAAATTGTATTACCATTTAAAGTAAGGTTATCAACATTCCATTGATCAATCTTACTATCAGCATCAACTAGAACTGCAGAATTTGCTGTCAATGTTCCAGTTGCATGGTCCATCATATCAGTAAAGTATTTACCGCCAATGACCACATGGTTTGCTGCGTTGCCAGCGACTTCTGCGCCCATACCAATGTATAGACGATCGCCACCATTTGAAATTGTACCTGATAATGCAGAGTACGCTATCTCACCAGCACCCAGTGTACTTGGGTTACCATTGGTGCTAGAGCGTTTAATTCTGATAATAGATGCCATCTTTTAGTCTCCGATTAAAATTCTCCACCTTCCATGTTCTGCTTATCTAACATTGTAGAAGCAGCCCACTTGGCAGTATTGTTTCTATAAATTAACAGTGCGCCATCGGTCAAACCAGTTAAATCAACATCAGCCATGTTCTCAATAGAATTTGGTGGAATTGATGATGCAGAAATCATCAAAGTTCCAGAATCTGACCCACTACCTGTTGGGTCTTCTACAGTTGCAATAATAGTAGGATCTGACATATTAAATCTTTGTTATTTCTGGGTTAACGATAACTAAACCTTCCACTACCCTAGTCTTTTCTCCAGTTGGAGAAGTGACTTCTAGGTCGTAAAGGTATCTACCTGCAGGGATAGTTCGGGAGGTTTCAGAGGTAAGTTCGATTCGAACTCTTCCCTGAATTGCGTTAGTTATAGAACTAGTGAAGTTGTAGGCAGTCGAAGACTGATACGACTTTCTCATTTGAGAAGCAACAGTGTAGCCTGTCAGATCTAGCGGAGTGCCATTAGTGCTAGATACGGTGACATTAGTTCGGAAAAACGATCCTTGGTCTACATAAAGGTTGGTTACAGTCGCCACTTGAAAATCTCCTGATTATACAACAGTTATTTATAAACCAGGAGATCTTGCGTTTAGGCTGCAAATATTGGAATAACCTTTTTAGGTTTTCTAACTTTTTCTGGTTTACCATTGACCCACCAGAAAATATCTTTTCTATCTTCTCTTTGTGGACCATTAATATAGACGGGAATATATCCAGTTAAAGTTTCAAAAGCATTGGCAAAAATAATGATATTATCACTAAAAGCATTATTACAAGAGGCTTCCCATAATTCTCCAGACAAGAACATGCACGCACCTTTGCATATATGAATCACTGGGCAATTTGGACATTCTTCTCTATCGCTCCAATGAGTAGCTGTGCTCACTTTAACATTTTCTAAATCGGAAACATTACCGATGTGGTGAGAAATGCCTGCTGGATTATTTGATACGGAACTAACATTCTGACATGTTAAAACATTACCATTTAGATCCACTGCTATGGCATCAGATTTATCCATACCACATTTTTGCGGTAGTGATTCAATTCTTGTACCTCGTTTGAAAGAATCAAGAAAACCTTGCATTTTCTGACTAATAGAAATGTATCTTGATACCTTGCCAGCTCTAATTTCAACGAAGGCATTATTACGATATTTCATATCTTCTTCGCCATCTAATAAAGAGTTAGCTAATCCACCTTCATCGTATGCATCAACAAACCCACCTTCGCCAATAACTAGCCACTGTAGATATTCTTCACCTAACTCAGAAGAAATTAGTTGTTTAAAATAGTTCTCAATGTTTTCTCTACTTATATTTTTAGAGTTAACCATTGCGTTGAATGAGACTTTTTCCTCAGGTGCTCTAATTTTAAATAGTTGTAAAATAGCAGCTCTTGAAGAAGCATCTTCTAGTGGATCTGGACCACGAACAGGTTGTCCTGGACCATCATGAGATATACCGATATGCATATCGGTATCAATAATCCATTGGATCTTTTCATCATCCAACAAACTACCATTAGTAATAATAGATCTTGTTGCGTTTGGGTATTTTTCGATAATGGCTTTAGCTAGCGGTTTTAAAGTTTTCCAGTAAACAAAAGGTTCACCACCCCAGAATTCAAAGTGTGCACCTAATCCCTTACCGTCTTCTCCACCCTCAAACCATTTATCCATATTATCAACGAATGGTTGAACATCAGAAGGATTTGTTGAATCTGCATGTGGTACAAATCTTTGACTGCAATATTCGCATTCAAAGTTACAAGATAAACCTAATTGGATTTTTACAGATTTGAGATTTTTCTTACCAACTTCTATTTTAGCTGGTGTAGACACTGGCGGTCTAACTAGTGCGTCTGGAACAACCGAAGCTCCAGTTTCATCTGTAATAGTGCTTAATGAAGAGTCGTAGTAAAATACCTTCTCTTCGTTGGTCATTGCGTGCCATGCTTTAATTTCAAATTTAGCCATATTAATCCCAAAATAAAAAAGATTATCGGGTTTCCCCGATAATCTATTTAGCTTCAAATTTTTAACCTAATGTTTTAGTGTATCTAACGACATTTGTGAAGTATCTATAACCAAATTTAATATCTACTTCATCGCCAGAATCTAGAGTGTCAGTTTTAATAGTAACAGTACCAACACCATTAGTTAGCTTAATTTTTGTTTTATTAACTATCCCAACTATTGGTTGAACATATACATATTGAACTGAACTATCAGCAACAGTGACTGTTACAACAATATCTTGACCAGCAGTTGGAGATTGTATAGATGGAGAAATTGTAATAGCATCAACTAATACACTTCTATCAGAAGCTAAGTCAGTAATGGTAGAAATATCTGTAGTTCCTTCGATCTCAGAAACAAAAGGAATTTCCCATTTTGTTATAAAATCAGGTAATACATCAGAAGGTTCAGTGACTAAAATGTAAATATCTTCTACAGATGATGTGTTAGAAGGAACAAATATTTTAATTGGTAATAGTCCCATTTCATATTCTGTTGCCTGAATAGAAGTTTTACCAACAACAGTTTGAGCAAATGTGTTTTTAAATACATTCGCAGGAACAGAAACATTATCTAAATATTTGTTTTGTTCTACAAAATTATCATCAATTGCCCATAGTGTTTGTTCATCAAAAGATGGTGATGATTTAATAATATCAAGATCAATATTAAAATCAACCACTTTTTTATTATCTTGAACAGAAATTAATTGATAGTTTATCACATTACCTGTTGAAGAAAATATATGTTTAAATACATTATTTTCTGGTTTATCACCTTCAATAATATATTCTGTTTTATGTATACTGCCATAATATCCTGGATGAACATTGGTATTAAATTTTTTAACTTTTAACATTTGGTTTTCCTATTAGCAATTGCAAACACAGTTGCAGTTCCAAGATGGTTGATAGTATCCGTAATCTCTAGTTTTATGTGTACCGCTACCGCTGTCATAAACTTCTTTACCATCAACGATCTGTCTATTACATTGAATGTTTCCACAGTTTGGTCTATTACCTCTATCTCTAAATCCACCCTGTTCTAAAGAAGTCGCTGCTGTAGCAAAAGATGGTACACCAGAAACACCAGACCATGGAACACCACCTGCAGAAGATGCATATGTTGCAGAGTTAGCAGTTGCGGCATTACCACCGATGTTAGTAACAATAACTGCACCAGTGTTACCCTGAACAGATGTGACTGGAACAGAAACGATAACTGCACCAGTATTACCCTGAACAGAAGATACATAAGAGGTCACAGCAATAGTTGGGTTTCCAGCTGCACCATCACCGTTGGTAATAGTAATACCAGTACCAGCAGTTAGTGTTCTTAATGCTGCAGTATTTGCTGCAGTTTTTACATAAACACCAGATGTACCAGCAAGAGAAGCAATCGCAGCCAAGTCACCGTCGTAACCTTGTACATCAGTACCGATAACTAAACCAAGTGTAGAACGGGCAGATGCAGCGTCTGCATCATCAATTAATGTTCTACCATATGCAGAAAGAGTTGTAGTAGTAGCAGTACCAGCACCAGTGAAGTATGGTAGTGCGTTTGCAGCAGAAGTAGTAGAAGCTAGAGCAGCAAGTTCAGCATCATATGCTTGAACATCAGTACCGATAACCAATCCTAGGTTAGTTCTAGCACCAGCTGCAGTAGTAGCACCTGTGCCACCACCAGCAACTGTAACAGTGTAATTTAAACTAGATGCAATAGAAGCTGTACCAGTTAAGTTTGCTGTAATTGTGCCAGCAGAGAAGTTACCAGAAGCGTCACGAGCAACGATAGTAGAAGCTGTATTCGCTGTTGCAGAGTTCATTCCGTCTAGAAGGTCGGCATCTAGACCAGAACCAGAACCGTCTACTGTAACTAGTTTCGCAAGAACATCAGCTGCAGTGTAAGAAGCTGCAGTTTGTCCAGTTGCGATCGCTGCACTAATATTAGAAAAGTTAGCATCTACTTCAGCATTGGTAAGGGGGCTACCCTTAGTGCTTCTTAGCGTAAGTGTTGGAGCTGTAATGCTTGCCATGTTTGGGATTCCTTATTGTTTCAAACTATTTATTAGCCAAAAGTTGAGTCAAAAGAGATTTAATCTCCGAAAGTTCGTTCTTTATGTTATTTATTTCTTCTGCTTGTTCAGTAATCTGTCTTCTACGCTGTAGAGCACTTTCCTTTTGAGCCATATAGACTTTATAGTCGTCTATATTCGTATTTATGATGGCTCCGTTAGATGTATCTCTAACTAAGCCATCGTGTCCACTAACCTTCAAAAATTCCATATTATGCGCAAGCAATAATTCTTAAGTCTTTAACTCTTGGAACTAAGCAAGAATTAGTAGACTTCATCACAAGTTTAACCACGATATTATTGAATGGAGACATATTTTCCAAGTCAAAATCTACATCATAGAAAGTCTCATCTCCAAGTTCAACTTTAGGAATACCGTTGGTATTCTTAGGTGTTGCCAGAGTATATTTAGTTGTCGATAGTTGCTTAGAATCGCCTACACAAGTCTTGTAATATAGCTGAAGGTCTGCTCCGTTTGGAACATTAGCTGCAAATCGGATTCTAGCGAATGTAGAGCTTAGATTTAACTTGATCGGAGTAGTTACATACTTGCTATATGTAGAGCTTCCGTTCGGAGCAATCTCATCCACAAACAATTCACGAAGAACTACAGTAGAACCAGAAACAGAGTTTTCTGTTGTGGCTAGAACATTTAGAACAACCTTACCAGTAGTACCATCGTCTGTATAACCAGTCACTAGGAAAGTACCGTTATTATTAGTAGTCCCAGAAACAGTGATATACTTACCAACAGCCAAGTTCGGCATTAGAGCACGAACAGAAGAATTTGTTGAAGTAATAACACCTGGATTACCAGCATACTCTAGAATAGTTGTTCCGTTAATTGCTCTACCGTAAGTATGAATCGGAGCAGCACCACCGAAAGCACCAGCTTGAACCACTGTGTATAGACGGTTTTCGTAGTAATATTGAGAACCAACTGTAATACCAGTAGAACTAGCCACCCATAGAGAACCGATATTACCAAAAGAGAATGCACCAGTAGCACCAGTAAACATAGTCTTAAGATCTAATGCAGCCACATTGATATTAGTTTCTGTAGGTGCGTTCACTTTGTTATTAATTGCAACTAAAGAAGCTCTTGCAGTGTCGATCACTGGAGAAAGAGAATCATTAGTAGACTTCATACCAACTGTAAATGTAACAGAATCAGCACCAGCCATGAATGTGTTTTCATTCAACTCAGATGCAATCATTCTCGGTGAAGAGAAATAGTTGTTTTCTTTATTCAAGCATGGAGTAGAGTATGAATCTACATTATATGCAGTTTGTCCGCCATCAACTGATTTACCAGAAGTTGTCTTAACACCAAATGTTGTAGTAGTATCAGAGAAATTCTGCATCTCAACAGAAGGCATAATCACATCATACTGAATATTTCTAGTTGCCTGAACAGCGGATCCACCACCATAACCAGTGCTTGTAGCGTTAGTTACTGTAGTGAATGTGTAAGAATTCATATCAATATTGGTGATAGTTTTCTCACCCATTAATTCAGCTGCTGGAATACCATTCACTGCAGCTGAAACACCTTTAATGTTTACCTTAGAACCATCAGTCATTCCGTGGTCCCAGTGCCACACACGAACAGTATTAGTGCCAGAAACTGTCTGGAACGGGTCTGTTTCAATTGTTTGGTATGGTAGTAAATTATTAACAAAGTCTACTGTACCTGTCACAGAAGTATCAAACTTAGCACGATAAATGGTAAACTTGATATCTTGATTCTGTTCTGCAGTCCAAGTAGATGCGTTCTGAGACTTAAACATTACACCATTGTATGGTTGCTGAGAAATAGTTCTTCCAGCAGCTCCAGGAATAGTGTCACCCATGTTTGAGATCCAAACATGGTAGTTGTTAGAGTCAGAAGACAACACAAAACAATATTCCTGATTGTCCTGAACATAAACAGGAGTCGGGAATGTGAATGTAGTTGGTGTATCGTATGATGGATAATCTGTTCCATCAATAGTTACATTAGTTGTAGAAAGAACAATCTGTTCTGGTTTTAGTGATACTCTTGAGAATGGTAAAACATTCTTACCTGGATATCCGTTAACCATCTCACGGATCTCTAAAGTGACAGGCATCTTGTCGTCTTTTGTTGCAAAGAACACATCAATCTTAGTTAAGAATGCACCGCCCTTTTGCTGAACCAAGAAAGATTGAGCTAATGGGTCATACCAACCAGTATCAGAAACGATTCTAGCGTCAGTGTTCCAAACAGTTTTACTATCTGTGATCATCTCACGAACTAACTCTGCGTTGCGAACTGCGTTGATAGTAGTCTGTTTAGTTTCTAGAACACCTTCAGCGTGGTAAACCGCACGACCACGAGATGTCCACTGACCAGTAGCTGTAGATGCGTCAATTAGTTTAAGTTCTCTAGAACCAGTTCTGAAGTGAGCTGCATCAGTGTTTGGAATGTTAAACACAAAGTTTAGATCACCGTTATCATTGGTTACTAGAGTAGTAGGTGTTGTCACATTAACTACTGTACCGATAGCACCAGAAATAGAACCAGTGATTGTCTGTGCAGATCCACTAATTAGAGTAGAGAAATCTCCGTTAACATTAGCTAAGTCTAGGTATTTGTTACCAGAAGTGTCTTGAGATTTACCGATAACAACTGCCCATGCAGTACCGTTATTATTGGTGATTACATCACCCTTGTTTAGACAAACTTGTGCATCACCATTAATACGACGCTTGGTTTCACTAGTGTTACCACCAACATTCTTAGAGTCGTCAAATGTTCCAGAAACAGTTGTATACTTCAATCTAACTGCTGGTGTAATAAATGAAGAAATGTCTACATCGTCAAAATATGGATAGAAACGAGTGTTTGGCTTTAGACCTTTAGATTGAACAAGAACATTTCTTGAACGGATATAAGGAATAACTGCTGTGGACAACACACGATCGCCAACAGTTTCGTAGTCCACTTTCTGAACTAGAGATGTTTGGATACCGAAACGAGATTGTCCAACTTCTTGTGCAGTGATTTCTACTCCAACTCTACGAAGTGCCCCACCACCTCCACCAGAACCGATATCAATTTGTAATGTTTGTCCGCTAGCAGAGCTTGTGACATTCTTTACACCTGTTGTGTTTGAAAATGTTACATTTTGCGTCACAGGTTTACCCAACCACTCAGTCTGCCAAGCAGACCAAACAGTACCTAAACCATTTTGTCCGATTTGACCAGCCTTTAGTGCTGCATCTCTTACAGAATTATAGTTACCTTCTTTATCTTGAATTAAGTCAGGTAAACGATTAGTTTCAAACCAATCATCAGATGCTGGGTTGAGTGTAACATTACCTAAGAAAGTAAAGATGGCGAATGGGTTAATATTTTCTAAACGAGACGCATACTCTTGTTTAACCAACACTGGATTATCAATGATTGGAAGAGTAATAATATCACCACTTAGCTTATATCCACTAGATGTTCTTTGTGCGTCTAGGGTATTCTTTTCAAGGAGAGCAGCATTATACATCGTATAATATGGGCGAAGTTCTCCAGCTTGCATATCAATAGAACATACATGATCTTGTGCAGAAGTATCTGCTAGTTTAGTGCTAGTGAAGTTGTCTACAATGAAACCATTTTTCATTCTATCCATACCAGTATCTGCATCAGGAATCTTAAGAGACTGTGTTTCAGTTTCTAGTAGTGATAGTGATGTGTAGTACTCTAAATTATCAATACGCTTTTCAAGTTTACCAATATCACGCATTGTGTATCGTTTGTTCTCAACTTTTTCAGCACGAACAGAATCTTTAGAAGTATCAAATGTGTATGGTTGATATGTTAGGTTGTAACAAACCATACCAAGAGCAGGTGTGTCTGGTTCACCTGGAGTTAATGAAGGAACACCAGTGATAGGTGAGAATTTACCATTAAAGTCTAAGACAATCTTATCTTTTCTACCGATATAGTATGTGAAATAAGCAGTGATGTCTACACCACGCTTCGGAACGCCACCAATAGAAGAACCAGTTCCCAAGAATGTTCTTGTTGCGCTGATAGACTTATTTGCAACCTTTGGTCTAAAGTCTAAAGAGTCACGAAGGAACACTGGAATGTCTTTATAGTCTGGAATGTTTGATCCAGTCGCAGCATTCTTATATGAATTAATAGAGAAGTAATCGCCAGTTCCATGGTCGAAGTACTCGTACTCAACAATAATAGGATTTGATGGAACAGTATATGACTGTTTTAAAGTTAATCTACCAAGATCGTAGTGAGTTGCTCTTTGTCCATTATCAAATTCATAGCGATCTGTAATATCAACAGTATATTGAGCATATGTTGGTGTGCTACCAAAGGCAATACCTGGAGCCATCTTAACACTCTTGATACGGAAGATGTCAGCGTGTTCTAATAGGATAATAGACTGTTGTGCTTCTTGTTGTGTCTTGAACACATTATAAGATTGAATGCCAGTATATGGTGTAAGAGTCTTAGTCTTTTCTGCACCATTCTTAATAACTGCAGCAATGACTGTGATAGATTTACCAGAGTATCCAGTAACATCAATAGTACAAGTTGATCCAGAAACTGTGATACTAGTTGGTTTAAAGATCGCTCCACCAGTTGTCACATCATTATCGATACAGATGTAATTATCTGTCTCAGCAGCCGAAGCGAATGTTCCAGATGTTGATAGAGTTAGTGTTGTACCAGAAGCAGTTTGAGTGAACTTTTGATAAACCTGATAGGCAACATCAATAGTACCAGAAGAAGCTAGCTCTGGCCAATAATTAGTGTTCGGGTCTCCGTTTTTACGAACAGATCGAATAGAACTAAATGGAAGAGCAAAAATTAATGCGGAGTTATTTGGTTCTTTAAGTTCTGTTTCTGCTCTAGTGAAAGTCGCACCAGTTGCAGTAAGGGAAGTGTCCAGTGTTAAGCTATTTGCAGATGCAATGGCAGAAACACGATATACACTACCTGCTACATTGATGTAATCACCAATCTTTAACTGAGAAGTGAATGCAGTACCTGTGCCAGTAACAGTTGTGCCAGATGCAGTAACAGTTCCATCTAAAATATTAGTAGATAAAGTTTGTGGGCTAATATCAGCAGTAAATGCTAAGTTAGCGTCACCTGATGGAGAAGATGTAGAAGATGCTGCATAGAATGACTTAACATCACGAGCAAAATCATATCCATTGTTCATCTGGATATCAAACAATCCTAACTTGTAGATTGATGAATTGCCAAATGGTTGGATATCGTGCCATTCCATATAACGAGCACGAGCATAACCAACAATAGCTGCACCAGAAGGAACAGAACCACGACCAGAAGATCCAGTCACACGATTGTAAAGAGCTACTCGATCTAATGTCTCAATAGGAGGTGCATTATTTACATTAGTGACTAGTACATAGTTACCAACTGTAGCAGGGACAACCGCAGCAGACTGTTGTAGATAATCTCTAGATTTATTAACAGTTACATATGTAGTTGAGTCTTTTTCAATCTCATAACCTTGTACATATGCTTTACCAGCTTCCAAACCGATAGCTAGTTTTGCTTCATTTGATCTTTGTGTTGCGATATCTTCCGCAGTAACCGCAGTTTGTGCAGGTGGTTTGTTGATACCTCTATTATAGAAAGGTTTTTCGTTATATTCCCACCAGATACCATTGGTACCATCAATAGCTACACCAGATGTATGTGTTGGGTTGCTGTTATCAATAGAAGTAGATGTACCACTATTCTTAGCAACATATGTTTTACCACTAGATGTGATAACATCACCAACTAGGTATACTGTTGATTTAGCCCATGCACCACGATTGTTATCACGATATTCACGAATATCGATAGGGAATTCACGGACAGTATAGTCACCAGACTCGTCGTAAGTTCTTCTTGCAAGAATCTTACCGAGTTCATTTAGATCTGTAGATTCAACAATAGTTTTCTTTTTACCGTCAACAACACGAATTAGTTCTACGAAATCTAAATCAGAAGTTGAATCAATGCTTAACTTAGTTAGTGTCAAATCAATAGAATAACGGTGTGCGCCAGGAGCAGCAAAGTTATAGCTATTCTGTGCATTATCTAATAATGTTTCATTATCTTCAGGTGTAACAATAACTTCTGTAGCTAGAAGACCAACACGATATGTTGGTTCATTTGTATACTTGTCAAGAACAATTGTTTGTTCTTCAACTAAACAGAAGTGTCCGTTTACATAATAAACCCCACGACCAATAGTGGCTAGAGAACCTTTACCAGTAGCATCAGTTGTTGCAGCTTGGAAAGAATATGTTCCATCTTCTGTGGTAATAACTTCGTTTGCGGAGAATGTCTTAACAGTTCCACTAGTGCCAGAATCCTGATAACGAACATAGATTGTAGTCGGTTCTGTGTTTTCCAAGTGTTGAACATAATACACTTGTGCTTTAAGACCGCTAGAACCTTGGATTACTTTACCCTTTAGTGCATCAACGAATGTTTCAACGGCAACACCATTATAAATTGGCTGCAATTTAACATAGTCAGAACCTTTGTTGGTATCAACAATAGTTTCTACTGATGCTTGACCTGGGATGACCATGGCACCTTGTTTGAAAACAAAGTCACCGTGTCTCTGAATTTGATTTTGAAGAATCGTCTGTAGCTGAGTTAGTTCTCTAGCTTGCACAGCGAAAGATGGACGGAATAAAATTCTATAAAATTTGTTATTCTCGTCAAAATCGTCATTATACGGTTCGGTATTGAAGTCGATCATTCTTTGCTCTTATCTGTAATAGTTATACTTTATTTATTAGAACTTAATAACAGTTCTCATTGTAACAGTCTGGTCTACTGTTGGGGTAAATGCCTGCTTGTTATCGATAAACAACAAGTCACCAGAATATTTATCTACTGTTGGTGCAGTTACACCAGAGCAACTAAAAATTTGTGAGTTTTCATTCAAGAAAGTTGCGCCCACTGTAGGTACAGCGTTGTCGATAGATTGAACCAATAATGCTGTAGAAGAAACAGTTACTATTCTAAATCTCTTTCCAGTTAAAGATCCTAATCTTAGTGTCATATCTTGTGTGAAATTAACAGTATCTACTGAGCCTGTTAATACATAGCATGCAGAAGCTAAAGCTGACTTTAGAAGTGATTGACCACCCCATGCTCTTGGGTTTTTAATAATACCAACCTGACGGAAGTCGTTCTGAACATCAAATCCTTGGTTCTTGTCTTTAGAAATATTAGAATAGAACATTAAAGTTCTAGCATACATACCATTAATAGGATCTTTACCATGTCCGCCATATGGGGCTATAATTGCTCGTGCAGTTGCACCATATCCTGTTCCGTCAATACTAACAGTAGCCCAACGATATCCTGTTCCATAGTTCGTAACATTAATTTTAGTTACAGACCCATTAACAACTGTTGCTGTTGCTGCAGCTCCAGTACCATCACCAGTAATAGTAACAGTTGGTGCACCACCATATCCAAAACCACCTGATGTGACTGGGTATGCCATAACACGACCATCAATTGTTAAAAGTTCAGTATTTGCTTGTAGTGTATCAATATCACCTGGAGATAAATCTGCAGTAACAATAGCACCAGTACCATCACCATTAACTGTTAAGTTGGCATAGGTATAACCTGTTCCACCTTCATCAATCTGCACTCCAATAACTTGCCCACCATCAACTAATGCTGTTAGCTTAGCATTAGACTTGGCTGTAGACAAATAACCAGCAGCACCAGATCCACCAGAAACTGGAGAAATGCTAATGTTTGGTTGACCAGAATAACCAGCACCATATTTTAATGAAGAAGTTCCAGTCGCTGGGCGACCAACATAATCTAGTTTAGTTGTACCGTTTGTAGCAGTAGTTGTTGTACAAGTTCCTGTGCCTGTGCCAACCGTCGCTGCAATAAAATAATCGCCAACGCTATATGTTACACCAGTTGTTCCTGCAGCTGTATTCCAGTTAGTGTTACCAAGAGAAGTGATCTTATAACGGAAACCAACAGTAAATGAGCCAGCAGAAACATTAGGGCTAGTTGTATGGCTAGGAGCAGTTGTGCTAGTTGTTCCACCAGTTAAAACTGTGTAAAGATTAGAACCATACCAAACTTGTTGTCCAGCAGTTAGGGCAGTAGTAGCACTCCACTGTGTTCCAAATGTCACTGTAGGTGCAGATGTGTAATTAGAACCTGCGTTGGAAACATAAACTCTTCCAACAGATGTTCCTCTCATAATACACTGACCAACAAACCCAGAACCGCTACCACCAGTCAAATTAATAGAAGGAGCAGATGTATATCCTAGACCAGAATCAACAAGGTTGATTTCATAAATCATACCTTTCAATGACACGCTGGTCACAACCCCACTGGTTACATTAACTGTACCAGTTGCTCGTGTTCCGATATATTTAAAAGAAGCAGAACCATTTTCAACGATTCCGTCCATATGAGATGGACCAACTGTTCCAGTAACACCAGTTCTTGCACATTCGTATAGATTATTGTTGTGTTCTAGTTTCTGCCCAAGTAGTGTTGTAACACTAGCAGTCCAAGAATTTGCAGAAAACGGTGCATCAATAGTACAAATAGCACCATTTGTGTATCCTGTACCTCCACTAGTCAATTGAACAGACTGTAGTAACAGTGGATCTGATTCTCTAAAACCATCACCATCTACAGTGACTGTAGCAAATGTATAACCAGAACCACCAGACTGAATAACTGTGTTAAGGAGTTCACCACCAGAGTAGAATTGTCCTCTGAGAGCATTAACAACTGGCATGTACTGATCAGTTAAGAACTTATTACGAAGAGCAATAGGAATACTGTACAGATATTTCCACATATATCCGTCTGGCATAATAACTGGATCTACAACTGTACCAACTGGTTTGTATGTAGAAACTGCATTGTTGTTATTATCCAAACATTTATAAACATTAAACTCGTCTGTAATAACATAACAGTTAATGTTTTCTACAGTTCTTGCGCCAGAGTAAGCAATATTAACTTTAGCTGTTGCTGCAGCACCCTCACCACCGCCACCAGCAATAGTGACAGTTGGATTTGATGTATAGCCTCTACCTTTAGCAGTTATTTCAATACCAATAACAACACCGTCTTGGATTGCTGCAACTGCTGATGCGCCAGATCCACCGCCACCAGAAAATGAAACTGTTGGTGGATCTGAGTAACCATATCCACCAGAAATTAGGTCTACACCCTGTATTTCATCGCTATATTGATCATCATACATGTCCCAAACTAGACCAGAAGTCCAGTCTACTCTAGGAACAACGAATGCCACATCAGTAGATTTAATTTCTTTCATAGTAATAATTTCATTACGAGTTTCATTTTCGTAATGAATACTATCAATTGGATAAGGAGGATTTTGATCGTCCGTCCAAGATAGTGTCTTACCTAGAAAGTAATAATATCTTGCTGATCGATTTTGCAATTCGTTGAATAACCCCTCAGCAATGGAGTTATGTAGTGCAGATTTCAGCAATGAAGACATTTAAGAACCCTAAACTAAAGATTAGCTTACTGTAACAGTCCAAGTAACAGCGATTGAGTCGCCAGCTGCTTTATTAACAACTGGGAAAGTAGTACGGCAAAGCATATCACCAGCAGATGCAGCATTAAACACAGCAGCTTCAGTGATTGCACCAGTACCAGTACCAGCTGGGAAAGTTGCTGTATATGTAACAGCATTGCTTGAGAATGAACTAGATGCTAAAGTAACACGACCAGCTTCAGTCGTCAAAGTAGTTTGACCAACTGCTGGAGTTGTAGTACCAGTACCAATAGCCATATGAGACATAATAGCTTTTGAAGTACCTACCATACGAGAAGCAATAAATGTTTTACCTGCTGAAACAACTAGGTTTTTAATCGCTCTTTCGTCTTTAACTTTACCTTCTGCGTCAAATAGAGTAACAGTTAGTTCACCCTTCATTTTTAGCATGTCTTCTGTTTTGTATTCCATAGAATTTCTCCTACCTATTAAAAGTTAATCTGAGTGCCAACATACAACCCACCATCGTTTAAGAAATAACCAGCTTCTCCGTATGGGTTAAAATCCAAGAACCCACCACTATCAGTCATAGTAGCTGAGTTATTTCCAGCCCATGTAGCAGTGCCAACAATATAGTAAGTATCTGGGAAAGTTGTAGTCAATGCAAATGCTGGGGTCGTTCTATTTAGGTCAGTTGCACTAGAAGCGTCTGTATCAGAAATAGGTTGTAAATCAGTATCTGCTGTAACCCCATCGTACAAATAGTGCGTATACTGAGTTGAATTTAGTGTCTTAATAACACCAGCGTCTGTTATGGATAAAGTGCCACTTAATGGGATTAATTGTAAACCAGTTCTTGTGGTGGTATTACCTGTTCCATCTGGCATGACTGCATTATAACCCATTGCATAAGTTGGTTCTACCGCAGGTGTTGTGTTATTATCTAAAACATTATCATAATTAAACGATGTTGTATTTAATGTTTTATGAAAACCTGCATCACCAGATGTAGCACTTAGAGTGTTAAGTGTTGCTGTATAAAACGCTGGGTTTATTCTGGTTGAGTCTGAACCAGACTCAGAAATCATCATAACAGATTCGTTGTCTACTGTAGTTCCATCATTTATAACATGAGTAGAATTCAGTGCTTTATGGAAACCAGCGTCCCCAGATGTTGGTGTTAGTGTATTAGCAACCAATGTTTTAAAAACTGGATTTACTCTGGTTCCATCCAGAGCAATACCAACCTCAGTCATCGTAACACCCTCACCATCATATGAACCATTATAATTCAAGTGAGTGTTAATACCATCAACATAACCAAGAGGTTTATTTGTAGTCCAGTATGGCATAGTTCTGGTTCCGTCCAGAGCAATACCAATTTCTTGCATAGTAACATACTGACCTTCTGGTGTACCAGAATATGTTCTAGTGTCAGCATTATAGAATGCATCATAATTCAGAGTGCTATTAGTGATAGTTTTAGCAATATCACTGAACTGAGAATCAGAAGTGCTTAGTTCTTCATTCTGAGCAATAGCAAGAATTTTAATCAATGACTCAAGTTCTAAACTAATATCAAATTCATTTCGAATATCATACTCACCAAAGATGGCCATACCAGCTGGGTGTAGTAAGTTCTTAACAATAGTTTTATAGTTATCTAATTTTTCATCAATTCTGATAACATAAGAGTATGCTTGATAATAACGAGAATCTTGGACGAACACTGCATCATCTAAGAAAGAATCGTTATTGATATAGTATCCAGGATACTTGGCAAGAGCACCAAGAGTACATTTGATAATAGCTGGGTTTGTGTCTGTTACAGTAGAGTCGATAGAACTAATACCGAACTCACGAAGAACAGTACCTGCATATGTACCGTCCATTGCATGACTACCAGATGGGTCAATGTTATAATCTGCAGAGTTCATAGAACCGATCTCTGCAAAACCATCCATACCCTCTGTGATGGTCATTGTGTTACCAACTTTCTGAATAACAGTACCAGCAGTTCCAGCTAGGTCTTGTCCAGAAAGAGATGAGATTGTTGTTGTAAAATCAGTTGAATAACCGATACCAAATTTAATAAACTGGGCTCTCTTGATTCCACCATTACTATCAATGGCGGAAACTTTCATGATAGAACCAGTACCATTAAAGTTTTTAACATTATAAATGTCACCAACTCTAAATCCAGACCCAGGTTGGAGAACCTCTAATTTAACAGTTGTAGATTGAATTTCTGCACTAAAGTAAATACCATTAGTGTCGTCACGGTATCTTAAACGATCTCCAACATTGATATCACCGAAGAAACGACGATCAATGAGAAATTCATAAGTGTCTTCTGATACTTTGATTGCTCGTTCAACTTCGATTTCAACATATTGTCTTCTATCAACTAGAACACGAATAATCTTATTCGGGGTTACAACATCAACAAGTTTACCAACGATATCATTAGGATTACCTTGGGTGATTTTTGCAAAAACTGATACATCCTGATTCCACTTACCATCAGAAGCACGGAGAATTTGAGTTGATGGGTAGGCAACTGTTACATCTTTATCATAAAGAATTTTAAACAGAAGTTTTACAGATGCCTCAGAACCTTTAGCTAAGTATTGACTCTTAATATTCTTTAATAAGAATCTCGTATCAACTGAAGAATATGGTAAATTTGGAGCAAGTTCGCTCTTGAAATAGCGGATGAACGAATCTAAAGTTGTATCTAAATCTCTAAGAGTTTTTAGATCAACTTCAGTTGATTCAACATACTCGTAGTATGCTTCTAAAAAAGCCAGGAATGTCTGGTAATCCTCCCTGATATGCTCAGGGAGTTGAGATCTTACGATAGAAGATACTTTAGGTTTTACTAATGTAGCAGTCATTATGATCTACTTGATGAGAATGTATAGTTATATCCACCACGAAGGTCGCCAGTAGCAGTCTTATCTGCAACAGCAGTTATGTACAAGTGGTCTCTTGCGATCTCAGCGATCTGAGTTAAAGCAGACACCACATCGTTTGATAAAGGTTTAATTGACAACTCAAAATCTACATCAGCGAGTGCTGTGATGTGAAGGTTGCGGATATCAACAATACCTTTATTATAATCAATAGTTCCAATTCTATTATTTACATAGATCTTAATACCGTTGGCACCATACTTAAATAGGCGAACAAACCCAAGACCATCATCATTTAAGTAGTGAATTTCGTCTGAGCCAGCGATATAGAAACCAGTTGAATAGAAAGAACCACCATTACCTTGTCCGTCAGCAAATATTGGGTTAATAATATTTAACAAATACTGCGCAGAGACATTGTATCTTGGGTTTAGTTTTCTACGGATCAATACTGTCGTGATATTGTTTATGATTGATGGTTCTGCATTGTCGATGATTCTTGATAGTTTAGAGAATCTGAAGACACCATCAAATTTCTGTAGGTCAGAGTCATCATAGTCGTAAATAGCGTTTCTAACGATAGTTGCAATCTCTGAAGCAGAACGAGTTGTTTCTTGTTCGTTGTAGTAAACAGTTACATCAAGAGCGATGTTTAGATACTCTGGGTCTACTAGTTCTGGGATAATAGAAACAACTTTTCTATTGTTTAGAACTGTAGCTTTGATATATTCTTTTTCAGTTGATGTTAGTTTTGTAGCAGTATATGGTTTAATACAGATGTATGTTTTACCGTAAACTGGAGGATTGTTATCTTCTCCACCCCAAACAGAAACAGATTTAGCTTGAGGAACATTAGCGTAAACTAGTGCTTTATAATCGTCTGGTGTAACTGCACGGTTTTGAGAAGCATACATCTTCGGTGCGTTATAACGAATAGCATCAATAGTTTCTGATTCTCCACCACCAGTTGCTGGAGATGTACAAACAACTTGAACTGTTGCACCATTGATTAGTGTTGCACCATTGTATGTGAAAGTTCTAGCTCCATTCGCTATTTCTTTACTTGATACGAAATAAGAAACATGAACCACATTACCATTGTCTAGAGCACGACCAATATTACCATCTCCGAAGTAGATTTCATATAATCCACCATCAATCTCTTTAACCCAAAATAGTTTAGTATCAGATTTTGCGTTAATTAATGTTTCTGCTCTAGTGAAGGTTTCATAAACAGTGGAAGTAGAATGTTGTTGAACTTTAACCACCAGACTATTTAAATCAATGTCAGCATTGGGGATAACATATGTGGCACCAGTAGCTACTGTAAATTTGTTGGTCAGAGGAGTACCCTCTGTTAATTCCATACCAGTGAATGTATATGTACCAGCTTCTCTATTAACAGTCATGGCTCCAGTGTTATAGAAGAACAAGTTATTTCCATCAACAGTTGTATTAAATTGACTGTATGATGGGATAACTAAGTTCGATGGAGACGCAGTTCCACCTGTCACTAAAATATTGACTGTTGCTTTTGCACAAGAAGCAGATCTTGGAACATAACCAAGCATCTTGGCGATTGAAACTACACTGTCTCTTTTACGAGCTGAATCCAAGAACATCTCGTTGACAGCCATGTTCTGGTAAAGTGCGTTATAATGAGTATTATAAGAAAGAACATCTAGAAGAACAGACATAGCTGAACCTTCAAAATCGTAGTCTTGAAATTCAGACTGTCCCTTCAGGAACTCTTTTAGATTTGCTTTAATAGCATCAAAATCTAATTCTGATACATTAATCTTTTTATTTGCCATTATCGGGTTCTCTCTAATGTAAGGTCTAGAGTAATAGGTCTTTCTGTATTGACAATCTTGAACTCTATTGAAACATCTATTGCGTTAGAATCTGAGTCAACATCTACATAAACATCAATAATATTCACTCTAGGCTCGAAGTTATTGATAACATCAATAATAGCCTGTTTCATGGTAACAGCCAACATTGGAGTAGCTGGTTCAAATAACATAGCACGAATCGGTGAACCGATTTCGCTATGGAATGGTCGCTCGAAGTTTCTTGTTAAAATTAAATTCTTTAGGGATGCTTTAATGGATTCTTCGTCGTATCTGCGTACAACATCCTTCGTCACTGGGTGAGCAGTGAAATTAAAGTCTAAATCCGAGAAAATTCTTGTATTTCTTGCCATATTCTTTATTTAGGTTATTCTATGAAAGTCTTTGCATTTCCTTCGGCAACAGCATCACCATCGGCTATTGGGTCATCTATTCTGGCAGCAGCGAAACTTTCAAAATATGTTTTAGAAGCACCAGATGTTATTTCTCTTGAAGAATCTTTATGAACAGATTGCCCAACATTATGTTGTTCAAACTGGTCGCCTACTGTACCTATCAAAATACCACCAACATAACTTTTAGAGCACTGAACCTTTTTTGTAAGAGCAGTAGGTGAACCACCATCCTGCCCTTTACTCATAGCTCCCTTATAAGTTAATTCTGGCATTATTTTTTCTCTTTAGGAGGAATTGTATCCAATAAGAAGAATCCTTCTGGAATTCCCTTAGAATTTTTCTTATAAGTGCTATCATTAACCATCGTGAATGCCCAACCACGATTACCCTGTGCTTTGTATCCAGTATGGATCCAAACTGAAGATGGATAACGGTACTCAAGAATAATTTGATCGTATTTGATTAGTTTTTCTATCTTTTGAACTAACTCATATGTCTTAGTGTTCTTGTCTGGTAATAGCAATGCTATATCGCAGCAATGACCCTTGCAGTGATCAGATGTTGGAGATTCAAAAGGAACAACACCTCTTAAACGATATCCAGAAGTGATTGTCCATTGTTTCTTATATCCAGCGATGCCACCTGGAAGTTCTTGTAAATAAGGTTCAAGAACATTTTGTGCCAGCTGAGCCAGATTACATACGATTTCTTGAACTGTGTAAACTCGTTCTTTTCCAGTCAGGGTATCTTTCAATACCTGATCCATTAACTTATGTTTACCAGTGACACCACCATCAATCAACATACCAAGAGAGAAATTCTTGGAGATAGTATAATCGTTAGTGAAGTTTGTAGTTCCGTAGATAATCTTACAATCCACTGGGATATCTTTACCAGAGCCACCAGATGGTGCTGGCGCAGTTTCACTAGCAACTGGCGCAGGAGCACCTGGAATACCTTCTTTCTTAGATTCTTCGTTAGACTTTGCACGACCTTCTGGTGTGTTCCAGTCTTCTGGTGATTCAGCCACTGCCTTTTCTTCGATTTGTCTTTCTGGAGGAATCAAGAATGGTACAACAGGGTTCATTGGTGAGAACGAAGCTGTATCTGGAGGAGTTATCTCAACTGGATCTGCTCCATCTGCTCCATTACCAAACTGACCTTCTGCGTAATCGACTTGAAGAGTGCCACCAGTTAGAATGTTACCATCGCCTGCAGCTTCTATATTCAATGAAGAATCAGACTTAACTCTTACATCGTTAGCTTGAACAGCAAATGATCCTGCAGCTTTCATAAGAATATCACCACCAGCTGCAATCGTTATGTCGTTACCAACACCAACATCTAAATTGTTACCAACTGTTATCGAAGCATTTTGATCAACTTGAATGTTTGCATCAGTTCGTGCGTAAATGTTCGTATTACCATCTACGGTAATGTTACATTCACCAGCCACATGAATACAACCATTTCGCTCCATTAGAACAAAGTTATCACCAACGATATAATTTACTTGTGTTCCCTGTGGATCAATCTCTGTAAATGTACCAGAGCGATGGTATGTATGGATTCTTTCTTGACCAGGAGAATCGTCAAATTCTTGAATATGACCAGATTCAGTTTCTAATACTTTGTTGAATGGATACTGAGCACCATATGTTGCCTGTGGTTGATCCCATCTACCCTCGCCATTAGCTTTTGGAATACCAAGAACTCTAGAACCATCTTTCTTTTCAACAATAGTTCCTTCAATGATACCACGAGCCAAACGATTGGTATCTGGTTCATTAATATATTCTTTTAATGGATATTTGTTATTTGGATCACGGAAACCAGTATTATCTGTTCCTCGTTTAAGAGACTCTGCAGATGGTCCAGGTGTTCCATCAAAATTTGTTGGTGGAGCAGCTACTGGTGCTCCAGCGTCTTTTTCTACTGCACCACCAGAAGTGCCACCATAGAAGTAGTCATAGTATGATTGTTTCTTTGCAGAAATGTCTGGAGAATTCACACCAACAGCTTTCTTAGCAGCCAAGAAATATCCTGGATGTGCTGATGGGTTAACAGAAGATGGAACACGGTCTTTGATATAAAGAGCAGCAACCATTGCTGACACATTAATGTCATTGTCGAGAGAATCTGGGTTGCTTAGGATATCAATACCAAGACCCAGCTTATTAGCCATGTCATTGTATCGTTTGTAGTTAGCACGACCAGTTAGCTGAATAAATCCACGACCATAGTACTTTCCACCATCAGCGTCTGTCTGATTTCCTAAGAAGTTTTTACCACGAGTAGTTGGTCCATAAACCCAACTAAAAAACTCTTCTCTTGGCATACCTTTCTTGGCTGCATTTGAATACTTTTCAACATCAGCATCAGTGGCGAAAGAGAAAATCTGTTTTAGTCTAGAAGGTGCGTAGTTATAAGATTCATTTTGCGGGATCCATCTAGTTTCACCGCCAGCAATACCAAGTAATGCACACTTCTGTTCTTTAGTTGTCAATCCAACTTTGTCGCATGCAGCAATAAGTGCCTTAATACCTTCTTTGGCTTTAGCTTCGTTTGGTGTTTCTTTTGGTGGCGGAATGATTGGAATAGACGAATTAACATTACTTGCAGCTGGAGTTGCTCCAGTAGTTGGTGATGCTACTGCTGGGCTGGTTGTTACTGGATTACCAGAACTAGAGTAAACTGGACTACCAGAACCATCAGTTAGAACATTCTCCAACTTTGACTTATTAACTGCATCCAAATTAGATGGAGGATCTTGGAAGGTGATAATATTCTCACCATAACCAGTCACCTGATTATTGATAGTTATTTGTGTAGGACTATCAATAGTTACAATAAATGTATTGTCAGGTAAGCCAAAACCAACAACCTTCATATTGGCTTTGAGGTTTGTTGTTAAATCTGTTCTACCAGTTTCTTTATCAATAAAAGTTAGTTGTTTACCTGTAACTGGACCATCAATAGTTCTTAGAACAATATCTTTAGTTCTAACATCTGTGTTAACTTCACCGCTGTCATCATCGCTAATTGCTGTAGGTATAGATGGAATACCACCAACAGTACCCAACATAATAGGATACTGTTGTGCTTCATCAGCAAACATAACAACTACAGTAGAACCCTCAACTGGACCAATCGGTGTATAACCGATACCGTTCATAGCTGCAGATGTAACTGGTTGAACTGGGTGAGCCCATGGAAGTTGCTCAGATGGCAACTGTGTTTTATCGTGAGTGTGCAACCCAACAATACGAACTTGGCAACGACCAAGTCTTAAAGGATCTTGTCTATTCTCAACTACGCCAGTATAAAACATTATTTGTTCCCATCAAGATTAATCTTTAACGAATCTTTAATCAATTCCATATGACACTCATGCATTTCTCTATCAATATAATGGTTGATAGCTGCAATGATGTAATTACCAGAGAACATCTTATCTTCGTTATCTGTGTCATCTTTTGAAACTGGTTCAATTTTATATAATTTAACATTAACTTTCTGCCCGACTGTATAATCTGTTCGTCCAGGTACAGTTATCTCGATCTTACTACCTTCAGCCAACTTCATCAGAGAAAGTCGTTCTTGTAAAATCTTATAGTTTGATGGATCTCCAAACCCACCAAACACTTGTGTTTGTCTAGGTAAATTTATCAGCGCAGAGTTTGATTTGAAGATAGCACGATTAGAAGCAAGAGCGTATTTGTTTAGGTGCTCTTGTTTATCAAATCTATCAAACATTGTATACATCTTAGAGTTGTACTGCTTTCTAGTTAAATCCCAAGAGATAACTTTAGAAGAAAACGCACCAGATCTAATTCTATCCATATAGTCAAAACCTACAGGGATTGATATGTTTGTTATTCTCTTATAATCTTCTTCTGTACTTCTAGTAGAAGCACCCTTACTTTCTAGATTTTCACGAGTGTACTTGTCATACACAAACTCTTGTTTAACACCATTTTTGTAAAGAGCGTCCAAACTAACAAAATAGAATCCGTCTCTATTCTCAAAGAACACATAATTTGGTGTGCTGTTTTTATTCACAGCGTAGTCAGTCAGATAATTAATGCATTTAACTGGAGACCAGAAGTTAGCTATAAACTTAGCGTCTTTAATCGTGTCTTCTACCACAACATCTTTGGTAGATTGCATACCATTAACCTTATCTGTGATAAACTCTTTCACTAACTTTGACACATTACCGACATAAACTTTACTAACTTTCTTGTTAATATCTACCAGTGCTTCGACTGAGATAAAGTGTAGTTGGTATACAACATTTCGGTCACCAACGAGTTCTCTGTCAGATAATTTGTAGATGTAGTATCTACCTTTAATCTTAGTGTTCTCTAGTGTTGGTGTAGTTATTTCTAGATCAACAAACTCTTCACCAACAAATGGAAATAGGTTCACCAAGTCTAATGATTCTTTTATAATTAGACTACCAGAAATAAATGGGGAAAATATATCCTCGTAAAACTGGATATTAATAACTTGTGCTGTGATGTCTTGATAGAAGCCAGCAGATGTTACAATCTGGACTTTATCAATACTAACATCACCAGCATATCTCAGTTGTTGGGAAGACTGCATTATAATAGATCTTTATAATTCTTTAAAACAGTATTAACAAGAGTAGGAGAAATAATCTTAATTCTTCTCTTCTGCTCGTTTAGTGTTTCTTCATACTGTCTGTTTGAGACTGAAACTGCACCAGGATAATCGCTATCTACTTTATATCCACCAGAAGACTCATAATGGTGCACGGCATCTGCTTGGTTACCATATTTGTCGCTAACATATCTTTCAAAGTCAACAGTCTGTAGAGGAAAGTCTGCTCGATAATCATATCTTTCGTTAGCTAACATAACGATCCAATGATACTGAGAATTTCCATAAAATTTCTCAGCTATAATTTCTGGCGTTTCTCCATCCATAATATCATATTCGTCATACACAGTAATATTGGCAAGAATATCTCTACGGAAACGAATATTTCTTGTTATATCTGTCATCAAATATGCATGGGTATCAGTTTCTAGTTTATATGGAAGTGATACTGACACAGATGGTGGAGCAGTATAACCTGTTCCATTATTCTTCATAACGATTGATGTTATAGTGCCATCTGTGATCACTGCAGTAGCAGTAGCAGTGACACCAGATGTCTGAGGTTCTGTGAAACCAATATTGGCTGCTTTATAACCACTACCGCCATCTACAATATTAACGGCAGATACACCACCGCCAGCCAATACTGCTTCTAGAACAGCTTGTCTACCATCACCTTCTTTTGTAGTGATATCAAAGTCGTATAAAGTGTTTGGGAATTCTTTGAAATACATTACATACCTTTACTAATAAGTTCTTTAGACATAAGAGCAAGTTCACGGAATGACAATGTTACATTGATCTGCGTTGGCATACCATTCGGGAATGTAGAAAAATTACCGTTTGGTGTATAATTCACATTCATCTCAGTCAATACGCAAGATGTGTGTTTATTGATGTTTTCGTTCTCTTTTCCACCTGTGTAGTAAACTATATCAAATTCTGATGGATAGACATAAAGGAAACTGTTAGAATCTTTGTATTCTGGATGCATATGAAGTTTAAAGTCATAAATGATATCCATAACATTTAATGCTTCAGCTTCGTTTCTTGGGAAGAATTGATATTCGAACTGGAATGTTCTAAAATCAACACCCTTAAATACTTGATCTCTTTTCGGGTTTGCTGCTAAACCAGTAGCTGCAGAAACTGCACCAGCGTTTGGACCTTTCGATAGTGAAAGGTTGGTGATAACATCTGCAGCAACTCCAGACACATTAGAGTTTTTTCCTTTAGACTGAAGTGCTTTATATACTTCTTTACCAGCAGTAGCTGCAGCTGATAATGCAAATGTGTCTTCTTCAGACCATTGAACACCGTAGCGAATAGATAGCTGATTTGGCACATGCAGAGCGATAGCAACTTTCATTCGTTTCTGAGCTCTAGAAGCACTTGCTGCTTGTTTTAGAGTAACACCAGTTCCCACTACTGCTGCACCTGCAGCAACAGCTGTTCCACCACCAACACCTAATGCTTTACCCAAAACAGCTCCGCCAGCAGATAGAGCGGTCTGCCCTGCCATTAACTGTGCTTTACTGTAATTGGCACCAACAGTAAATCCTCTCTCACCTGGAGTGTAATCTTCTACAGTCTCAGCTGCATTTTCACCCTTTAATAACTTAGAATCAGTCGGTACATTAATATAGAAAACGACATAGTTCCCACCATATCTTCCATCTGGAGACATTAAGTCAACAGGGTAAGATCTAGTGTCAATCTTATACTTTGTTCCCAGGTCACGGTGTGGAGTGAACTTCGGTGATTGAGTCTTTTCGTTGGGTGTTTGGTTGAGAGCGTTATCGACTCTTCGAACATCTGCTTGCTGAGCCATTTAGTGTCCTTAGCCTAAATAATTGAGATTTTATCCCTAATTACTTATTTATGTTCCACAAGAGAAAGTATATTCCCGTTTTTCCAGAAAAATACAATGGTGACCCGACGAACATCATAATGCGTTCGTCTTGGGAAACTAGGTTTGCGACTTGGTGTGACAAGAATCCATCTATCGTTAAGTGGAGTTCTGAGGAAACGATTATCCCTTATCGTTGTCCAACAGACAACAAGATTCACCGTTATTTTGTTGATTTTAAGATAACGACATCGAATGGTAAAACATACTTAGTGGAAGTTAAACCAAAGTCTCAGACTTTACCACCTGTATACCCAGGAAAACGAACTCAAAGATACCTAACAGAGTCTATAACTTTTGTTAAAAACCAAGCTAAGTGGTCTGCTGCAACAGAATACGCTAAGGATCGTGGATGGGAGTTTAAAATAATAACCGAACACGAGTTGGGGTTAACACCTAAATAACTAATATGGCTAAAAAACAACAAATGCTCGATGTGTTCGAACAGAACAAATATGATCTAATGACTGCAGTCAAAAGATCTAGAAGTTGGTTCGACAAACAAGTCGCTTCTATGGCGAGGCAACAACTCACCCCAGGAAAAGTGCTCAATGGTAATCCAGAGCAACTGGTGACAAGAATTATGCCAGGACATTTGTATATGTTCGGATATGATCCAAAGCTAAAGAAAGAACTTCCATACTACGATAGATTTCCACTGGTTTTCCCGTTCTCCAAAACTCCAGATGGATTCATCGGGTTGAATATGCACTATTTACCATACCAGCTTAGAATCGTATTACTGGATAACTTACTGGTATTTAAGAGTAACAACAGGATAGACGAGACTACTAGATTAAAGTATTCTTGGCAGATTATTGATGGTGTTTCAAGATATAAAGCAGCACAACCTTGTGTGAAGCAGTATTTACTTAGTCATGTTAGAACTCAATTCAGACAGGTAGAGTCTAAAGACTGGGCAACTGCTATGTTATTACCTGTTGAGAGATTCGTTGGTGCATCTAAACAAGAAGTTTGGGCTGAATCCAGAAAAATTATAAGGAAAGCATAATGGCATTTAGCGTACCATTTTTAAATAACCTAACTGGTGGTGGACCAGACAAAAAGGCTAATGCAAATAAGCCGATTAACCAATTCGTCTCTCAGGTTAAAACTGGAGCGTTGGCTAGGTCTAATCGTTTTGCTGTTATGTTTACACCTATGGGTATTAGCGACTATTCTGCTCTACAGAAAGTTCTTCTATTCTGCGAGCAAGTGCAACTTCCAGGTGCTAACTTTTCTACTGTTCAAAATCGTTCTTTCGGTGAATTTAGAGAAGTTCCTTATGAAAAGTTATACGACCAGATAACTATGACTTTCTATGTCGACAAAGATATGCAGGTCAAGTATCTGTTTGACCAATGGCAACAAGCTATCCAAGATCCAGTGACTAGAACATTCAATTACTACGACTCATATACAACCAATATGGTTATTGAGGTTCAGGACATAAATGATAATACTCGTTATCAGATGACTCTATACGAGTGCTATCCAAAATCTATCTCCAGCGTTCAAATGGATCACTCAAACAAAGATGTTATGAGAATTCAAGTTGGTATCCAGTACAAGTATTGGGAATCAACTACCGTATCGACTATTGATGGTGATGGTAATAAGATTGGTAATGGTTTAATTGATAAGTTCACTCAGAACTTTAATAAGTTCCAGTCTGGTTTAAATAGCGTTCTTGGAGACAGATTGGGTAATGCTGTTACTGGTGGTGCCATGACTTATGGTGTCACAAAGATTCCAGGACTATTAGGAAGTCTAAGAAAATAATGAATCAAGAATCTTGGATGAATAGCAAATGGCGTCCAGCTATGGGTTGGACTTATATGGCTATTTGTATTCTGGATTTCGCAGTTTTTCCCATCGGCTGGTCAGTACTACAAGCATATGCAGACGGTACAGTAACGAGCCAATGGGATCCTTTAACACTTAAAGGTGCTGGACTATTTCATATGGCAATGGGTGCCATATTAGGTATTGCTGCTTGGAGTAGAGGACAGGAAAAGATAGCATTATCTTCCACTCCTATACCCACTACACCTCCACCAACTCCAAAGATGCCAATAAATAGTAATTCTGAAGATCCAGCTTATCGTAATACTAGGAATGATTAATGAAAACTGATGAATCGTTATCTGCTGAATTCGGTATTGAACCGATGAAAGCCACTGAAGTGATCACCGCTGATGGTGAAGTTATAACCCCAGCTTCAACTAAAATCGAGGATGATTATGACCACGCTAGAAACAATCTTCGTTTATTGTTATTAGATGGTCAAGCTGCATTACAAACTGCTCTGGCAGTGGCTCAACAATCTGAACATCCAAGAGCAATCGAGGTTGTTGGAAATCTAATGAAACAGTTAGCTGATATAAATCAACAATTATTAGATTTACATCAACAAAAACAAAAACTGGACGCACCTAAAGAAGGATCCAGAAAAGAAGTGACGAATAACAATGTTATCTTTACAGGTAGCACTGCTGATTTGAACAAGTTAATTAAGAATATGTCTAAAGGAGAATAATAATGGCTTTACCTATGATGTCTACGCCAACCTACTCACTGGTTGTGCCATCGACAGGAGCGACTGTGAAATTCCGCCCATTCCTCATTAAAGAGGAAAAGGCTCTTTTGATCGCCCAACAATCTGAAGATACACAGGTAATGATTAACACTCTAAAAAGTGTTATTAAGTCCTGTGTTCAAGATAACATTGATATTAACAAACTTGCTATTTTTGATTTAGAATACATTTTCCTCCAACTTCGTGGTAAGTCTGTTGGAGAGACTATTGACTTATTTCTACCATGCGATGAAGACCATGGAGCAGATAACGAAAAAGCTAAAACAAAAATAACTCTTGATATCAATAGCATTAATGTTGAAGTTGGTGAGGGACATACTAATAAATTTAAATTGTTTGATGATGTTGGTGTAGTTATGAAATACCCAACTGTTGAAGTTCTAAAACAACTAGAGAGTCTAGATGAAAATGACTTCGACAAGATATTTGAAATTATCGCTCTTTCTATAGATTACATCTATCAGGGCGATCAGTTATTCTATGCTAATGAACAGAGAAAAGAAGAACTAGTATCATTTGTTAATAATTTGTCTTCTGAACAGTTTCTTAAAATACAATCTTTCTTCGAAACAATGCCGAAGCTAAGAAAAGATGTAGAATATAATTGCCCTGTTTGTGGTAAACATCACAAAAGAACTATGGAGGGTATCCAAAGTTTTTTCTAGTATTGCTCAGCCATGAAACCTTAGAGAATTTCTATAAAATGAATTTCTCTTTAATGCAATACCATAAGTATTCGCTGGCTGAGCTAGAAGAAATGATACCTTTCGAGCGTGAAATATATGTCTTTATGTTGATTCAGTATTTAGAAGAAGAAAAGAAAAGAATAGAATCCAAAACAAGGATGTAACGCATGTCAAGAAAGAAACAGAATAGAGCACCAAAGCAACCTGTGCTAAACCAAACTATCACGCAAACAGTTAGTATTGGTGATCAGTGGGATAGTGCTGCGTTTGCCAAACTGTTGAAGGAACAAGCACAGTCCAATGAAACTGCTATTAAACAGTTAGAAGTTGCGATGGGTGCAGCTGCAGCCAACCAAGAACAGTTGGCTGCACAGATTGCGCAGACATCCATGATGAAGGATATCAAAGCTGCACTACTTTCTCAACTACAAGATCAAAAGTTTCAGAAGTTAAAAGAAAATCAATTAAAATTAAAAGAGCAAGAAAAACAAAGACTTAAAGCAGCTAATGATCAACTTAAAGAAAACTTAATATTAAGAAGAGAAGAAGCTAAAGCGATCGCAAACATCGCTAAGGGAATGCAGACATTCAGATCTATCGGAGATCGTTTCTCTGATATGGGTAAGAAACTAAAAGATAATTTTGGTTCATTATCTGCTTTAAAGGTCACCGCTCTGAAATCATTTAACATCGGTGGTATATTTAATAAGTCTATTGCTAAAGAAAAGTTTATTCAGACTCAAAGAAAACTTGGTTCTGAAGACGATCGTGCTACTCTGGCAGGCAAGTTTGAATCTGCTAATAAGACAGCAAAAGAAATTAAAAAGAATGAAGCAGAGCTATCCCAGTTCAAGAAAGATACTGGAATGTCTGAATCTCAGTTAGCCAAAACTGCAGAGGGGAAACGACTTCTTTCTAAAAGAGAACAATTATCTAACGAATATGCAAAGAGTGATTTAAAAGCAAGTCTGGTAAGAGAGTCTCCAACTCAACAACATGCAGATAATGAGTCTAGTGAAGAACATGAAATTGAAACAGAAAAACACCAAAAGAAACAAGACGATCTTCTAGTTAAGATCGAGCAAAACACTCGTGGTGAATCTCCAGATCAGAAAGCAAAACCTAAGGAAGAAGAAAGGGGTGGTGGACTACTTGGTGGTTTGATGGGTGGTGGCGGTGCAGGTAAAGCAATCAAAGCACTAAAGGATTTCGGTATCGGTATCGTTCTAGTTGCTGGTGCATTATTCGTGGCTGCAAAAGCATTCCAAGAATTCGCTGAAGTGGCATGGGAAGATGTTGGTAAAGGATTAGTCGCTCTTGGTGGTATCGTTCTAGCTGCAATCGGTTTAGATAAAGTTAAGGGTAGTATTATTAAGGGTGCTCTAGCCATGGGTGTTCTTGGTCTATCTCTTTGGGGTATCTCTGCAGCATTTAAAGAATTCGCAGATCTAGAATGGGAAACCATCGGTAAGGGGTTTGCTGCTATTATTGGTTTAGGTGTAGTTGGTGCAGTGCTTGGAGCATTTGCTGGTCCAGCTGCATTAGGTGCTGGCGCATTAGCTTTACTTGGTGGTGCTGTGTGGTTGGTGGGTAAAGGTTTCCAAGAAATGCAAGAACCTTTTGAAGCATTCATTGCTGGTATTGAGAAACTTTCAAATATCGGTTTTGCAGGATTGGCTGGAGTTGCTGGAGGATTAGCATTACTTGGTCCAGCGATGGCACTATTTGCTGCTGGTAATGTGGCTGCAGGTTTATCTAACCTAGTAACAGGATTCCTTTCTTCTGTCACTGGTCAAAAGTCTCCAGTAGATCAGCTAGTTGAGATTGGTAAATCTGGTGAAGGTATCGGTAAAGCTGGTACTGGAATGAAAGATCTCGCTGCAGGGATGAAACAGTTTAGTGAGATCAAAGGTGACCAACTAAAAGCACTAAAGCAATTCCCATGGGAAGAGGCAACTAAGTTTGTTGCAGCTGGTGGTACAATGACAGCTAATGGTGCTACTGTGGCTAATGCTTCTAAAGCTAATGCAGATGAAGCAGCAAAAGCTGATGGTCAACGAGGTGGTTCAACTACAACTGTTGTTAATGCACCAACTACTGTCAATAGAAAGAGTGAGTTCATTAGTTCTCCAATTCGTAATCAAGAGTCTTCTCGATCTAAGTATCAAGAGTCACGACTTCGTTACGCATAAACGACAAAAGGGGATCTTTGGATCCCCTTTCTTATTTTCGCAGTTAGATTTTAGTCTTCTTGCGCAATCTTCTCAAAGTAAGACATCACATCATCGTCATCTTCTTCCATTGATTTAGGAGAAGGTGCAGCCTTAGATGCAATCTTAGGTGCTGGCGCAGAAGGACGATCTTCTTCTTCAGCCATCTGAGCAGCAGACTTACCAGTAAAAGAATCACCAGAAAGAACCTCATTGAGTTTCTTCTTCAGTTCATCATAAGACTTGAAGTTCTTACGATCTAGGAATTCTGCAAGTTTATGTTGTTGACCAGCAACACTAACGATCTGGTCGTCATCACCAAGAGCACAAGGCTCAGTGAAAACAGACTCGTCATAGTTTGCGTAGCCATCTTTCTTGCGCATGCGAAGTTTGAAGTTCGCACCTTCCCAGAAGTCAAACACATTGACAGGTTTCTCGTCTTCAAAAGTAGGACGAGCCTTATCCATAATCTTATCAAAGATTTTCTTGCCGAATTTGAACAAGAATACCTTACCTTCATTCTCAGGGTGCTTTGGATCGCTAACCACAAGAATGTTGGCAATGAAAGATAGTTTGCGTTTTTGTTTGCGAGCAATTTCCTTGTTCGCTTCTGAACCACTGTTCCAAAGTTGAGTGTTCAACTCACCAACAGGATCGTTTTCGTTTAGAGTGGTCAAAGAGTTTTCGATATACCACTTACCAGTTGGACCTTGGAAACCATGACTGAATATACGAACCCAAGGAAGTTCATCTCCCTCTACACGAGGAAGGAAACGAATTGTGGCTGTACCATTACCTGCCTTGTCACCTTCTAGACGCCAAAAGCGATCGTCCACATAAGACTTGGTTTCAGTTTGGGGATTTGCAATCTTTTCGAAAGCATTGGAGATTTGACCGAAGTCAGAGTTGCGCATTTTGCGAAGTGTTTGAATATCCATCGTATTTCCTTTGTATAAAAATGTATTTAAGTATTTTTGTTGTGTTGAATTTGAATATCATCTTCAATACCGACTTCATCATCGAAGTCATCATCATTTAAATCATAATAATCTTCATCTTCAGCATAACTATTTAGCGTTCTCATACCTCCAGTTTTTTTACCGTTGGAGTGCTTATTATGTTTGCCTGAACGACCAGAAGGCATATCATCGTCATACTGACGAGAATTCTTGTGATAGGTCTTACCCATTTTGTTACTCTGCAATTTCTTCCAAGAAATGATTAAAAATCTTTTCAACCTTAATTTTATCGTATTTAACAAACCCAGTCAACTTTTTAATTCGTCTGAGTTCATCTTGCCAGATATACTTTATTGAAGTATTCATATTCCACTTATCAACTAGTGGATAGAAGTCATCTATAATTCTTAGCGTTTCTATCGATATCTTTCCTCCAACAAATAGTTTAAGTGCCACGGGATACTCACTATCTGTGAATTCAAAAATTGCATTGTACTTTAATTTTTGTTGCTCAATGTGTGTTAGGAGAGTTGCCAAGTCATCAATAAATGTTTTAGTGATAGCTTGTTTTCGCTTCATCCATTCTGTGTAATTGTCATCTGCTGACTGTCCGTCATAGATTGCAGTATCATGACCATATGCAAAATTGGAGACAAAGTATTGAATAATCTCTCTGTCTTCTGGGAATCGTCTAGCTAGTTTCTCAAAAATGTATCTGTCATTACGAGCATTAAATGCTTCACGAGTACCACGAACATTTCCACGGTTTTCAAACACATTGAATTTGTCAGTAGTAAAGTGAAGTTTAATTGCTAGGTAATAACGGTATGCTTTAAATCCGTCCATATTTTGCTCGGAGTTTTCTACATTCTTCTCTTACCTGAGGTGGGAAGTCTGGAGAAATTTCAGATATACTGCAGTCGTATCTGACTGTATGTCCTTTAAAAGAGTCCTTAGCCCAGTACATAAATGTAAGCTGTGCGCAGATAAATGCTATAATCGCAATGATAGCTAGTTTATTTTCAGACATCTAGTTGTGCTTGTTTGGGGAGATAATTTAGTTCTCTAAAATTCATCTCAATTTTATCTTTGAGAGATTTATTGATTAGTGATGCTACATCTTCTGGTTCAAGATAATTTTCTTTACAGTATTCCAGAACTGCATCCATATAATTGATTCTTTTCTCACGAACAACTGCTTCAATGTGAAGAGAGAATTCGTTTGCTGTTTTAAACATATTGTTTACTGATCCAATACTCGGCTGACTTAATATCACGCTGAACCTTATCGTATTCTTTTAATTTTTGTTTATAAAGTTTCCAGACTGGGGTATTCGTATTGTCTGGATCCATTTTTCGTTCGAACTTGTCTAAAAACATTGTAAAAAATCTGTCTAACTTCATTCGTTCGAGTAACAGATTATTTCGTTGTTCAATCCAATTCATAGTTATTATTATACCTTATTTATTATTGCAAGACAAATTTGTGATTCTACCCTCATAGAATGCAAGATCAAAAGAAAGCGATTCAACTTCTAGTGTTAGCTTCTCAACTTTCTGTTTCATACATTGCATTTCTTCATAATGTTTCTTAACAAGCAACTCCATCTGTGCTTCTTTCTCAGAACACTTTACACAAAATTCACTCATAGTTTACCTTTTATGTATGCAATCAGTTCTTTTGCTTCTCTGAGGTCAGACTTCTCTAGTGCTTCATCAATACAATCCAACTGAACAGAATGCAACTCATTAAGAAATTCAGTTATATTCACAGTTCCACTACCATCGTTTACAGTATATGTAATACTCTTGTAGTGTGGGTTAGTATAACGATATCTCTTATTCATCACCCTCTCCTCATTGTTGCAATAGCAACTGCTTCTTCATCACTAAAAATTGGCACAGCGTTTGACTTGTGCATGGTACCAATACCCTTAATTTTCGTTCCAGTATAAACTGGTGCATCTTTCTTAATGCATGGTGCACCAGTAAATGGAAGACTCGGAATCTTAGGTGTCTCACGACAAGCAGGTCTTCCAAGTGAGTATGTATCCCTGAGTTCCTGTTTAGGTTTATCCTTAATAGGTTTCTGCGGTTCATACTTCTTAAGCAACTTCTCCCATTCTGCCTGCAACTCCCGTTGCTTGGCAGTAGGTTTCTTAGTCTTGCGTTTCTTCGCTGATGTATAAATTATCTGCATAATATAATTATACTACAAAGTTTAATTAAAGACAAGGGATTACCAGCTAGACTGATAATAAAAATCACACTTAGCGAAGGCTGGGTCTGCGAGAATCTTCTCTAGACGATCTGCAGTGTGTTGCAAGTCACCTTTGTACCACTCATCATAATCAGTGCCACCAAAGAAGAATCCACTACGAGTCGGCAACAGTTCTTCTGCTTTAGACATGTCTGCGATAACAGCTTTACAGATGTCAACCAATTCTTGCAGTTGCTCACGACTTACCCATGCCTCTTGGCACTCATCAACACCATCTTGAACATTCTGGACAAACCAGTCATGAATGGCATTGGCTTTACGCCAGTAGGCAACTCGGAATTTCACTTCTTCAGCACCATAATCTTCATCTTCAATACCAACAACACCAAAGATGTCATTCACTTTCTTGATTCGTTCAACATCAGCAGGATCGAAATACTTGCTCATATATTTCTTAGCTGACAAATACATATCCAAACCCATGACAACTCCTTATAAAAAATAGGTGCTGGTTTTCTTTTATAGTCTAAAACCAGCAAAATCTGACTGCATCATTTTGTGGAATTTAAGGCATCCACAGGATCGCATCGACCCATTAGCCTTTCGGTGGTGACGGACTTAACCGTAGACACAGCGACCGAATTCTTACACAACAAAACCAGAAGTGTCTTTTTTGGCTTTACCCTTTGCTTTCAAACCAACAATAACATTCTTCTCATCTAGGAAACGAAGATCAGTCTCGTCACCATTGATAACCTTGCGACCGAGATAAGTCGTAGGCAACTCTTTACGGAAAACTACTGCAATGTTCAATCCAGCTTGCTTAGCACCAAGAACATCATTAATGTTACCATCGGCATTGCTGAATGTAAGGTGGTAGTTAGGGATGTCGCCTGTTTTGCGACCAAGAACTTTAGTGTAGTCATAAAATTGCACCTCTGGAAATGCTTCAAAAATATTACGATATTCAGTACCATCACGACGACAGCTGTATTTCTCCCAGCTGATATCAGATGTACCATTCAAACGAAATGCGGGAGTCAAGTCTTTCTTCTCTGCTTGCTTGATCGCATTTTTGATGTCACGAACTAAGTCGAACATAAACACATCACGAGATTCGTAAAATTGCTTAGTCTTGCGAATTCGAGCTTGTTGAATCACATTAGTAGATTCACCCTTCTTGAAAATACCACCACGACCAGCAGTATTCAAACATGCTTGCTTGCAACCATCAGTTGCTTTGGGACAGGTATTGTGACCAGACAGGTCAGCAGGTGCAAGATGCAAAACAAAGGACAAATAACCTTTCTTCTCACCCTTCATCAACTTCGGATTACCAGTCGTAAACAGCTTCATCACAAATCTCCTAATCAACTCTATAGACATTATTATGCCCTAAAGTCAAATAAAAGACAACACCTAAATGTGAAAAACCCTACTTTTTGTAGGGTTTTCGTAAGTTGTTGATTTTACAAGGATTTTTATAACACTAAAGTATTACTTTTTGGTAGAAGGGGGATTCGAGCCGTAAGCCACACAAACTACATCCCTCTCATTGGCATATGCGCATCGAACAGCGATAGGGTCGATTCCCTTCACAATAGCAGATTCAACATTTCGTTCTACTGATTTCAACTCAGAGTGCTTATAAAATGTAACAGAACCAATTAGTGTGATCAATGCAACAGTAAAACAAACTGTGAATACTTTATCATTCATAACAAATTCCTTTAACTTAATTAACGCTACCATCATCAATCACCACTCTGATCCAGATTGGTCCAATTGAAATAAAACGACTGCAAACTTTTGCAGCAAGTTCGCCAATGCCGTCTGTGCAATTGACGAATTCCCAGTGGTATGGATTAAAAACTAAACCCATCCATACTCCAGAATGTTTAAGATATTTAAGATAGTTCTTTAACATGATCGCAGATTCCTAGTTCTTTTGCTTCGTGTGGTGTCAACCAAACATCTTGTGGTGGCAACAACACATCACGAATTTTCTTTTCGTTTAATCCAGTACACTTCTTATAGTGACCAATCATCTTCTTGGTTGTCAAATCAAATTCCTTAACAGTAGCGAACAACTCGTGTTCTTTACCAACTGCTCCCCAAGAATATTGGTGAGAAAGGATAGAAGTATTTGGCGTGAGAATGCGATGCTCTTTAGATCCAGCGATAAAAATCATCAACCCAGCAGAAGCAATCTGCCCTAGACCGATTGTTCTAATAGGAATAGCTGAACCACGCATCGCATCAATTACAGCAAACGCTGCACTTAAATCACCACCTGGAGAAGTAATGATAAGATTGAGCAACTCTGGTCGCTCTTCAGCGAAGTTGCACTCAAAGATCCACTCAACAACATTCTTTGCAGATGAAAGAGAGATGTCTTCCATCAACAAGAAAAAGGAATGTTGTGATGATTCTTCTTTCAGTTGGAGATTTAGTTTTTGCATCATATACGGTTCTTTTCCTTATAAAAAATATGTCTGCCGATAACAACAGTTTTCTCAAGACCTCGCCATTGTGGATTTACATAATCAGCGTGGTAGTATAAAGCACCTTTTGTGATGTCTTTTAGGTGTTCATAATTTGCATAAACAAATAAAGCAACCTCTCGTGCTTCTTCATATGCATTCTTAGTTCTCGGGGTTATTTTGTTTTCACACATCCATGAGAACTGACATGTAGATTTTACTCTTTGTTTGACTACAGAGCAAATATCTTTTCCAAATCTATCATCTTGCACTCTATTCAATGTAACTAGAGCAACAGCCTTTTTACCATCTTCTGGCTCATAACCAGCTTCATGATATATGTTATCTGCTAAACAATCAACTTGTTTTCTAGCTTCAGAAGTTAGCTGACTGTACTTAACATCAATATGTTTGTTTGCAGTAAAATGCGATCCAACTATAATTAAAAAACTTATTAATAATATTGTCAGTATAAGATATAATCTTTTTTGCATAATTATCTCCTTGTTTCAGTTAAGGATTGCAGAATGAGTTTATCCTGCAATCCGATCCCTATCAGGTGGACTTTTTGCTAGTCTTTTCTTGTGTATTTGGGATTTGTGATACGAAACCGTTTAGCTCAGTAGCTTTCTTGATAATCTCGGTCTCGCTAGGAAATGCTGGGAATCCTGGGTGGTCTGGAATAGGTTGACCATGGATTTTAGCAACATCACACTTGGCAGCATATTCATTACTAACTTTTTCACGCTGACCATAGTAGTCTTGTTCCAACATCTCTTTCGCCATTTTTAGTAGTTCTAGGCGAATCTCGAACGGTGTCAAATTTGACATAGGTTTTTCTCCTTGTGTTGTGAGTGTGTAGTTGGTGGATTTACCAGATCGGTCTGGCTCCACCGAGCCAGTATAATTATTTAGGAATTACTTCGCTTCTGCTTTCTTTTTAGGTGTTGGCTTCTCACCCTTTGGCAGTGGAGGGCACTTACCATTCTTATCTTTCTTAACGCACTTGTCGTTCTGAACAGCCTCAGCTTTTGGTTCTGGTGCTTTTGCTGGTTGAGCCATAACACCTGTAGCGAATGCTAATGCAACTGCTGCGATTAATGATTTCATTTAGGTTCTCCTATAAAGGTTATTTTTACTTCTGGGTTGTCTCTAATAATGGTTTCCCATCGTTTTCTCCAACCAACTATATGTTTAGACATATCATCTGGTCTTGTGTCAGAATACTGATGAGTATAACTATCTGTCACACCAGTAAACCAAGAGTCACATCCGTATATATCTATCTCAGTATATCCCAACTTAATTACCTGCGATAGAGCAACATGTCCAGAAGAATCATATTCTGGTAGAGGTCTCACCAACCCAAGTAAATAATCTTCAAAGTACTTTCTGTCTGTAAACTTAGTCTCTCTCCATGCATGTTCACTGAACCATGTTGGAACATTTGGCAGTTTGTTCTTATACCACTTCTGAACTACACCGATGTCCAACACAACAGTAGAATCTACCTGTCTCCAAGGTATATTGCAGCCAATAAGATAATTATACCTATCAGAATCAGTAAAAAGAGTTCTGCTTGGACCATTACAGAGTACTGCAGCTTTCATTACTCAAATACTGCAATTACAAATTCTTCTTTAATCATTGCTCGTTGGACATCACCAACTTTAACTGGAGATGCTTTAGCCCAATCGAGTAAAACAACATCACCAACTTTAACATCTTTAACTTCTGGTCCAATCGCCAGAACAGTAGCTTTGGCAGTATCACCTACACCACGAGCACCTTCTAGGATAATTCCAGATTCAGTTGTCTTTTCTTTCTTGTTTTCTGCAACAAGAACTCTATCATTCATTGGACGAATTTCCATTATATCTCCATTTAAAAAATTAGTGGATGGTTATTCTGTTACGAGGAAACCATCCGAAACCCTAAGCAGCGTTTAGGCTGCTAATGCGTAGACAGAGTCGTTTGCATTTACTAGTTTTGCTTCTTCGACCGAGAATCCCCAGTCCTATCGGGTTTCACATTCCCGTGTTGCCGTCTCTACTATCTACCCCTGTCGAAACCTAGTCACCCCCATTAGAAAGAACACTAGCCCTATCTCTGGTTTCTGTGCGAGAGAAACACGCAATTTAAGGGTCGCACCTAGTCGTTCTTTCTGGTGGAGGTGGGGAGAATCGAACTCCCGTCCAGAAGTCCTTCGCTTTGAAGGGATTACAACAATACTATAATTATACAATATTTATTATTGCAAGACAAATCTTAATACTAGGGTATATCTCTCACCACTAGTTATGGTGTTGACTAAATGCATATAGTTATGATCAGCTGGGGTCATAACAGCCAGACCAGATTTAGGTTTTAATATTAGCCCTTGGTCTGGGTATATTAGTTCTCCACCATCAAATTCTTCATTAAGAAACACTATAACAGTATGTGTCCAATCCTTAATCTTTGTTACAGTATCACCTCTAACATCAGAATTATCTGCATGAAGTGGGTTATAAGAATTTTCTGGATAATAAACTATACTACATGCTTTAAGGGTGCTGCGATGATATCCCAACATTGAACACAATCGATCAGCGAGTTCATCTTTAATACTAAGTTTTTTAATATTGTAGTCATGATCACCAGTATCAAAATAAACTACATCATTACCATCATATGATTTAACATCATACTTTTGTATTATTTGTTCACATTCATGTTTAGATATAAACGATGGAATAATAGTAATGTTAATTAAAGTACTCATGTTTATAATAGTCTGAGTTTGTTATAATAGTTTTAAATGTATCATATGTACCATCTTCATATCTGAAACACATACCGTTCAAATTATGATGCATCAAAGAATCTACTTTTGGTTTAGTTGCTCTGTAATATTCATCAAGAGTATATTTGTAGATAACTTCTCTTAATGCTTTTTTATAACTTTGATTCCATGGATCTGACACACTCCAATCAATCTTATTTTCTATATGATTCTTTTCGTCCATAGACCAGAGTTGAAAATGTTCGCTACTAAAAAATCCTATATGGTTTTCGTGTTTATCTGGACATGAACTGGTCATTCTATAACCAACTTCTTGCCACTTTAATGTAAAGTTTAACCACCATGTCAAGTCAAAAACACTTTTTAATTTAAAAGGTGCTTTATCAATTAGCGGTTGTAGATATTCCTTAACTCGTTCTGCACCACGAACTCCATCATCAGATGATTCAACAAAAAGCATCTGTGTCAAAGGATACATTGGAAGTTGCATGGCATGTATATTATGTTCATACTCATAATTATGATATCCATAAGGTTTAACAACAGAGTTATTAAATCTTTTCATAACAGTGGAACCAAATAACTGGTCACCATGTTCTCCAGTGACCAGAAGGACATTATCTGGTATATCAAGAACATACCTAGTGCTCTCAACCTGTTTGACTGGCAATCTTGTCAAAACATTATGATAAAATACTGGGTATTCGTCTATTGAATATTGGTTATATGCTATTTCTAAATTATCAACAGGCAACCCAGAATTCAATATCCAACATAATGCTGCAGTGGAATCTAGTCCACCAGACCACATAACTCTTAAAATTTTATTTTGTGAATTTGCTCTATTAATCAACTCAACTGCACGAGCCATACCAATATTGTCTATCGATTCTGGAGATGTATTTGTGGTTGGCATGGGATAGGTAGGTTTTACCTTTAGAGCCATTGGTAATGTCTCAGTTCTATCAATAAGTGTTATATTACCAAACATGGAAGAAAGATGCATATTATTGTATGCATTCAATTCTCTGATGCCATAATGAAATAATAAAAGTCCTAATTTAGAACCATCATAGTGCACTAATTGTTTCATATATTAAATTTATGTTTATAATCTAAACGAAGTTTTTTAAATCCACCAATCCAATTATCTCTTTTTTCAATAAACCATCTTGGATCATCATTATCAACAGCCATTATAATCACCAACCTACCGACAGGAATTCCAGTTCTTTCTTCAAAAGCTACTGAGTAGGCAGCACATTGCATAAAGTAATGGTAAATATCATCCCTGTCTTTTGGTCTACTGGCGGTTTTAAAATCTATAACACTAAGTTTACCTTGGAATTCTCCGATACAATCAACTGTGCCAGCGACTTGTAAGTGGTCACTCCATAGTGGCGTCTCCAAGCAGTGGATGTTGTCAATCTGATCGAGTAAAAATCTGATTGATCCAAACATTTCTTGATCGAATATGTCTGGAGTAGCTTCTCCAAGTCTAAGGTAATCTTCACAGAGTTGGTGGACTCGTGTTCCTCTTGCTGATGCTCTGGAAGAAACTCTGTTTGCTTCTTCTTCACCAACTCTTGCCCTCCATTTTGCGATTCCTTCTGCGGTAGCTTGTCCTGTAATTGTTGTGACGGATGGATAGGAAAAACCCGAAGGGGTGAGATAAGTTCTTTTCCCATCGGGTTTTGTGTCACGAACGAGTTCACCGAAATCATGATGTATAAAAGTTTTCATGTTAATAAATGTATAGCCTCATTATAATGTTTAATTCTATCTTCAAGACCAATATAGCCACCATTGATCTTACGAGTCATTGTCTTAATATCGCCACTGTCTGCTTGAACATTAAGTTTGTTTTTGTTCCAGAACCAGATAGCAGACATTAGAGCAAAGTCACGATCTGCACAAACCCAGTCTGGATTCTCAAATAAGTTTTGCCAATCTTCAAACATCTCCTGTGCAAATGCACGGTAGTTATCTTTTCCAGTCAGCTGGATAGGTCCACGACCACGATACTTCCATCCATCACCAGAAGATTCTGGACCATTACCCATACGGTTTGAATAAACCTTATTAGCAATAGCTTGAGGATTACGAGCATAACCTGCAGTAGACTCAAGTGTTGGGAAGTATTTCTTAAAAATACCACACAATCCTTTATCAGAATAGTTTAGGTTTTCTTCGAATACTGTCCATCCACCAGACTCATGACCACACTGTGCAAGGAAAGCTGCAACTCGTTGTGGCGTATTAATATCGTAGGTTGGGAAGACTGAGTTCATTGAGTCAACCCAACCCTGCGGGTCTTGTGCTCTTGGGAATAGGTGATGAAACTGTTCAGCGGTGATTAGTGCCATTTTGGTTATTTCCTTCAATATGATCTTCATATCGAAGTTTCGCCAAAATGTAATCCTTAACCAAAGAGCTTCTCACGATGTCATCTGGCGTAAACTCGATACGAGTAAACGCAGACATATGCTGAGCAATATCGAAGAATTTCAAAATACCAGACATGTCGTTCTTTTTCTTATTTAGATCCGTCTGGCGGTAGTCTCCACACCAGATAATCTTAGAACGATAGCCCACACGAGTCATAACAGTGTCAATTTCCTCATATGTCAAATTTTGCATCTCGTCAACGATAATAATTGCATCGTCAAACGACATACCACGGATAAAAGATGTAGAGATAAACTCGATGTGATGTTGCTCCTCAAGTCTATCATATGCATCTGGACGACCGAACAGAGTATGGCAAATTTGCTGATACGGCTGTCGGTAAATTTCTGTCTTTTCGTTCAAGTCTCCTGGAAGGTGTCCAACCTCACGAGATGGAACTGCTGAACGAACAATAATAATCTTGTTGAATGGGTTGCTCTTATCGAGAACTTCTTCAATCGCTTTGTACAGAGCAATGAATGTCTTACCTGTACCTGCCACTCCGTGGAGGGCTACGAAATAATCTCCTCTTTTATATGCATCAAAAAATAACTTCTGATTAGCTGTTAGTGGATCGAATGTCTTCAAATCATCAATTCTAATTTTCAGAGAGTTATGAGGTTTTTGATTGGGTGTCTTTGGCTCACAGTGTTCATTATCTACGATTTTTAGTGTCTTTGCGGCACGAGCCATTGATGGATCCTTTTAAAGTTGTGATGAGGTTTTGTCTAGTTGTGATCCTGGAGTTCTTTCGTGAATTTTCTGTAACACCTCCTTAAACCCTGTGTCTTTTCTAAGAGTGATATGATCCCCAGCAAACGCAGGTGCTTGCGTAATAGTTTTCTCTAAATGGGGGTTGGCTTCTTTGAATGCATCGAGTTCAGCGATGCGCATGATATGTTCTTCAATTTCACCTGTTTGTTTATTTCGAAATTCGTATGTTGGCATTATTTGTCCAAATTAAATGCAATTGTTATCCTATTTCCATCACTACTACTTAGTGGAACTTCGTGTTCCAACCAACTTGGCCACATCATTATTAGTCCGTCTTCAATATTCACTGAGTGTTCTGGTAAAAGAGAGTACGGAGTGTTTCTACCAAAAACAGGACGATAATAAATGTATTTATAATAATCACGAGGGTCTTTGAACACCAGAGGGGGAGAATCTGCAGAAGTTTTCAAATAAAAACATCCAGAAATAATACTTCCAGGGTGGGAGTGTAGTAAGTGTGTGGAATCTTTACCTACTTGATTAACCAGAAAACTTGGTTTGAAAGAATATTCAGAATGATCAACATTTTGATATTCGAGCATCTTTCTCGCTTCGGTTGATATAAAATTATAAAAATTATTCAACCTAGCATCAGTGTTTAGTTTCTCAGTTGCTTCTGTGTTTCTATATGTAGAAATGTGACTCTTATAACCCATGAATTGTTCTCCATAGGTTTGTAAATACTCAATGGCTACTGGGAGAACCTCAGTAGCCAAATGTTTCTGAACATCACTAAAAATTAATGTGGGGAAAATATAACTATACAATTTTAATCCATTCTGGAGTTGGTCTATTTTTCCACTTGAACATAGAAGTTTTCGCACCATTGTAATATGCACGATAAGACTTGATAGTATAGTCTTCTTCAGTTCTGTCAAACTTATACTCTTCTGGCATTGCTCGCCATGGAGCAGAGAACTCTGCGATATTAATTTTTGTAGGTGGGAATCGAAGATGTTTAGCAAGACGCATTGAAGAATGTACCTTACCATAACGATAATGATATTCTCGCATCAACTCAATCCAAAGTTTGAATAAGAAATGATAGTTAGCAAGAGAATGACGACACCACTTAGCAGAAGGATGATTGATGTGTGATGCTTTATAGAGAACAGATTCTCGTTCATCGCTAAGAATCCAGCGTTTAGCTTTGCGACCAGACTTGGTTGTGCCAACAGTCTCAACACCATCGAGAACACGATGTGCAGTAGAGAGAAGTTGTGCGTATTCCAGAATCATTTTAACAACATGTTTATCAACATGCTGTTGTGCACAAATAACAGGGTCAGCGTGAATATAGAAAATGTTCATAATTAAGTTGGTGGAAGCATTGCTCCATTTTCATCAAACTTATATCTTGGCACATCACACCAAGATTGTTTCACAATACCAGAACCATAATTGTCGTGTTCCCAGATTTGAACCTGCAGTCTAACTTTGGTGATATTGCCATCTTTATCAACAGTCTCAGCAACACGAAATTCATAAGAAACAGGTTTAGATAACATTACCATTGGTAGAGGAATTAGCATATTCCCTGCTGGTGCTGCATAACCAGTATTACTACCAAGTTGTGTTTGAATTGTTTGTGTGGTTAAATTGGTCATAACATCCTAATCAAACCAATAGTATCGATAGTCGTCAACAAGATGTAGTTAGCCAACATCCCAAATGATTTCCTAGTATAAGCAGCCCAAGCATACAGAGCACAGCCAGTAATCCATACAGGATAAAGAATAAGGAGTGGGGGTGCGGGTACAGTAAGAGCCATGGTAATGCTACAACCAATGCTAATAAACCAAGCGAGCAACTCAATAACAAAACGAAAGCGATTTGAAGTCCAGTCATCACGGATCCATTCTAAAGTGGGTTTAAAAATATCAAGCATAATTTAAGGCATCCAAAGCACGAATTTGTAGAATTGTAGAATCTAGAATACGAATAGAATCAGGAGCATTGACATGAAGAATACCATGACCCATTTTGTCGATGAATGGTGTAATACAACCAATAGAGTCATCAATCAAAATAGCATGGTCATTAGCAAACTGTGCCTTTTCAGTTTTAGTGCGAACAAAATTTGCACGATAAGGAATATTCTTCTTATTCAACCAGTGCAACTTCTGGAACTTTGCAGCTTCACCTCGCTGTGGGTCAAATGTTCCCATTGAGGTGAGAATTTCAATATTGATTCCCTTTAATCGTGACACATGGTTCAGAAGTTGTTGTGCGTCAGGCATGAATTCTAAATCTTCGAAGATTTTATGAATCATGACAGCATCACGAAACTTCTGATGGTCAGGTAAATGGGATTCAAGTTCTTGAAACCTCTTGTTGAAGTTTGCAAGAACACCATCCATATCCAAATAAAGTGTAATATCTTTCATAATATAATTATACATGATTTCTTATTAAAAGACAACATTTATTTCACAAACTGAGAGAACTCGGGTGGCTTCCATCCATCAGGTTTTAGAATCTTGCCATCTTCACGACGACGGACTAAACCAGTCTTTGGATCGATCTTGGAGAGATTAGATTTTGCACCCTCTTCCCAAATTCCATTCACATCCCAACCACGAGAACGCATGTAACCAACGATAACCCAAATCATATCGAAACAAGCATCTGCTTTCTCGGTATCATTGTTATCAATAATTGCCTCACAAAACTCTGCATATTCTTCTGCGATTAGTTTGGCATAAAGACGAGACTGGTCAGATTCGTCTGCATTAAATGGAGGTGGATTCTGTCCAACTGCGGTTAGAAAAACATTGACATCCGTAAATACTTTACTCATTAATCTTGCTCCGTTAGTGACCATTGTAGTCGTTTAATTTCATCTTTCAAATTTTGATTCTCATGTTCAAGAGCATTAACCTTTTTCATGAGTTCAAGAATTGCTTCGTCTTTTTCACTTAGTGGTATCTTCAGATGTTCCATCTTCTTTCTTTCTAAGTGACCAAGAGCCATTGTGTAAATCTTCCCAAATTAGCGTATCGCCAAAATCCCAACCAACCTGATTTAACAACTCAGTTGGGAGTGGCATCACTAATTCGCCAGTTTCTGGATCTTCTTCCAATGTTATTGACCAGTGTGTCATAATTCAATCACCTTTAGTTCGAAGGTAGATGCGATCTGCTCATGACCAATATAACCACGAGGATTACAGATGATACGAGTATCACCAATCATGTAGTCATATCTCTCATGAGTGTGACCATGAGTCCACAATTTAATCTGTGGATGGTCCATGATGTATTCATCATAGTTATTATGATAACCACCATTCATGATAGAGTCATCCTTATAACGAGGATGGCAAGATTGATGAGATGGAGTGTGGTGACCAACAACAATGACTTTACCATCTACATTCTCAGAAACGATGTGCTTGATGAATTCGAAGCACTTCTTATTTTCTACCACTGCATCTTCGGGTGAAAATTTAGAAGGTTCTTCTTTCATCTTCATACCAATCTCGATCATGTAACCTTTTTCATCAAGTTCATATCCATCACCATTTTCTTTTTGTTTATAGAGAGGAACTTTGCGATATACCTGACGATCAGAATTCTTAATGATTCTAAAGTCGTTCATGTAATCCTTCATCTGAAAGAGAGTCAGTGGATCTTCGTTATTCATGTCAGTCCATAGAGTAGAACCAACGAATGTGTAGTCACCCAACTTGAAAACTTCCTTGTCAAGCACATGCACATTTTTCAAGTATGCTAACTTGCGTTTTAATTCAGAAAGAGTATACTTGAAGTCACCATGATAGTGTTCGTGATTTCCAGCCACATAGATGACATGGGGAAACTCTTTGGCACACTCTTGGAAGAATGTATGGAACATCGTGGAACGATGACGAGCAAACCCATTCTCAACTTGTGCTTCCACAAATTCGTCTAGGTCTCGTTCAACTAAGATGTCACCAGATAAAATGAGTACATCCACTCCACCTGGATTTTCCAGAGTGAGTGGTCCAAATTCTAGGTGTACATCGCTACAAACTGCGATTTTCATTTTCTTTCCTTATAATATTTGTATAACTTTACCTGATAGGCAAACCTTATAGGTTCTTGCTCGAAATTGGCAAGGTTATCTCCATAATGATCTACTAATTCGGTGTAAAAGTCAAGTATTTCTTGTTCTGTCATTTAATTTTAATCCGATAGAAACTCTTAATACTGGTGCAAGTGGTGCTTCTGCCCAGTGAATATGCGATGCGTCAAAAATAACAATTTTATTACACTCAGGTATAATCACATCCCCATCTACATGCAATCCACCACCCCATTCTGGTTTCCATTCATATGGAAAGAAAACTGCTGCAGTGTCACATCCAGAATAGTTATCAGTGTGGGGTGCACCATCTAACATAAATGTTTGACCATTCACATGCCAATCACTAATGTCCAATTTTAGCTTTGATGCCAACAATAAAGCAATTGGGGTTGCAGTTTGCTTATCAAAATTCCAAATTGGTTTACTTGGGTCAGTGCTTAGAAAACCAAACCCCCATCTATCTTGTGATAATATTTTTCTAACAAACTCAAGTTCTTCGATGGATAAAAAATTGTTTATAATCATCTTCGATAGGGATTGTTAGGGTCTCTGATAGTTATCGGCATGGAGCCAACTGGTGTAGAGATATTAATATTGATCACATCTCCACTATATGTGGTGCAACCAGAAATCAAAAGTGTAGCACCTGCAATCACGGCAAAAATGATTAGGTTTGCAGGAATTAGGCTGAGCACAAACATGATTGGAATAAACCAAATCACATCAGTGGACATCCAAGCTGCAACTCCAATCAATGTCATGAATACAATATACATATCATCCACCAAAGTATTTAATTAAAATTTCCAACGATGGAATCAGCTTATTCTTGCTCTCGTCATAATCATGAGAGTGCATGTATGCTTTCTTCTTCTCGTAGTCTTTGACTTCCTTCTTCAGATACTTTAGTTGATCCTGAAGACAAGCCAGCGTGATGCCATCTGCAACTTCATGCGGAATTTCTAGTTTGCTCATTTATTTCTTTCTTTTGTGCTTTTCGTTCAGTCTTCCAAAATACTCGTTTCCAATCCCTCAGGTGTTTCCACCACTGAGGACTCTTAGTTAGATTTCCTTGTTTTACATTTGCCATTATTCCACCCACTATGATGACCACGATTAAGAACTACACCATTCCAAAAGAGAATCCAACAGATGTTAATCTGCTCTTTGACTTTCTTCCAATAATAAGCACGGTAGCTCACGACATATCCTTTAGTCTCTTGATATCTCTTACGGGAACCGAAACTATAAAATAAGCTGGTTCACCTTCCTTAACACGAACAGGCAAGTCGGCATGAATCATCACCATCTTATCTGTCTCTCTTATTACCATTCCCACTAGGGGCACGGACTTATACCGTGCAAACACTCGATCGCCATACTCATACTTGGGTTTCGGCAATCCAGCATCTCGCTTTTCGAAATAATCCTTGTATGAATAACTCATATTAACCCTTATAGTGCACCAGAGCAGTCAATGCTTCGAACTCTCCCCATGTAAGAGAGAACTGTTTCTCACTAATAGTCACATCGAATCCCTCGCCATTATGCCACTCGCAAACTTCGATAAAATCGTGTTCCTTTGCAAGATGGTCATAATTCTTCAACTCGGTGAATTTCGTCTTTCGTTCGTAAGTCTTCATAGTACCGCCACAAAGAAAATAATCAAAGCGATGATGGGATTACCAGTCATCAATGCAAATAATGCCAAAATTGTACCAAAGAATGCCTTATCAGAGTCCATTGTTACCTGCCTTAGTGTGTATAACCTTCTCAGCGTCAGTCTTAGCTGTCCAAAAGATAGCATCGTATCCCTTAGAGAATAGCCATGTATCACAAACTAAGAGTGTAGACAAAAATAACCAAAAACCCAACCAAGCCATATGCAACCTTTTCATGATAAATTTTTCTCGGGAAATTTTTTGCAGACAATCCGTTTTCAATCGTGTAACCCTATAGAGATATTATACCTTAAATTAGAATAAAAGACAAGGGTTTTCTTATAGAGTCTGGAGAGAGGTGTAATCGTGTGGGGGTTAAGTTCGGTTTAGGTCGATGGGGTAGGAGTCCCGCAAATACAGATTTATCCCCTAATCCCTTTTCAGTTTTTCACTTTTTCAGATCCGAAATACATCAGTGTCAGACCAGTCAGAGCCAATGCTATCTGATAAGGCAACTCAGCATCTGTGCCATTATCCATTCCACCAACTGCACCAAATACAATCAAAAATCCTAGTACAAGTCGAATCATATTAGGCTCCAGTAGATTTTTTAGGATAACCATTAGCAAAACCAGATGTACCAGTGGTGAATCCACGAGATGATTTACCAGTCATTTTGCGACCTGCTTTGGCACCACGACGAGAGGGTTTACATTCAGTAATAACTCCACCACGACGCAAGAATGCAGCAATTGCATCCTCAGATTCAGAGCGATATTCACTCTTGGTCTTAATAGTGGTATTGTAGATGGTAGCCTTAGCTACTGCCTTCGCTTGCTTCTTAGTTGCCATAATATGTCCTTTTCTCAGTGTATGTAAGAATTATGCCCTAAATTGCAATAATAGTCAATCCCCTTGGGAGATGGGGGTTATTCGATCCATGAAGGAGAAGTAAAAAGCACGACCATAGGGCAACATCCGAGCAGTTCGAGTAGATGCCTTGCGATAGATGCAACCATTCATTTTAAACAAGAAGCCATTTTTCAGTTCGCCGAAATTCATCATAAATCCTTTCAATTAAGCAGTCAACAGGTAAGTTGCCATTTCTTTCCAGTCTTTGTTGCTGGCACGGATTTTTGTGACACTGATAAGTGTGCGAAGGGAAATTTCCTTGGCTTCATTTGCAACTTCACGGATCAGAGCCAGTGCATCCATTTTGTGACTCATTTCGAAGTCAGGCATGAATTCATCAGATTTTGCGATGTATTCCATACGGTCAATCTTCTGAGTTGCGTTCATTGACAAATCAATCATCATTGAACGAGAGCGGATGGCTTGATCAATTCGATCTTGGTCCATGTTGCTAATGAAAATCACACGACCTTCGAAGTTGAAACTGCGTGGAAGGTCATCGTCACGCATGTCAGCATTCCAGCTGATGATTCGCTTGCCGTAAGAATCAAGTGCACCCTTCAGCAAGTTAAGTGCAACTGGATCTTTCAAAACTGCATCACAGTCATCGAAAACGATAATCGACTTGTTGTTTTCGAACAGAGTGCGGTACAAACCCTTGGCAGTCGAATAACCCTTCACCATGGTGAAGCACTTGCGAGTATTGATGATTGTGCCAACTTGAAAATCAGCCAAATCACTGATGTCTTTGTAGCCATTAGCCTCAAGAGTTTTGGTTACAGTGTAAGTCTTACCGAGTCCACCTTCACCAGTAATAACAGCAGAGGGTTGAACACCAGACGCAACCATGTTGACTAGCTTTTCAACGAAGCCGAATCGTTCGTTGATGCCATATTTGTTTTGCTTCTCAGTTGCGACAACGATGGCTTGCTCGATGTCACCGACCATGGACGCAAGTCGCTTCTCAACATATTTCTTTGAGTAAGACTTGATGGTCTTGGAGCCAACTTTGGCAAAATAATTTCCAGATTTCTGGTCAAACTGGACGCTAGTCACTTGTGTCATAATGTACCCTTCATGTTGTTTTCGAATCAATAGAGAGAATTATTCCCTAAGTTGCAATTTAAGGCAACAGGTATCTGGAAAGACCCCATCGCTCGTGGGGTTATTATTCCCTTGACTTTAATTCAGCCAAACGACGCTCCAAAACCCGAATTTCTTCCTCTCGCTCGTTTTCCTCGACCTGAATCGGGCAAACAGTTTCATAATGCAATTCTTCGATTTCTTCAAGCAATCCCTGAATTTTATTATGAATTTCATAGAATACGCCAGAGCCAAATTCAGCCGACGGCAATTTCTGCAATTCAAAATCAGCCGATTCTAAATGATTCAAAACCAATTCAAATTGAGCCGAGATTTTTTCACTTTTCAACATAATAACCCTTAATAACCCAAAGCCAAAATATTATCGCAAAATTCAACTTGGTCGCATTTTTCAGCGTCAATAACTTCACAATAATTACCGTCAATAATAATAATCAAATTACCAAATTCAGCGATAAGGGGAACAGGCGAACCGCAACCCGCAAAACCCATTTTATCGGATTCGTCCATTACTCGGAAATTCAAATTTTCCAGAAATTTTCGGCTAATCAGCATTTTTTCGTCCTTTTCAATTTTCTACCGTAAGTTTACCGCAAATTGCAAATTCGGTCAACAACTTTTTGAAAAACCCCCACCAGCAGTAGGGGATTAGCGATCAGCGTAAAAAGTTGAAAGGTAGCCAGCGATATAAGCATCAGACGCACCCATCATCAAACGCAGCTGGTGAACCAAAAAATCGAGAGAGAAAACTTCAGGAACCCAGCCGTCAGCTAGGTCATTTTTACAGTCAAAAGCACCAGTTTCAAAATCACTCATAAATTCTCCTAATTCAATAGAGAAAATTATCGCTGATTTTGCAATTAAAGACAATACCCCACGACCAGTAGGGTTATTCTGGAGAAATTTGCTTCGAAGCGGGGTATTGGTGAAATCAATCGGTCGAGAAAACCGATTGTCTCTGTCAATCAGGAGAAGTAGCTACTTACTTGTATTCCCCTACTGGCAGTATGGTTATTTCGTATAGTGGTGGGTCTGAAAGTAAGCACTTACTTACTAATTCCAGAATTTCGGAGTAATCACTTACTTCAATTTGAGTCACGATTCCAAGTTCATCGGTGATTTTCAGTATCATTCAATTCCTTATCATCCTAAGACACCGTTATTATGCCCCAAAGTCAAATTAAAGACAAATTTATTTTGCAATATTGCGGACTCCGACGGACAGGAGCGGACATACGGGTAATCTTAGCTGGCGGCAGAATGCCTGGTGTGCCTGGTCCTGGCGTTTTCACTGATACGGACATGGAAACTACGCATTACGGACATATTGCGCACAGGAGTGATACACGGACACGCACAGGAGGGGTTATCGGACTGCACATAGAGGTTCGCACATACACCCACCTCCCTTTTTTGCAACAAATTCGGTTACAAACAGTGTTACACAGCGGACTACATCAGTCGCACTCTGTCCACAGGTCACCACCAGCAATGAATTGGTTGTCTGCTATGGGAGCACGGACAGGAGGAGCGACAGGATCAGGTGTTTTATGCTTTCCTTGGCTGATAAAGTTATGAGCAGCGACTTCAGCAGTCTCACTAGTCGCATGCCACTGCTTTAATCCATCGGACACAGCGGACTTTTGCTCTTTCGTCCATGTGCGACCACGACTAGCCACGATAGAACACTCACGAGAACAGAATCGTCCTCGTTTGGTGTGGGTCTTGCCACAGTTCTCACAGGTTTTTTCTTTGTATGCCACAGTTCGGATTCATTAACACTGATATGCTCTATTTATCGCTGTCTCCTCCACCACACCTAAATAGTAGCCTTATGCGATATCCATAGCGATTCTTCGTATTCATTCTCTAGGATTAGATCGTCTTCTCTGTATCTCTCTAGGCAATTCGGACATACGGACAGATAGTGGATCGATTTAACCCATCCCTGTTCGGTTATATCAGTAGTCTTCACGGCAATAGTTGTTACACTATCGAAGTCCTCTTGGCTATGTCCACATGTTGGTGTAATCATTTTATATCACTCTCTTTATTACTCCACGATAGCACATAGGTATATACCACCATGGATGTATCTTTACTCTCTCTAGGGTATATTCCCATTCTCTTCCCATAGGATTAGTCCATGTAGTATGGAAACCTATCCATGTACGACTCTTTTTCCAGTTTATCTTTCCTCCCCAACGGAGTTTCATAGCGATACACCAGAATAGACAATTACACATTGGACAAATACTTCCTTAGATCCATTATTAGGTCTCTTACCTTCTCATGCTCCATTAGTTCTGGATTGAATAGACCACCACATTCGAGATAGTTTTGTATCCTTGCCAGTAGTTGTTTTCTTCGTTCTTCCATTACCAACTCGACTCATCTGTAATAGTAGTAGACCATTCTCCCCAGCGATCTCCTTGCTTTACTGGTAGTGTAGCTGTTACGATAGATCCGATACCGCTAGAGGAGTCAACACTAATCTTTACGGTTCCAGATGCTAGTAGTAGCGTATCTGGTGGATTGAGTTCTTCCACGAGTTTGATTAGTTCTTTTAGTTCTTCGATATGTAGGGTTATTTCAGTCATTTTCTTCCCCAGATTCCAACACGAGCATAGGAAAGAGACGATATGGTTTCTTTGTCTAATACTCTTGGAGTTTTAATAACAGTTGGTTTAGTTGGCCAGTATCGTGGGTCTACTGTCTCTCCAGTTAGTTCATATCGAAAGTCTGGATCATAGACCATGGCACCATCGGATCTATACTCTGGACGACCATCTCTATAACGAAAGGTAACACCACGACACATACAAAACGACGCACCTTTCTTCCAGACTGGTCCATTCTCTGTACCAATATAACGGACTACATTTCCCTTATGCATTTCGACTAGTGCTTCAAGATGATTCATTTTGTATCTTTCTTAGTGCATCAATAAGTTGCGGAATGGCTCTCTTATCCATATTGAAGTGTGTATTATGAGGCATTCCTTTAACTTGTAGCTTAAGCATTGTTCCACTCGCCCAGACAGTCGCATACCATTTGGGATCCCACTTACCCTGTCCAGAGGTATCATACTCGTAGATATCGTGTTTCACTTGTCTTCCTCTAGCTTGTACCAGTACGAGTAAGAATCTGGTTTATCGTAGAAGTCAGGTTCCTTTAGTGCATGGAAGTTGCAATAGGGGTGTTCTCCAGCGAATTGAGTAGATCTTACATAGTCGGCTGGTTCTCCGCACTCGACACATTTATATTCGTTTGACATAGACTAAGAGTCCTTTCTTTGTTGCAGTTTCTATCATATTCTTTGTACCCTTGGACTGACCATCCCATAGAGCAATTAATGCATCAGCGTTCTCGGACATCTTTCGATTTCGTATTGGACCTGCTGCTCTCCCATGAGTTTGCCAGTCTGCTTGGAAGATGGCTAGTGGTAGATTCATTTCTTGTGCATATCGTTCACCCAGTGCATCTACACCTGGAGCACCACCAGAGACCACTACATCGATCTGAAACTTAGCTTCTTCGATTGCTTCCAGTAGTGTATCATAGTTATGGTAGTCTCGTCCACCAGCGATAATTACTCTTCTCTTTGGGATCGGTTCGTTCATCTCATTACCTTTGCTCTTGCCTCAATCATCTCTTCGAGGTTACATTTCTCTATAATATTAGTCCATGTATCCTGCAGACCAGACGCATGGTCGGTTACTCGATTATCTGGCTCATGATAGGTTCTAATTCGTTCGAAGCCAGCTAGGTTTCTTTCCTTATCCCTATGAAAGTGAGCCTGTACTCTGGACAGACATGTAATGTATGCAGCCCTCTTATTATCTTCTCTCGATCTGGATGTAGTTCCGTTTGCTTGGATACCAGTCGGTTCATGGATACATCGACAGCAGTTCTGATGCTTGTTACGATGTTGTCCACCCTTACCAGTTCCAGAGAACCACTCGTATCTAAATTGGTCTTCTGTTACTTTCATTTTATACTCCGAGAGCTTTCATTGCTCCAATAATTCGTTCATGACACATTCTTGCAGCATGGAGTGGTGTCGGTTGATCGAAGTCAGATGCCACATCGAATTGCGTACCCTTAGTATTTGTATTCATCTCCACCTTGCAGTACCATCCCTTATCAAAGTAGGACAGACGAGGTTTACCGTATCGAATCATATACGATAGCAGTTCTTCCAGTTCCATGGATTCCAGCTTAGTTGCATCGGATATTTCAGGTTTCTTTACGAGCCACATTTGTTACCCCATTGGTCGGTTTCTACAGCCCAGTGAACAACAGTCCAATCGTCAATGCAAGTGGCTGGGTTTAGGTCTGGTGCAGCTACATTCTGAATCATCTTACTACACCAGTGAGGATAGTAAGACTTAATAATTTGGTCTTCACTCCAAGTCTCTTGGACATGCTGACCAAACTCTCCTGGAAAGACTATTGTATAATACTTCATTACCATCCTGCCTTAATCTCGTCCGAGTCTTTCTTTGGTTCTTTCTTCTCTACCTTCTCGATGACCACTTGATTCTTTTCTCCGACTTGGAGTGAGAAGTCCACCACATCAATTAGTCCATAGACAATCCAGAAGATGCCACATAATATTAACGGAATATCTCTCATTCTTTCTCCAGTCTTTCCTGCAAATATCGTATCCATTCCTCGAGGTTTTCGATACGATGTTCTAATTCTTTAATCTTCTCTTCCTGCTCGGATATCTTCGAGTCCTGTCCAATATCCCAGATCCAGTTCAACATACTCATGGCTTCATCCGATTAATCTCGTCCTTCAGTTCTTGAATGGCAGAGATGAGAGTTGGAGCCAGTTGTTCGTATGTCATGGCAGATTTCATTGATAGGTTTTGTAATACCTGTTGATCGATCTCGTTAGCCATCATTGCAGCTGCATGGTCGATTACTGCTTGCTCGTTGATCCATCCACCAGCGACTGGCTTTAGCTTCGGTGTTGGTTTAGGATTAGATTCTCTCCACTCACCCCATAGCTGATTGATATGGCGATGACTCTGTTGAGTGGTACTATAGTTGGTCAGGAGTGTTTGGAAGATTTCTTCCATGTCCTTTCGTTGTCTCCATGTACCAATAAAGACTCCATGTGGTTCGTTATAACCACGAAGTCTGGTTGCATCGGTTACAACGACATAGTCAGACCATGACAGAGTTGTTTCACCATCATTCTTTCTCTTCTCCAGATTACCTTTAATCCAGTAGTCTGCTTCTGCTCGATTGCCTGCAATAACAAAAATCTTACTCATACTATCTTATTGGCTACTCTGAGAATCTTTACTTGGTCGTTTGGAGCCAGATAGGCTCGGACTGCAACATGGGTATGAAATAAGATTGGATCTTTGTACTGGGTGAATTCCACCAGATTATTCTCTAGGATAAACTCAGCCATCTGATGGATTAGTTCTTTCTTCACTCGCAGTCTGGCATCTCTATCTGTCCTCACTAGTTCATTGTAATCGTCGGACAGAACAGTTTTACCAACAACCATCTTTCCACCTATTGCATAGTCATATGTTTCAAATATTGGGTCACTCGTTAGCATTTCTCCTCCATAATTAACTCTATTCTACACCATACAATCTTGCAAGCCAAATAAAAAATGACCACCCGAAGGTGGTCTAAGGATGCATTGCATCGGTCTCGGATATCTCCGAGTAGATCTATTTAGTATGCAACTTACAATAATCCTTGCTGATGTTATCTAATTCTGATAAGAATAGATCCCTCGATACGATAAAAGCACCGTACCCTTGTCCGTGCATATTGGTAGCAGATTCTGCCATATTGTCGGCAAGCTCCCGCAACCTATTCTTATCATCATTAATCTTCTTGATTATTAGATTGTTGATTTTCGTTCGTTGTTCAATCAAATTGTCTATACACATTAAGCACTCCAGTTATTAAAAAGCACCAGTTTCTCAACTGGTGCCTCTATTATGATGTATGCAATAGAAGTTGTCAAATACTTCTATTTTCTAGAAGTATTATATGATGTGCCAATTTCCACCACGATAGAGCATAGTGATACTTTCGTTGGAAACAGAAATCACACGATCACTATATCCATCAATTAGTGCTCCATTCTGCCCAACGATCGTAATCTTGCGATTACCTAACGGTGGTTTCATTTCAGCTTTGACGATAATGATTCTTCCATCTTCTGGATTTGCTGGTAGATATACTGTTGATGGTTCTTTAGAGTCGATTCCAATGTAACAGTCAGTCTCTGTCGCATAGTAATCGGATCCCGTAAGAACTGTATCAACGGTGAGGACAGAAGACGAGGGTCCAGGAGGTCCAGGAGGTCCAGGTTCACCTTGTGGTCCAGCTGATCCTGCTGGTCCAGGTTCACCGATTGGTCCTTGACTGCCTGTTTCTCCCTGAGCACCCGTCTCTCCCTTTTCCCCTTGCGCACCTTTTTCTCCTTGTGGTCCAGCTGGTCCCTGTGGTCCAGGAACTCCCTGTCCGTTAAAGAATATCGACAAATCATTATCTGAAAATGGCGATGTTATGTTAGGTATCCATAATGGATTTATCGTCTGCATCATATAACACTCTCACTTATCTGATGTTTGTGTTTGTGTTAGTTGGGCTAGCAGTTAGAGTGCCAGAGCCAACATTGATTGCTTCGTTATTAGAACGAATAGATTGGCTTAGACCCCAGATAAGGTTAGCCAACTGTCCATATTGAGCTTGTTGCTGCTGTTGCTGTTGCATTTGGTTGATGTTATTAGTTGTAGTAACTTCAACACCACGAGCAACAGCACCAGTGTCCAACTTAGCTTGTAGAGCAATAACTGCAGCATTGGCGTCAGATAGCTGACGATTCAATGTTGCTTCGTATTGAGCAGTGATCAAAGCACGAGTCTTTTCGCCATCATTAGAGATATCTTTAGATAACTCATAGCGATTTTCCATTACTTGTTGCTGAAGACCATTCAACTGTTGCGCAAGAACCATAGTGCCTGCATTAACAGCTTCCTTCACACCTTCAACACGAGCAGCAAGGGATGCTGTTGTGTTGTTGAATTGAGAAGTGATGCCGATGGTTTGATTAGCTTGGCTTGCTTCCATTGCTGCAGTTGATACCGCAACATCTTTAGCAACTCCACCAACCGCTGCCATCAAATCCATATTTGCTTGTGCTTGTTCTGGAGGGCTGCGTAGTGCTGCACCAGCACCTGCTCCATCGTTACCGAAAAGATTTCCGTTGTTGCGTAATAGACTTCCTAAGATAAGACCGCCAATAAGACCGCCACCTCCGAAAAGACCATCACCACCACTCATCATCATTCCGCTAGGGGTAATTGATTCTGCCATTTTATTTTCCTTTTTTGTTATTGTTATTGAAAATTAAAGTGATGAACGCCATCACCAAGCGACTTGGTGTTACACCAAAATAGTTTTGATTAAATAGACGCTGCTTCTTTGAGTGCTGGTGTTTCTGGTTGACCAGCAGTTAGAGCAGGTAGATGTTCATGTGTGAGTGCATCGCCATCTTCTTCCTCTGTGATTTTAACTGTTCTTTCGATTAGCATATCGATGTGCTTGTCCGTGACGGACTCGTGACCGACATGATCTAAGAGAGTTTCATACAGTGGGAGATCTAGCGAAACAACACCATGTTCATGTGTTACTTCTGTGATTGTTTTGACACGCTTGCGCATAGTTGAATTCCTCTTTGTTTTTATTATTATTGGGAATGGCTCTTCTGTGAGAACCTAATAGTATTTAGACAAAATAAAACCCCAGAACCGTGAAATTCTGGGGTTTTTGTTAATTTATATTAAAAAGATACCAAATAATTACGATCAAGATCGAGACTATCAGTGCCTTTACTTTGTCGTCAATCATTACCATCCTCTTTGGATACCTTCTCGAAACTATTTCGAGTGGATGGTCGAGCATGACGGTATCTCTCTTCTCTTTCTAGATTTTCAAGATGTGAAATACGATCGGCAATCTTTCGTAGTTCATAGGCTTCCTGTCTCATAGACATAGCTGACTTCTGTTCCATGTTTCTTGCAATATCATGGAGAGCAATCACTTCTTCTGACATACTTCTTCCAACTGTTTCTTGCATGCTTCTATCTCGTCTCTTAGTTTAAGTTTCTTTTTCTTCAGGTCATGCCACTTGATGTCAGATCCTCTCATGTATGCTTCATCTACTTCTGCCTTGAGAACCTCTAGTTTTTCTTCCAAGTGACTGATATGGTGTTCTAATTTTTCTTTTGTTATCATACTATTCCTGCTATTAAAATGTAAGTCACTGAGTGTGCCAGTTGATCTAATCCAAGATCTCTCCAGAACTCTTTCTTACTTATGTCTCTCTCACCATACTTCATCTTCAAATAGTCGAAATGGTAGTGTAGTACTCCATCCAATAGTGCCAAGAACAATGCCAGTGGACCAGAAACAAATAAACTGACTACTAGCATAGTTCCAATTCCATGATACAGTGAATGCGAGATACCATCCATGTTTCCATAGATGCCCTTTCCGCTGATCATCTTATCTGTCTGCAGAACAAAGTCGCAGATGTAATGCTTAATGAATAATAGAGTGAGTAACATTATAAACCATACGCATGATGCATAAGATAGTCACGGACTCGCAACCATTCTTCATCGTTCATTAATGAAATTGGTGGGCGATCTTCGAATGCTTTATTCGGAGAATCCCACCATTGTTTTGCCAGTTGGTCAGATACTAATCCTTCCACCAACCGATTTAAAGATTTGTAATGATATTTGTCGTCGTTCATCGCAATAACCAGCTTCCATTTAGATTGTCCAAGTACTCATTATACTCTGATTGAAGCATCTTTTCAAATTCTTCTTTGTAATTTATATTGTGCATTCTGTCCATGGACTTTAGCATCTCATCACTAAATGATGGTGCTAGGTTAGCCTTCCATTCTTCAAAACTTAGTGGCTTCTGTGGAGTTTGCTGATAGTTCTTAATATCCATGGCTTGATTACCTCTTCCCAATAATTTATACGGTCTGGACAGTCACGACCTTGATTACAATTATGATTGCAACATCTCATTGATTTTACCTCTGAACACAAAGTTAATAACAATTCTATCTCTAGAATTTCTAGGATTAGAAGAAGCATGGTATCTTCTACTATCAAACAGTACTACTCTATTTTTCTTCGGTGTCACTCGTTTGGCGATGGTCAATGTTGGAACTACATCCTTCTTATAAAATTCATTGAACAAATATGTATCACCATCAGTATCATTAACATAGTAAATCATAGAAACACATTCCTCATCACTATCTTGGTGAACAACATTCCAATGGTCTTCTGGGAATGTTTCCTTCTGCCACATGATATTAATTTTCGCTCTCATAAGAGTATCCAATGTCATATCATCTCTCATTATATCCTGCACAGTATAAACAAGTGGTTTTAAAAAATCAAATGTTGGTGTAGGAGTGGGTTGAGCATAGGGGTGATATAAGTTACACTCCAATTGACCACAATCATGAGTATTTGCAGTGTCAAGCACTGGACCATCGTATGCTATCGTTTTGCTACTAGTCTGTACAGAGTAAATATACTTCTGTTGATGACATTCGTATTCGATTGCACTAACATATGATGGTGAAAGAACATTATCTAATACTATCATAACAATCTGTAGTTTTCATTATCAATTAGTTTATAAAATTCTTCAGTTATTAGATCAAATGAGATAGTTATTCTTGGTTTCTCTGATAAGTTTACATCAGTCCAGTGTGTGATAAATGATGGAAAGAAAATCATTTCACCATCATTGTTTGGTATATTAATATGCATTTTATCAAGAAACGGATTCTGGAACCATGTATTTGTATCAACTGTTTGTATACACAAATTACCAGAAAGATAAGAATATTCTTGTGGTGCATTAATAGTTTTACTATGCCCATCAGCGTGATGGTGTGGAACTATTTTTCTACCATTGTTTCTTATAACATTAACCCAACATTGAATATAAACTTTATCTGGTTCTTTACCCAGTTGTTTCATATACTCTATGTATTGGTCTTTTATCCACTGATGTAATTCTCTGACCTCTTTGTAGTTAAGATCTAGAAAATTATAATTCCATAGCCTACCAGTCATCCAATCTGGATCATCTGGATTCGATGGTGGGACACTTTTAAGAATATTTGGCTCCTCTAAAATGATTATATCTCTCAGCCTATAACATAGGTTCTGAGAGATACTGGCATTATACATTTTTAGAGTTAGTTGTGGAGTAAAATATGATTTACTCGTAAACACCATATCAAAAATCATTAACCACCTCTGCCTGCAGATCTCTTTTCTGGTTTGGTAGTGATCCTATTGACAGCAGCATTAACTTTCATCGATGCTTCTCTTCGACCAAATCCCTGCGACTGTAGAGATTTCTTTGCTTTCTTCTTTGCACGCTTCAGAAGTTTCTTTTGTTCCCACTGCTCTTTAAATGAGAGTGGTTGTGTGGGACTTTGTTCCATAATATCTCCATAAAATGTTGGAGCAGGATATCGGGTTCGAACCGATGACATTCTCGTTGGCAACGAGACATTCTACCACTGAATTAATCCTGCGATCCTTACTACTTATGCTGCCTTTTGGTGGCTCATAATGTGTTTTAGTCTATCTGCGCAGTAAGATGCAGCGAATGCTCTTGGTTTAACCATCGGCACTACATTACACATACCACGAATATATCCTACAGCTTCTTGTACAACACAAGAACTACCATATCTTTCGTCAGGGTTGATGTCCAAGTGGATTTCAACTTGTCTGTCTTCAAGCACATCATGTAGCTTGTGATACAATTCAGCAATTTTATAAACTTCGTTCATCAAACGCATACGAGGGCGATTTCTCTTTTGATCATAATCTCTTTCTCGTTGCACTTCACCAAAGATTTTACATCCGTTGTTACCGTTGATATGAACTACTACTGCTAATGTATAATCAGCGTACCAGTCATTTCCGATTGGGAATCGTTCGGAGTCACCACCAATGTAAATCTTTGTTTCGGGACTTTGTGCTTCAATGAACGCTCTTACTTCTTCTATGTCTAGTTTCCGCATGATAATACTCACTTTCTATTTTATTGCGAAACTTGGAGCGGATAGGGAGAGTCGAACTCCACTCTGCGCAGCTTGGAAGGCTGGCGACACACCTTGTGCTTACCCGCATATTTTGGCATCCCAGCAGGGACTTGAACCCCGACCAACGGTTTTGGAGACCGACATGCTGCCATTACACCACTGAGATATTTTAATTGTTGGAAGCCATACCAGTAATAGCTTCATCTTGTTCTGCTAACACTTCAATCCATTCATCTTGTGTTCTATGTATATTAGAAACCATTGCTAGTCTATAATCATACATCATTCCTTTGTTTGGATCGACTGGTTCAACGAAATGAATTAGGTATCCTGGATGTACGATCAATAAACCTTCTTCAACCATTACCTTTTTAAAAGCACTGAATTGATTTGTCCAGTTGATACCACCTCGAGGATCTAACATAACCAAATTACTTGGACTAGATTCTGGCACTGTTATATAAAATACACTAACACCAAATGTGGTAGCATGACGATGTGGCATGATTCTATATGGAGATCCTGGATTAACTTCTCTAAAGTATCCTTTAGCCAATCTGAATGGAGGTAGTGGCATTTCACATGTAGGTCTGAATGCTTTCTCTGCCATCTCCATGGTCTTATCTCTAACTGCGATCATAGTTTCTGGTAAATTATCCAGCTTCCAGATATCAGTCTGATTCTTAGTTCCAGGTGCACCCTTCTCTAACATCCATGCTACATCTTTCCTAATTTCTTTTAGGAATACATCATCAAATGGTTTCGCCATAATGACAGGTGTATACCACAGCTGGTGTAGAATTTCCTCACCGTGTTCTGGTACTCTTATGTGAGTGACCATAGAGTTTTTACAAGAACCACTCAAAGCATCATCTGTGTTAGGTTTCATAGTTTCTCATTTTTAGTTATATAAAAATTTTGTACTAAAATTTCTTTCTGTGATGGTTTGAAATTTATTTTATGTTTCATACCACCTCTCCAACAAATAAATCTGTTGTTAATATTTTTAACATTAACAGTTTCATAAAAGTTTTTATGATATTCTATTATTTGCTGTCTTGTATATGTATAACACTCATTTAAGGTTATATTAAATTCTGTTTGCTTGTCCCATACACCACTTTTGGTTTCATAAAAAGAGATACCAGCATCAACATCTGCATTAGATAAAAATATTAACCCACCCAAAATTATATTATATTTGTTTAGTGTTACATCACATGAGTTTGGGTTTCTACCATCAATATGGATTCTTCCATTGATGCCATTTTCTTCATAAATGTACTTAGACAAATATGTAGTAACATTGACTTGTTTTGTGTTTAAATTATTTGATGCAACAATATAATTATAAAATTGATTATGTACTTTTGGAGATATTTCAGATAAATCCTGAGACTTTATAGACGAACCACAACCAATCGTTAGACAACTGGATGAGAGTGAACACAACTCATCAATGATGTCTTCTGAATAAAAATTATCTAATATAGTTATCATGTTTTTGGTGCTCTGTTACGGATTCGAACCGCAGACCTACTGATTACTAATCAGTTGCTCTACCGACTGAGCTAACAGAGCAGTTATTTGGTGGAGGATAGGAGATTCGAACTCCTGACTCAAGCGTGCAAGGCTAGTGTGTTCCCAACTATACCAATCCCCCATTATATGGCTCCAGAGGCAGGGATCGAACCTACGACCAATTGATTAACAGTCAACTGCACTACCGCTGTGCTACTCTGGAATAATCCTTTAATACAACTTTGTTGGCAAAGACTCTTGTCTTAGTTTCTTCTGCCAGCGTTTCTTAGCTGCATTTCTTTTTAATTTTCTCTCAACATTTGGCTTAACGAACTGTTGTCGTTCTTTAACTTCTTGCAGTAAACCAGACTCTTCAACCTTCTTCTTAAACTGGCGAAGTGCCTTTTCAAATTTACCGTCTTCGACTACAACAGACATACCAAATGATTGTTGTTTTCTCTTTCTCATATTTCCTCGTAAGTTAATGGTGCCCCAAGAGAGACTCGAACTCTCACGCTTGCGCACTGGCTTCTAAGACCAGCGTGTCTACCAATTCCACCATCAGGGCATATTTACTACTTATAAACCATATTGAAGTGCACTCTGGACCACGCATCGTAGGTATCGGTCATCACCCTACAGCTATTCAGTACACTTCAATATGGTGGCTAGTGTTTGCTAGCCCAGCGAATCCCTGCCCTCGAGAGTGAGAAACTCTCTACATGCTACGCTGTTCTCACCATTACAGATCGTATCGTGGCACCATGATCACCTTCATCATCATGCTTTCTGGAGTAAATTGATCTGTATCTCCAGACAGAACTGCTTTCATGATTACTGGTGAGAAACCAGACACCAAAGCAACTCCACGAGTGTCGTACTTGACAGGCACATTGTCATGTGCATTCAAGTTCCAGAATACGATTTTAGGCATTTCGTATCCTGCTGCTTCAAACTTGCGAGCGATCATCTGCATAGCAGAATCGTCAAAGCGAGCACACTGGTCGAACTGCATGTCGCTTAAGATTAGAAGCATTTCTGGCATTTCCTCTTGAGGAACATTGCCATCCTTGGCAGTCTTCAGGATTTTATCCATCGCCTTAACCAAGTCAGTGTTCATTTGCCAGTTGGACTTAACCATTTGCTGGGCTTTCTGAACAATGTTGCCCTTTAGGTGCAACAATTCTGGAGAACCAGAGAATGTCAGGAAAGTATCCTTGAACTTACCAACATTCTTGTCTGCTAGGTACAAACCTAGAGATACAGCAACATCAAGGCATGTTACTTTGCTGTTCTTTCCTGCAGGGCAAGACATAGAACCAGACACATCGACCAATGGTAACACATTTGCATCACCAACGAAGTTCTCCAACGCATCCCATTGAGCTTGGACATGTCCAAGTTCGGTTGCGTTATAGTTTTGGCGGTTGTACAACGACACCAAACCTTTCAGTACATCGTATGGATATACTGCGCCAGCATTCACCTTAACATCTACAGTGCGATCCTTAGGATCTTTCACCAGTTCGGCAACATAAGCAGAGTATGCTTCAGTTGCATTACGGTAGAATGCTTTCTTGTAGCGTGCAGCTGCAACAGATGGTACATGAGAGAAATTGATTTCACCCCATTCCTTGGCACACATCTGAGTTTCTACAACTTTAGTCATTTCGACCAAAGACTTACGATAGAACTTTGGGCTCATACCGAAGAAGTTACGGATTTCAACCGCAATATCTCCCTTACGAGGAGTCCACTTTGCAGCCAAACCATTCTTGGCACGCAAGGCATCACCAAGCATAGTGAATGCCTTTGCACGATTCTCCTTGCTTTCTACAACAAAGATATCGTCCCAACGACCGATTTCAGGAACCTTCAACAGCAACTGTGCAGCTGCAGTTTGGTCGTGTTTGTCCAGATACTTAAGGATCTGACGGAAGATTTCTCTTTCACCAGCACCACCCCGAGCATCACGAGCCCACTGCGCACTACGCAGTGCAACTTCTTTGTTCTCAACATATGCAGCAACGAAGTCTGCAGTGATGTCTTTACCACGAGACGCACCGATCTTGAAGAACAAGTCTACACATGCATTCGCAGTAGATTTACGAGCACGCATGCCGTTAGTAGTGCGTGCAGATTGATTTTGAACGGCAGAAACAAAAGTATTCATATCAATTTCCTTTTTAACAGGTTCAACTTTTTAGTCAAATTATAAGTTTGATTTTGGTAAAATTGCTGAACTGAACCTAAAAACAACGGGATGAACGGACTAGTCGAGTAGTTTCTTAAAACATCGTGCTCTCTTGCGAGTAGATATCCCACGAAAATCATCCAGTTCTCTGGCATATCCCATGCGATGGGTACTTTGGCTACATTCGGGTAGAACTAACAAGATCCTAATAGGGTCAAGTAGTCACTTCCATCCTAGCTGGATTTCAAAGCCCAGCGGTACAGGTCATAGTAGTTTATGATGCTGTAATCATCCCACTTTCAAAACATCTATTATACATCATCTTGTTTTGCAAGACAAGTATAAATTTGGTGCCCCATGACAGAATCGAACTGCCATCCTCGGATTACAAAACCGATGTTCTACCATTTAACTAATAGGGCATTATACAACAGGATTCGCTTTCTTTTCATTAACAGTGAAATTTTTTGATTGCTGAAAGAATCCTAAAACTGGTAGCGGGAGGTGGTAACGCTCCACCCTCGATATGGCTTATGAGACCATTCGGGTCAACTTGACCTTCCCGCAACAAACTTACAACTGTGACCATTCACGAATGATTTTTGCATCAACTCGTCTCTGTTCACCTTTTCCATATTTCGTCACCATGGCAACAATTCTTGGAACAATATACAACTGGAACATTCCATCATCTTTTCGTTTCTTTTCCACGAAAGTGTATGACTTCCCAGCAAGATATGCTCTCGCTAATTCTGTTGCTCGTGATTCGTTACGGACATTCCAACGACGATGACAAACTAAACTATCAAGTTTACAAATCAGATTTGCATCTGTGCCGTTAGTGTATTTGATTTGCTTCTTGAGTTTTCTTTCTTCACAACGAATAATAGATGGCTCAAGTGCTAAGTGTTTTGCTTTAATTTTTAATTCGATACTCATTTAAATTCTCCTTGTTAATTGATTAATACAGATTAAGCAAGAAGAACCTTACGGTGGTCGAATCTAGGCTGACAATTTCTCCATGTCATACTCCTTTCAAAAGTTTGGTGCTTCTAGAGAGATTCGAACTCTCCTCAAAATCGTTTTAGAGACGATCGCATAACCACTCTGCCATAGAAGCATAATTGTATTTAGTCAAAATTTCTGGTACCTCGTGACAGGATTGAACTGCCGACCATTGCCTTGTAAGGGCACTGCTCTACCGCTGAGCTAACGAGGCATAATACTGGCGGTCTTAAGGGGTAACGATCCCCTTCTTCATGCGTGACAGGCATGCGTGCGTCCATGAACACTTTAAGACCAAATTCTGGTGGAGACGGTTGGACTTGAACCAACAATACCAGAGGTGGCTGATTTACAGTCAGCTGGGGTTACCAATTTTCCTACATCTCCATTTAATTAGTGCTGTCTGTCTATTTGTCAACAATGTAGCTAGCACTGACGAGCGAATGACAGTTATGTCAGAATCCTTCCAGTCGCACCCTTGGATTCATAGTCACAGCGTCCCGTGACGATACCTTGACAACACTAATTAAATGGTACACCGTATGAGAGTCGAACTCATCTTACTGGGTTGAAAACCCAGTGTCCTAACCGATAGACGAACGGTGCAAAGTGCTAGAGTCTGCCCCAAATTTTATCCAACGCAACTCTAGCCGATATACTCTTCCAGTATATCCCCTATATCGCCTCATTGCGTAGTATTCGACCCACGACTTATAGAGGACTTGCGATAGCTATAAAGAACATCAACTAACTAAGACATTATTATACATCAAAGATGTTTATATGTCAACAACAAACTTCAATAACCTTCAACTTTGATAGATTACTAAAGTATTACTTTTGGAGTAGGTGACAAGAATCGAACTTGCTTCCATGGGTTTGCAATCCAGTGCCCATCCAACTGGCTCCACCTACATATATGGCGTCCCCTGAGAGATTCGAACTCCCGACCTACGGTGTAGAAGACCGCTGTTCTGTCCAGCTGAACTAAGGGGACATAAATAATTTTTATTTCACAACATAATTATGTATACATTAGTCATAGAATCTATCAATTTTGATAATAACTTATTTTTTATCGACACTAACATGTTTGATAAAAAGCAAGCTGAAGACATTTTCAATAAAACCAAACAGTCTTGTAATATAGATTATGATTTATTTTCATCTTATGATAGAGTGTATAATAATCAGTATATACAAACTTCAAGAATTCATAATTTTAAATCTATAGATGACGCTGAGAAATTTTCATATGTGATGAATACTAACACAAGCGACTATCGACTATCAATAAGAAAATGGAATTCTGACAATAATGTTCTTTCTAAATTTTACATCTGTGATGATAAAAACAATATTGTCAAAACACTAACTGATTGTGAGCAACATATCTGTCAAAGATTTCATGGTCAATGTGACTCATCTGGTTGTTCAAAAGTAGAATTTGCAGCAAGTCTAAGAAACAAAAAGATAATTCCAATCGTTTCTGCATAATTGGTGCGAGTAGTCGGACTCGAACCGACAAGCCTTTCGACGGCAGATTTTAAGTCTGCTATGTTTACCAATTTCACCATACTCGCAAGAAACTTATTATACATCAACTACATAAAAAAGTCAACAACTATCTGGTACCCCTGCTGAGATTCGAACTCAGAACAACTTCTCCTTTTGAGAGAGACGACTTTACCAATTTGTCCACAGGGGCATTTGGTGGGTCTGCTGTGAATTGAACACAGACTCAACCGATTATGAGTCGGCTGCTTTACCATTAAGCTACAGACCCAAAAATTCTGGTACTCCCAGTAGGATTCGAACCTACAACGCTCGCTAATCTGGCGACGATGCTGAGTATAAGTCAGGTGTTTTACCATTAAACTATGGGAGCATGGCTCCGTCTTACTGAAAGTTTTATCTCGTCAGGGGAGAACCACAATCAGTCATTCTAACTCGGGAGCACGGAAGCACCGAGATCAGCTTGCAAGCAAACTTGGCAGAGGGTGTGGGAATCGAACCCACTGACCTGTTTTCACAAGCCTACGCATTAGCAGTGCGCTGCATTACCGTCCTGCCCACCCTCTATTATCTGTTACCGTTTTTAAAACCCACAGTACCACCCTGCTTCTGAATCTTGTCTAAAACTTCTTCAAACAAGATGGGTCTGAACTCAGTTTGCTCTACGCATACAGAGTAGTACCGTGGATCAATTGTAGTAACACCATACTTGTCAGTTTGCATAACTCTGTTGCTGTGTAAGTGACCATGGATGTTACAACCAAAACGATATAACTGATCAGTGTGTAACGGAATATGTGTTAATATAATTCCGTTCATCACATGAGAACTACGAATGTCTCTAAAGTGTTGAGTGTAATCCTCTAACTTAAAGATGTCATGGTTTCCCTTGATCAAAACCTTATCACCGTTTAACCGATGTAAGATGTTTAATGCTTTTCTGTTTATCACAACATCACCTAAGTGATAAACCTTGTCAGTAGGACGAACAGTTTCGTTCCACCTCTTGACCATTTCTTCATCCATTTCTTCAGGTGAATCCCATGGTCGTAATTTTGTTCCATCTTCACGCAAGAATCGGCACACACCTAAGTGTCCGAAATGCGTGTCGCTTGTTAAGAACACACTTGGCATATACCACTCCTTTCATATTAAATTAAACAACAGGTTAGTTTGTTTGCGCCATGCAATCTCCAGAAATTTTGGTTGGAAATATAGGAATCGAACCTATGAGTTTTATTTTTGCAGAACCTAACCTAAGACTTGGCAGAAGTGGTGAGATTCGAACTCACGGAGCCATTGCTGACTGGCTAGTTTTCTAGACTAGTTCCTTAAACCACTCGGACACACTTCTATATTAAACAACAGAATCGGGGTTTTACAGTGGGAATTGAACCCACAAGGTTTGCTTAGAAGGCAAATTGCGAACCATTCGCATGTGTAGTGTTTTGCTGCACCGATTCTAAAAACAACAGGATACCTTTTCGTTGCTCTACCAGATGAGCTAATCTCGCTTGAAGCGAAATGTTGGATTCGAACCAACTACCACTCGATTTTCAGTCGAATTATTTTTGCTGAAAGTATCCTAAAACTTGGCACCCAATAAGGGAATCGAACCCCTACCTCTGCGTTCGTAGCACAGTATGATTATCCATTTCACCAATCGGGCATTATACAACAGGAATGCTTTTTTGCGTTTTCAAATTACAAGTTTGATGCTTTTGTGTTGCTGTAACATTCCTAAAAACTGGCACCGTAGACGGGAATCAAACCCGCCACATTCTGATCGACAGTCAGTTATCACCATCAGGTGATCTCTACGGTATAAATTTGGTGGAGACCGAGGAAATCGAATCCTTCTAGACACCCTCCTTGCAAGGGAGAGCCGTAGCCCACTACTGCCCCCAAATTATTGGTCTCGGATGGAAGAATCGAACTTCCGACACATGCTCCCAAAGCACGAATTTTACCATTAAACTAATCCGAGATAAATCTTCTTTGCTCCGCATCTGGGGTTCGAACCCAGCTAATCATTGATTAACAGTCAAGTCCGTGCACCTAGCTCGGATTCTGCGGAGCAAAGAAGACTCTTTGCTAATTGGTATCGCATAGGGGTAACGATCCCCTCTAGCTAGGTTGAAAGCCTAGTGACCTCACCTGAAGTCGAATGCGATATATTCAACAGGATCTCTTTTCTTTTTTCCAATAAAAAGTTTTTGATTGCTGAAAAGATCCTAAAATTGGTGGATGTGGTAGGGATCGAACCTACCTGTCCCGTAAGACCATGGGGTTACAGCCCACTAGAACGCCATTGTTCCATCACATCCATAACTGGCGGAGAGCAGAGGAGTCGAACCCCATCCGATTTTAGTCAGAACCCAGTTTTCAAGGCTGGTCGCAGTACCATTACCGCTGCATTACTCTCCATAACTTGGTGGAAATAGTTAGATTCGAACTAACGACCTACTCCGTATGAAGGAGTTGCACTACCGCTGTGCTATATTTCCATGGTACCCAATAGTGGTTACGATCCACTGACCTATCGCTTATCAAGCGATTGCTCTACCACTGAGCTAATTGGGTATACAATTTGGTACCGAAGATTGGACTCGAACCAACCACACACAGATTTTCAGTCTGCTGCTCTACCTGATGAGCTACTTCGGTATAAAAATTCTTTGGGGTGAATAATGGGTTACGATCCCATACTACAACTTTCACAGAGTTGGGTGCTACCACTACACTATACTCACCCCAAAGAATTCTTGGTGGGTCTGCTCGGATTCGAACCGAGAGTCTTACTGGTTAAAAGCCAGATGTTTTTGCCGTTAAACTACAAACCCGTATTGGTCCACTCGCTGAGATTCGAACTCAGACCTCGATGATTAAGAGTCATGTACGCTACCATTAACGCCACGAGTGGGTTGTCGTAATAAATTTGATTTATCGTGCCAACCCTAGACCAATACGGGATCTAGAGTGACACTATCGTTTACCTCGTTTCATGTCATTCTCCTTTAAAATAAAACCAGACAGAAGTATACTGCACTTATGAAAATAAGTCAATACACTTTTGATTGGCACCCCGAGCAGGATTCGAACCTACGACGACTGAGTCAAAGTCAGTTGTGTTACCACTACACCATCAGGGAACAGATGGTCACCAGCTACCAGCGAACCTTCACTAGTGACCATTTAAAACAAAGTCCCAAATTTTTAAAGAACAGGGAGAGATCTTATCTCATGTTGACAATTTCGTCAACCCCTTAAAACAAAAAACCCTCGATTTTCATCGAGGGTTTTGGTAAGTAAACTAAAGTTTCTATTCTACTTTACTTGCCAAAACCCCCAGTATCATATTCAATCGCAAATGATGGGCGTGTGCTTGTCCAGCCGTTATTTACTAACGGTAGCTGTTTATGCATTCTGGATATACAAACGATTTTCATGATAGAAAGAATTATGTCCTAAAAGTGATTATTTGTCAAGTAGTTTCTGGAATAACCCTACAAGTTGTAAGGTTATCCCAGCGACTACATCTATTTATAACGAATTTTACTTCAAAAGTGAATTTTTGTCAAGTTTTTTCAAATTATTTTTCAAACTTACTAACCACCAAGCTAAACAGTGATGGAATGAGTAAGCAAGAAAAGAATCCCAATAACGCAACATCGTTGAGTTTATTGAGACTAGCCCAAGCATATACAGGGAATCCAACAAAGAGTGCAATCAGAATACCAGCAACCATTGCCTTAGACTTTTGTAGTGATGGTTTAACCAACGCAATTATAGAAGGAACAATGAATGTCATACAGATACAACCAGTTAGGAAACCGAAGTATAAGATATTCACACCAGGAATATTGACCACTAACCAAGCCAACAACACGATAGCAACCACACCAAACCTACTGTAGTCGATCAGTTTAGATTCTTCCATATTCTTAAATTGAGGAAGGATGTCATTACTGATTAAAGTTGTTACACTGGTAATTTGACTATCAATAATAGAAGTCAAAGCTGTCAACAACATAAACACTACCATGGCTAGTGCCCATGGATCTAATAGCTGAGCAATAACTGCAACATTTGTTAGTTGTAGATTACTTGGTGTTATTCCCATACCAGCTGCAACGAAGCCAAGAGTAGCAAACATAGCTGGAGCAATAAAAAAGATACCAGCTGCAAGAGCATATGTCACACGAATTTTACTCGGGTTGATTACGAATGCTCTCTGCCAGAAACTATTATCTGCCCATGGCAAGCTAAAGTGACGGAAGATGAAGTAAATACCAGTTGTCCAGAAAAATGCTAATGCCTCAGCAGAAGAGAATAAATCTCCATATTTACTATTGGCACCTGACATACCCTTTACAATAGTGTCCCAACCTGCGATTGACCAAACCTGAGGTACGATAACGATAGCTGTAGTTAAAACCACAACCATTTTAAAAATCTCTGTTACATTGGTTGATCGAAGACCACGAAAGATAGAAAATAAAACAGCAGAAACGATTAAGAACGCTGCAGCTAAATTCATACTCAATCCAGTAAGAGTCTCAATTAACTTACTGCCTGCATAGATGTTTAAGCTAAGAGCAACGATGGCAATTAGAATAAAGGCAAGGTTGTATGTATTATGAGCAAAAGAACCATAGTTCAATTTTATATGTTCAGAGAATGTGAATCCAGATGGATACATCTCACGAATCTTATGTGCAGCAAAACCGAACAAGAATAATGTCATGGTATTCATCACCAAGATCCAGAAGAATCCTGTAAATCCGAATTGATAACTGAGTTGTGGTGCTAGGAAAAGAGCAGTAGCCCAAGTCCAAGCTGCAGAAATACTAAAAGCACCTCTGATGGTTTCGAACTTTCGATCTGCCAACAGAAATGATTCTTTAGTTTTTTCTAATGTACCACTGAACATCCAGATAAAACAACTACATAATACAAAATACAACCCCATTAACAGGGAAATATAACTAAGATCTAACATTTCATTCCTTATTAAGTTTTTCACCAGTGGTGACTAGAATATAATTTGTGTGGTACCCAACATTGGAAGTGTAATGTGGGATACTTTGGTGTTCCCAAGTGAATGTATCACCTTTCTTCCAGTTTATAGATGTTAATCCAAAACTAAAATTTTGTCCTAATTGTTGGTCAGTTAAGAATGTGATAAAAATATCATGTGCGTGTTGATCACGCACCTTCTCATACACGACCTCTTCGTCTAGAGTCCATTTCTGATAACGCTGACGATCCATATGAACAACAAAATATTGTCCAGGTTTTTCTACTTGTATTCTGGTTGAAACAGTTTCTGGTTTCAGACCATAAAACTCAGCAAATTTTTTATTAACATCTTCGGTATGAATTCCGAAATCTGTAGTATAGCTATGTCCATGATTAGACATTAAATCTGCATATTCTAGCAACCAAGTTCTAAAATCATTTTCGCTAACATCACCATTGGTACTTGCTGCTGTTCTTGCGATATAATCTTTATTGAAGAATACATTTTCAAATTTAGTTGGTATAGAACCATCGTCTATTCCACTAACGATACTTTCAAACTTCTCTCCCAAGACAGGATAAATGTTTTCGATTTTATGAAACCTATTATCCCAGTCCCAGTTTCTAACTTGATGCTTTAGTTGGTAATCAACCCACTGTTTCATTTTAACTCCGTAGTTATTGTATCAGCTATTTAGAACCTTAGCACATGAGTTCATCACTGCAGCAATACGACCGATGTCACGAAGTTGTTCTACAGTGTAGCCCATTTTCTTCAGTCCATCGTAGTGTGCCTTAACGCAGAAGTGACACTTACCAACAATACTTGCAGCTAGAGAATAAGACTCGAATCTCTCTTTCGTAGTTCCACCATGAGTAGAAATTGCATTCATACGCAATTGTGCAGGTAGTCCTTTGAGTGCTTCATCGTCAGCCATCTCAACATATGGATACCATACATTGTTCTGAGCCATCAAACTCGCAGCAGTCATTGCAGCATTTGCTTCAGCAGGTGCATCTGCAAGCAGAACACCTAATAGTTTACCATTGCCAGTTGCAGCCAATGAAGCAACAGCACAACCCATCGCTTCATCAACTGGTAGAGAACTACGCAAAAGGACAGCGTCCAAGTTTAACTTGGTGTCCTTTGCGTAGTCTGGCAACGCTTCTTTAACAGCGTCAATGAATGCCATTATAGAGTCTCCCCACCAACAGTGCGGTTACATGCGCACAACTCACCAGTCTGCAATGCATCAAGAATGCGAAGAGTTTCTTCAGGTGAACGACCAACATTTAAGTTGTTCACAGTCACATGCTGAATCTCGTTATCTGGGTCAACAATGAATGTTGCACGAAGTGCTGCGCCAGCAGGTTGATAGAATACACCAAGCTGATCAATCAAGGACTTATCCCATTCACGCTGAGTATCAGCAAACTGGATGTGCTTAATCTTAGCCAAGTCTGGGTGGTGCTTCTGCCATGCTAGCTTACAGAACTCGTTATCAGTGCTACCAGTCAATAGAACTGCGTCACGATCTGCGAAGTCTTGAAATAACTTATCGTAAGCTACAATCTCAGTAGGACATACGAATGTAAAGTCTTTGGGGTAGTATACAATAACTTTCCATTTACCTTCGAATGATTCTTCTGTGATATCAAAGAATTGGTCACTTCCTGGATTGATACCAGTGACCACGAATTTTTCTAACTTATCTCCAACTGTCTTCATATTAGTCTCCTTTTACATGTTCAACTTCAATATTACATTTTTCTAAAAAATCGATACCATTGGTATCTCTATATGTATGTCTATAATAGACCTTACCTATTCCTGCTCCGTAAATCAACTTAGCACAGTGAATACACGGAGCATGAGTGCAAAATAAACTAGCAGCATTACCTGATTCACCATCACGAGCTAACTTTAAAATAGCATTCGCTTCAGCATGAATCACCTCATCTTTTGTCTTAGTGACAATACCACCATCTTCATGTATTTCTACAACTTCTTCGCACTCGTTAGTCCAACCAGCTGGCATACCATTATAACCGATTGAAATAATACGATTATCTTTTACTACAACTGAACCTACTTGCAGTCTCTTTGCACTGGAAAGCTGAGCAAATCTCTCAGCTGTATCCATAAATGCGTCAATCCACTTCTGTTTCATTTTCCAAATCCAAATGGGCACTTGCCCTTATTTTTATTCTTCATAAGATTTTTGTATCTCGTGTATCTATTTGGTAATAACCAATTGAAATCTTTAGGCATACCAACCTTCAATAATTCATCAGTGGTGACTAAATGGTTTTTAATCACAACTTCTTTATCCGTCTGCGGTGCGAAATGTACCATTGGTGTTCCAGCCATTATGGTAAAATCTTCTGACTTTTTATTGATAAACATATTCAGATGAGTGGATGCCTGAATGTCATAAGACACTGTTCCTGGAACTACTATGAAGTTATTGGAATACTTTGATAGATTCCATGTAGGTTGATTCCATGTGAACTTAACACCAGTCTTTTCTCTCAGATACCATGGACTATCAAATTTTATATGGAAATAGTCAGAGAATATTCCAGTTCCTTGATATTGTTCTGGAGGATGTGGTCCATATGTAAATGGCATTGACATAGCACCTAAAACAGACTCACCATTAATACAGGACTGTGGTTGACAAATAAAGTCAGACCACATTGGCATGATGAATCCAGTTTTATAATAATCAATGATACCAACACATCTCTTAATTGTAGAGACTTGTGTTCTAATTTTTAGATTAGGATCTTCATTGGTGTAGTAAGAACCAATTTTAGAGAATTCTGATGGATAGAACTCCATAGAATTCTTAATTGGATATACTTCGTAAACTCCCCTAAGGTTAGTGAAACAATCTACTACAATTTTAGATTTCTTGAAGAAGAAAAGCATTATTCTGGATTCACAATTTTATCTAATTCTGCAACAGGATCCCATTCTTCTGTTTTTACTACACCACGCCATTTGGTGATCGTGTTCCATGTATCCCATGTGCCAGAACTAAACTGACAGAACTGTGGGAAATCCCAACCTTGTGTGGTAATTTCATACCATCCGTCACGCACTGGTGTTACACTAACATCATACCACTCAGTACGCTCTAAATCTCTAGCTTCATCTTCTAGATTATTGATAAACCAATCACGATGCGCATCTTCTAATCCAGCAAACTCTACAACTTCGCTGGGTAGACTATCTGCAAAATCTGGATCAGTTACATCATACTCATAATAATCATCACCACCATCGCTGGTATACATACCAGCATAACACATTCCACATTCATGGTAGTATGCTTCTACATCCCAACCTTGTTCGGTGATGAATTCATAAAGAGTAGTCGGAGGACTCCATGCAGAGTCAAAAGAGATCCAAACAGTATTATCATCATACCGATCCCAGTCGATAATACTCATCTCCCACTTGGTTCCCCAGTTTTCTACTGACCAGTTATAATCCCACTCACCAGCAGGGTTAGGACGCAAGTGGTTAAACACTTGTTGATCTTCCTTGTTCTCTAGAACAGCAACGAGAGCATCAACCTTTGATTTATCTTCGTTTCGTAATGTAACAGAATTGTCGCACCAATTTGGCATAATATATCCTCTATTAACTCATAAACTCTTTAAACAAAGTGATCACCTCATCAATAGATGGTGCAAACACTGCGAACTTTTGAACTTTACCATCATCATGGACTTTATCATATCCATTTTCTTTCAACCATTTCTTCATGGTGCTCTTTTGCCCTTTAAGGGTATCACCATCAGGTAAGTTGATCTCAAATGTCACCTTAACTGGTTCTTCTGAGTTTGGATTCCACCACCACATCATATACATTTTATTTCGAGCATTACTCAAAAAGAATGCAGTGGTTGCATTTAGGTTGACTTCTCGAAGACGACCACGGAAAGTATCATAATTCTCTACATACCAAGACGGTAATGCTTCAAACATATCATACTGGTCGCTCTTGAAAGTTGTGAACATAGAGGACAAAGATGCCATAACAAAACACTCCTTATAGTGACCAGAAACGGAATTACCGTCTGGATTCAATGTGGCGATTAAATATGATTCCAATAAAAAAGATTGCCAGTCTTTCTTATCTTCAAATCTTTCTAAGTTTCTTGCCACGATGCGACAGTGGTCAGGATTAAATCCTTTTTCTATCACATGCGCATAGCAACGATCTCCATTACCCTTTCCAGTGTAATAGACCTTACCTTCGTCATCGATGTACTGGTATACATACTGACCAAGAGTTTCGAAGAATTCACCACTAGGTTTTTCCATAATATAATTATACCCTAAAATGGGTTAAATGTCAAGCAGTTTTTGCAGACTTCTTCTCGGGTGCTGCAGGGATAATACCAGCGTCACTTGCAAGTTTCCAAGTAATCTTTGGATATAACTTTGTGAGTTTCTGGTCTTTGACTGCATTCATAATAGTTGCTTCTTCTGGATGGATACCTTCAAGTAAACCAATATAAAGTGCTTCTCTACGCAATGGCTTGATAGTTGCATTACAGAAAACATTATGGAATCTCTTACATTCTACATACAAATTAGTTTCTGTCATCCCCAGCGGTTCAACTGCAGGTTTGAACGGAGGTTCTCCCTCTGGAAGTTGAAACTTATAGTTGGGTAAAAATGCATGAGCAAAGATAACCTTTAGTAAGAAGTTATCTTTATATGTGTAAATTGCTTTTGGATCCTTATTAATTTCCGCAAGCATTTCTGTTAGGTATTTGCTTCTCATTAGAAGTCCTCTAGTTCGTCAAGTAGTAGTCTGCAACGATGTTCAATCAAATAATTCATGATAGCCATTCTGTCGCTCTTCGGTTTATTACTTAGGTATGCATCAATGATGGACTGCTTAACATCAGCAGGAATATTATCAAACGCAATCAATTTAGCATTTCGTGCCCAGTTGCGTTTTTCTTCATCAGAACGACATGCATCGATACCTTTCTCGATAAATTCTGCTAGTCGTTTAGCACTAACTGGTTTCTGTCTGTCACCAACTACAAACACATCGTCTTTTGAAAGGATATTGGGGATACCGTCTCCAGTGTCACCTTTAACAATATGTTCAACTGTGAAGTCCATAATCTCTTGCTTGGTAGCTTGGATGTATTTCTTCTGCATTGGTGACCATTGACGGACATTACCAGATGAGAATGGTGCAAGTTGTAGTTGCTTGAAGTCTTTATCAGAAGACAGAATAAGAATCTTCTGTGGCTCTTCCATTAACCCTTCTTGAACCAAATCATTGGTCTGAACCCACTCAGTCATAATAGCAATGATGTCGTCTGCTTCAGCACGATCAACATGGATAACACGATAAGGAAAAACCTTAGCGATATCATCTCTCATTTCTGACAGGGTGTCAAAGATAAGTTTCCAGTCAAGGTCTGAATTTTCTCGCATCTTTTTACGAGATGCTTTGTAGTGTTCAAAGATTTCTTTGCGCCAGTACTTGCGACCATCGCAACAGATAACCAATTCACCATACTCTTTACCATACTTCTTTTTGTATGATTTAAGAGTAGACAATGTGACATGGCGAATCAGATTCTTAACTTCTGATTCAGTACCTTTCAATTCTCTCTGAAATGTAAGGATGGCTGCAAGAGCAACCTGAGAATAATCAACTAAAATCATAATGTATCTTTCTTAGAGCTTTTTGATTGGTCTGATATATTTAAAAAAGCAGAGAAACAATATCTACCGTCCCCACTGAATTTTTTAGTAGTGATATTGACTGCAGAGACTTCATGTGTCACACAGCTTGGTATAATGATAACCCTACCATTTTTAGTTTCTATGGTTGCCTTTTTACTATTATCAACTGAATGTAATGTTATGTCACCACCAGAAAACAACTTGGGTTCTTTATGGAAATAACTCAATACCGTGAACACTGCACCATCAGTGTGTTTTGAATAGTATCCAGTGTTCTCATAATATGATAGTAAGTGTCCTCTTTTATCACAATACCATAACAGTTTATATAAAGAATTGTGAGATATTGCAGCGTGTTTAAGAGATTCGTCATTAAGATTATTGATCAGATGACGAATCATATGAGAAGATCTCCAGTCTGCATATACTTTATCAACCCAGACACCAGCCTTGTTTGTGATAAACTTACCTTCTAGATCGACTGCAGCTTCCAACTCATCTCTATCCTCAAACATGAGTGAGGGTGTTGTGAGAAACTTCAGTTCTGTTTCTATCTCGTGAAGTTGTTCTTCGGTATAAAAATCATCTATGATAATAGCGTCAATACCATTATCAATAAAACTAATCTGTTGCATTAAAATGCTCCCAGTAGCACACACTCTTCATTGATACGACCATTCGGAGTAGTAGGTTTGGTTGTTAGTTTCTTAATCGCTGCATTCAATGCTCGCTTACCGAAAGACAATCCATTGAAGAAGTCTTCTGGTTTGCGTAATGTCAAGGATGTAGAATCTTTAACACTGAAGCCGATGATAGTCGTACCTTTAACACTAAGAGTGCCAGACTCAGCCTTGTAAACCTGAACCTTACGGTACTTAGTATTGTATACCCACAGTTCTGACGATGTCAGAATGTCTTCTGGTTTAATAGACTTGAGTTTAAGTTCGGCAAACTCTTTCATGTACTTAATTTTACCAACAATCTTGCTAGGTGGGGTTGCTTTACGCTTGCGAGGAGCACGAGTAGCCTTAGCAGTCTGAACCATCTGTTCGCAGTCTTCAATGATCTGACCAACAAACTTATGGAATGCTTTCAACTGTCGCTTGTTGAAGTTTGAGTATCCTTCAACAAGTTGTTCGTCTTCTTCGTTAATTGCGTCAGCGAGTTCGTTGTAGAGTCCAATGTAGAATTCTCCAATTCGCTTTGCAATTGGTGCTGACACTTCCTTTGCCAAAAGATAACTCTTTGCCGAGAATTCAGCATTCTTACCCTTTGTGAGAACGAATTCATCGATTGCTCCCTCGATTTCACCAGCAAGTGTTCTTGCCTTTTCGTCAATGCGTTCTTGGATGTTGATGACATTCGTTGGTTTGTCTTCAACTTTCTTTTCTTTCTTCACTGGGTATTTTGCAACAAGAACAGCTGCATCGCTAAGAATCTTAGCTTTGTGTTCTGGTGACAGGGGTTGCTCACGAGAGTCAAGACGACAGAGGATACCAAGAATACGAATCTCGTAGTCGCTAGCCTTATTGATGGCAAAGACTTCTGCTTTCTTGTTCAGTTTGGCAAAATACTCCAACGCATACTTTAGTCGTTGTTTCTCATTCGTGTTTTCCGTATACCAAACGAGAAGCTGACTGATGCTGACAGTATAGTTGTCAACATCAATACTCGGTTCGTTTGATTTTGCAGCTTTCTGGGATGCCAGAAGTGCATGTGCTTTTGCTTTGCGTTTCGCAGTCATAGGTTTGAGACCTCCATTAATAATATCTATTATACCCTAAAACGCAATAAAAGGCAAGTGTTTTCTGTAATAACCCTACATGGTGTAGGGTTATTGTAAGTCCTCTATTTGCCCGAGATTAAAGGCAATAGAAATTCTTTGTTTGGAAGATTTATTTGGGTTTATACCATGTCTCATCCATGATTCAAACAATAATATATTACCTTCTTTTGGGATTATTGGATATTCAATATTATAATCCATATCCCAAATTTTTCTAGAAAATGGTCTCTCTGAGACATGGTCTGGAATATAGAAACAACCAGAGTTTTCTGTATTATCAGAAGAAACATAATAACAGCCAGAAATAATAGATCCAGCATGACTATGTTCTTGTTCCATTATATTAATATCAAAAACATTCAACCAAGATGTTAAAGTAAAATTAGTTTTTAATTTACACTTATGATGCCTTAACAATTCAAAAGAATAGTTCTCAATTTCTTCTTGTAATTCTATAAGACCAGCTGTTTTTATAAACTGCTTATCATGATTAAATGTAGTTTTAACTATCTCAGAAATTGGTATATTTAATAATTGTGATTGTTCAGAGATATACTTTTCTACTTTTAACTTTGTTGCAGTTTTAGTATTCTCATTAACTTCACATTGAAATATCTCAATAGGAAATAGTTGGTGTTTAATCATTTAGTCACGCTATCATACAACTCAACAAAATCTTCGTGGTCTTGAATCTCTTGAGTTAGATTTTGTTTATGATATGTTTTAGCGATTTTATTAATAATCTTCTTTGGAATAGAATGTTTCTGAGATTGGTCTTTAACAATCTCACGAATTAAATCTCGCTCTGCTTCTGTTCGTGTCATTGAAGCACTAATTTCACGAATAGCACCTTGTAGGTCTTTCTTTTGTTCTGGTGTTAGGTTCATAATCAATCCTTTTTAGTAGAGATATTAGTTTTAAATACAGCTGGGATAATAAATGCTGCCAGCCAAGTTTCAAATGTATATGGAATCGCCACTGCTGGGAATAGTGTATTAAATGCCCAAATCATTGCAATTGGACCACCAACAAAAATCAATGCCACTAAAATTAGCAGAAAGATAATATTAAATGCTGTAGGTTTCAAGTTAATCATAGGTCAAAATTCACTTTCTTTACTGAGTCCCATCTAAAAGAACGCCATTCTTGTTTTTCTGTGTCGAAAACTCGAACTGCGGATCCAGAAGTCTGGCTAGATTTTTCTTCTTGTGTTTGTGGACGCTTGTCTTCTGGGATTTTACTTTCCACAAGCGTGCAGAACATTTCTCGCTCTGTTCCGTCTTTTTTGGTAAACACAATGCACAAATCTTTTGCGTTGGGGTCTCGTAGTAGTCCATATGTCCAGTCTTTAAAGGTTTCGAACTCTTTCTCATTGCTGAATACTGTTTGCATTTTTCACTCTTTCATAATATTCTACTAGTGGTTTCCAGAACTGTAAAAATTGCTCTGGCTCGGCATAAAACTGATCTGTGCTAATGTGTGTTCCATAGTCAGTGGAGATAATCACCTGAATAGTTCCAGCAGGCACAGGAATTTCTTTAACTTCAATCGTATGTGGATAACTCATGTTTCACCTTGTGTTTAGGATTGCGAATATACTGAACCTTGCTCTCCACCTTTCTCATACGATACTTTGGAGTGCGAAGATCCTTTGCAATAGGATTTCTAGGTTTCAGTGTCTTATTATACATGGTTTACCTTTGTAAAGCAAATTTCTTTAATACATTGTTTGCATCTTTATAATTAGTTTGTTCAATCATTTCATCAACAGTGGCAAGGATGACCATATGTTGCAGACTCTCTGCAAGTTTCTGATCTTCTTCGTCAAGCAGATTATACCAATCGAAATACTCTTCCATAGTATCTAATGACCACATATGGTCGAGCATTTCTACTTGATAAGGTGTGAGGTTATTTATCTCAATCATGAGTTTACTCCATGACTACCACCAAACGGCAGAATAATTCCTTCATCAGAAACCCATCCACCAGTTGATGTGTGCTTCTCATCAGAGTCATATGTCCATCCAAGTGCCTTCATCATCTTGTGCTTAACACGAAGATTCGGCATACGGAAACGATCAGTGGGAGCAAACCCCATCATCTTTCCAATCTCAGTCACTGCACCGCTACGGCAGATACCAGCATGGCAGTGCACCAGAACATTCATAGACTTATCCAATGCGTGTTGGAGCAGTTGAACAAGTTGTTGTGCTTGTTCATCGCTAATCTTACACTCATCTGGGAAACCATCCTCGTCTTCTGCATCGAGAAACTCGAAACAGTGCACTTCTTTGAATTGTCGCTTTGTTGGCTTAAACTCAGTGGCAGGGTCTTGAATGCGAATGAGCATGACATTCTCTCCAAGGTCACTGTGGTGACCCAGATGAACATCACTCATACTCACATTTTCAATCCAACGAATCATTTAATATTACTCCAATTCCTAAGTTTTTCTCTTTTGGCTGATTTAGCAAGATCTAATTCTTCTTGTGTTACCATACCAGTTCCAACAAGCAAATCAATCATACACTGTAAATCACCCAGTTCTTCAGCAAGATGTTGACGATTAGATTTTCCATTATGTTGGGATAAGAACCCAAATCTAAATACCTTGCTAATTGCTTGTGTCACCTCTGCGCACTCTTCTTGAGTGATCAGCATAATCTCACGATCCAATTCTGTAATCATTTCAATTCCAATCTTTTTTACCACCATACTGTTCATTGTAGTCATATCCAGCGTGATATGCTTCAATTTCTTCTTGTGTCACTGCAACAATGCGTGGACCAGATAAACCACCTACACCACCACGATGTGGTTCACGATCACGACCATAGTAGCTATCAGCCGAACCACGATCGAAAAACGAACCATGTTCTGCATCGTATGTTTTACCATTATATTCACCGTATCTCATAATCACCTCAACTGTTCATGGTATCAAATGGAGAAAAATTCTCCAACTCTTGAGCATGTTGCATTGCCTCATACTGCTTACAAATCTCTTCGTTGTGACGATCCTCAATCAACTGCTCTGCAGTGTCAAAAGAAATACCAAAAGTTGCAACTAAGAACTTGGCAGACATACCCTGTTCAATTGCATTCATAACATCGATGTGTAGCTCTGACATTTTACTCATTGCAAATTCCTTTCATTTATACGACTATTATACCACAGTATGCAATAAAAGACAACAACTAAATGACAAAAACCCCACACTAGGTGGGGTCTTGTAAGTTGTTGATTTTACAAGGATTAATCGTTTCTTGTATTTCGATGTAGTGGATCACCCTCTTCATAAACTGGATGCACTGTAACCATTTGCTCTGGTTGCATCATCGGAGTTCCATTTCCAGGTGTAGGTGGCATAGGTCTTGGCATACCCATCATAGATGGTCCAGTCGGCATTCCAGGTCTTGGAGGAGCACCCAATGGTGGAGTTGCTGCTGGTGGTTTATTCCAACCTGAGTTTGCTGCCTTTAGTGCTTCTGCTTGTGCAGCTTTATCATTACCAGCCAACATAATACCAGAAAGAGTACCAGTCAAGAAAGTAGCAATCGGAACAATCAACTCAAAGAACTTCTGGTCGATAGGACTGATAGCGTTCAATGGTTGTGAAACGAAGATTAGAGAGTATAGAACAACGAATACAATTCCAACAAGGGTAAATGATAAACAAATACCAATAAAGAACTTCAGACGAGCCATCAACTGCTCTTCTGTATACATATTATTTTCCACAGCTTGCTCCTTGTGCTGGTGTTACTGGCTTAGCACCAGTAGATGGTTGATCGGTTGGTGGTCCAAGACGAGGATCTCTTTGACCTTTAAAAATGTGTTCAGGACAAGTCCTATTCACATCACACAGTGGCATTTTGCAGATATCTTTATCCCAATTCGCTGGATCTTGACATGGATAACGGAATCGGTCATGACTAAAATATGCCAATGCGATTGGCATAATCAATAAACCTGCTACTAGCCACAATAAACTCTTGTCGCCTTTATGCATTGTTCACCTTATTTACTAGTTGCACGATAAATTCCATCCCAATTAGATGGAACACCTTCTTTAAGTCGTTCACTCATATTATCGTAATAATGTTCCAACTCAGGTGTAACATTCTTTAGCTGTGGAACTAACTTTAGTGCTTTATCCCACTCACCAGCATAGTAATATTCTAACCACTGCTCATGTAATTCGTTAGACGGAGCAATAGTATAAATGTTCAAACCGATTGTTTTACCTTTCACGGCAATGCAATCTAGCTCGACTACATCGTATTTATGTTTTACGAGTTCTGCAGTTTCTGGTCCAATAATTAGCAGAACACCATATGCTTTGGTCTGCCCTTCCAATCGTGCAGCAGTAGAAACTGAGTCACCCAAAACATCATAACCATATCGATCGTTGGCACCAATATTACCAATCAGTGTTGGTCCAGTATTAACACCTGCTCCCATACCTACTGGTGGACGACCTTCAGCTTGAAGTTCTTTATTAAACTCCTCAATCGCTTGAATCATTTCTTGTGCTGTCTTAACAGCAGTCACAGCGTGTTCTTTATCGTCTACTGGTGCGTTGTGTACATGAAGCGAAGCATCACCAATAAACTTGATAATACAACCACCATTCTTGATTACTGGTTTAGACAATGCATCCATGTATCGGTTCATAACATTAGTGAGACCTTGTACATCTGCACCGAATGATTCACCTAGTGTAGTGAATCCACGCAAGTCAGTCATAACGATAGACAACTCACGCTTCTCACCTTTTAGACGCTCTGCTGCTCCTTCAGGATCTTCTGCCAGTTGATTAACAATGATGGGAGATACATATCCTCCAAATTGTTTTTTAATTTGGAGTTTCGCACGCAACTCGACAAGGAACTTGACAATGTATCCATGGAAGCTGCAGACCCCAATGGTAAGTATTGGGAACACAGCATCAAGTAGATAAGCTGATCGAACAAATAGTTGGAAACCACCATAATAGGTGATTGCTCCCAAACCGAGTGCAAAGATGTATCCATGTTTGAACCTTGTTAGATAAATTGATAGAATAACCGCAACTACCATGAACGAAAGTTCTGCCACATCAGCCCACCACGGACGACTGATGTTAGTTCCAGAAACGACTGTGTCTAATACTGCAGCCTGTAAGTAATGTGGAAAGACTGCTCCTGCAGATGTTGCAACAGGATTGTTGAGACCTTTTGCTGTAAGCCCGACGATGACGATTCCTCCACCAAAGTCTTTTGGTAGGTTCGAAGCTGAGTGTTCGATGGGTCGCTTACTAGAGTCCACCCAAATCCTGCCGAGTTCGTCTGTTTCGATTTTTCCAAATTGTGGAATACGAACTGCTTCGATGGCTCCATCATTAGCTTTGACTTGGAAGGAAGGATCTCCTGATGCAACTCGCAGTGTTTCAAGACTGATACTTGGGTACAGTTGTCCATTTGAGTTGACAACCATTGGAATTCTTCTTGTGACGCCATCAACTTCTGGTAAGGTATTAACAACACCAATACCAGCAGCATTGCTATTAAACGATTTGATGTTTGGTTGAATGTTACCATAACGAACTCCAGTAGTTTGTGTATCACCACCAATAACTGAAACACCTGGTCTAAATGGGCGATGTGAATCTGTTAAGAAAGAATCATTACTTGCTGTTTGAGGAAGTACAACTGGTACTTCCTTCATTAATTGTGCTAGAACATTATCTTGACCAAAACGATCAGACTCAGGCATATAGATGTTAAAGACAACCAACCCAGCACCATGAGAGTACAGATTAGCAACCAACTCGGCATATTGTCCACGAGGGAATGGGAATTGTCCTTTTTGTCGAAGATAGGCATCGTCAATATTTACGACATGCACCTGTTCAGATGTTGTCGCACCTTTGCTTGTTATTAGTTGGTCAAAGTAGCGAAGTCTAACTGATTCAACGAAAGACGGATCCGCCACACGAATTAATAGCATCAACATTAGAGTTGCTAGTGCCATCCATGGAGATAAAAGTTTTTTCATTGTTGTGTCATTGTCACGGAACATCCACCAGCATTAGCACATGATTGCTGTAACTGATATGTTTGGTTCGTGGTTCCTTGTTGTATAACATTAATATTAGATGCACCACCAGAATTTGTTACTTCAATTCTTGCAGAGTGTACACCAGCGTCGCTTTGGGTAAGAGATACAGTATGTCCGTTACCAGTTGCTTTAATATCAGAATATTTAGTTCCGATACCTGACTGACTATTTGTTATCGAATTGGAAGATCCAGTGATTAAAACAAAACTTTGCTTTTCTGCGTCACCAGTTTGTGAAACCGAACTTATATTGTTATTGCCTGTTATTGTCGTGGCACTATAATGACCAACCACTCCAACCCCACCTGAGTTAGATTGATATGTTGTTACAGTATTACTACTTCCATTAATACCAATATATGCATAGTTCTTTATACCAAGTTGATCTAAACCAATATTGTTACTATCACCCTGATTGATAGTAACATCAGCTAGGTTGTATGTACCAGACTGAACGACATCAACAGTATTATAAGAACCTATCTGATTCACATACAATTGATTACCAAGAGTTTGTCTAGCTCTAGCTGAATTGACTTGGGATTGTTGTTCTGTTGTGATAGTAATAACAACAGCTGGAGGAGTTGCGACATAACCACCAGCAGTTCCTGAAGTAGTTCCACCTGTGGCAGAATAAGTTCCACCATTGACTGGTGCACCATTATTCACCACACAGGTTTGTGCTCCACTATACAATGCACAACTCTGCCACCCATTACTACTTGTCCATCCCTGTGCATAACCATTAGTACCATAGACACCAAATTCTGGGTTGTAGAGTATATTTCCACCACCATTAAATTTTAGTGATGGACTTTGGATGTATGGACCATAATTACCTGCCCAATATCCACCATCTTTACCATAAAACTGAACGCTGACATATGCAACATCTGTACAACTACCCCCACAATTTGTAGCAGTGATAGAATATGGTGCAGCTGCTGCACCAAGAGTCATAGTATATGCTTGTTGTGTAGTTGATATAATGGCATTTGAACTATTGTAGAATACTAACTTTAATGTTATTGGATCGCCTGGATTTCTACCGCCACCATCAGCTATGTTGGCTGTTAGTTGTAGTGTTCCACCTGCTCTCATTGTGTTATCAAAAACTACATTCTGACTAACTGTGACGAAGTTATATCCCATCTTAATGGCATTATCAGTGGCTTGTGTTTCTTGTGCATATAAAGAAACACATAGTAATGAAACAAACAGTAAGAATATCTTTTTCATTTTTGTATTAGAGTGATAGTAGTGCTACCACCTTTATTGATATGTTGTGTATATGTTGCACCAGACTGTTCATATACAACTGTCTTGTCTTCACTGACTGGTGTTGTGACACAAGCTGTGTGAGATGGTGACATTTTACAAACTGATACCGCAGTTTGGTCATCATTGAAATAATAGTAAGCACCAACTGATGGATTAAAATTTGGTAGTAATTTACTTTCTTCTGATAGATAATCTTTTCCTAATGCTGCAGACTCAGCATCGAGCATGTTATATAGAAAGTTAATGTCCAATAAATTCCTATCTAATTCTTTAAAACTTTCTAACTTATTCTCATCGAGTGCCGTATATTTGAGTAAGTCTTTATCCAAGTCGTTTTTATCTAAGATAGATTTAGACTCTTTAACAAGTTCTTCTTTAACTTCTTTTGGTGGGGAGATAATTAGTAAGTTGTTGATATTTGCTTGATCAATAGAAACTACAACAGGTGCAGTGGGTGGAGTTGATAGTGATGCAACAATCGTTGTTTGATATGGTTCGTTCATAAAAACTTCACCAGCATCATTCTTGACTGAAATTGCTCCAGTTACACATTGTTTCCTTTTCTCATCACAAGATGGAAGCAACATAATTAAACTTCTACCTAACTCATCTACAGTCATAGAAAAGTCAGTACCCCTAACAGCTACGGTAGCAGTAGGGGTATTGATTGCAACTTGTTGGGGATTGGTTTTTGCGATTTGTCCACTTGCGTAACGAGCAGTGCCCATTACAACTTTCATAGCAAGTTTTCCTGAACCCTTCTTTGGATCATACACGAAGTCATCCACCACAAGTTTTGATTGCTCTGTGATGTTGACTGTCGTGTTATCCTCAAAGGTTAGCTTGGCTTTCGCTTTGGCAGTAACAATAGTGTCATTCATCTCTACACCAGATCCTACCTTGGAAGGTATAGAGTTTTTATTACGAACTATTTCTGTCGGACCAGTTTGTTCTGTAACTTTGCCTACACCAGCAAAATTAGTTTGACTGGTTGACAGTAATAGAATTGCTATTACCAGTCGAGTTAATTGTAACATTTTGTGTAGTCATTCCAGATTGAGTAACACCAACAGTGTTTAAATTACCACTAATAGTAGCATTCATAGTAGTAGTGCCAGTGGCAGTGCTAGTATGAGTAACAGTGTTAGTATCACCAGTCACAGTAATATTGCTAGTGTGGTTTGCACCAGCACCCAAGTTTTGTGTAATAATGTTATCATCACCAGTCACAGTCTGAGTAATAGTAGATCCAGAACAACCTGCGGAAACAGTAGTACCGCAGTTAATTGTTTGTGTGTTACCACTACCAGTTGTGACAACTGTTGTGTCTGCAGATGAGCCATTCACAACCATTGCTAAGGTGTTATTATCACCAATTTGGTCAATGGATACAGTATTTGATCCAGAACCAATATAAATCGAGTCAGTAGAATCACCGACTGAGTTACCAGTACCCTGTTGAGTAATAGTAACTGTAGAACTACTTCCAACCTGTTCTACATAAATGTCATTAGCATAACCAAGAGAACTAACACCAAGCAAGCCAACCATCACGACTGCTTTTAGTCTCTTCATTTTACTTTTCCTTCTTCGGAGTTTGTTTAAACTTCCATAATCCTTTTCGCTCGCCATCTACAATCATTTCGTAGACAGCCTGTTCAATAGCTACACGAACAGCATATGTAGTAGGTTCATTGATAGCTTGACCACCTTCTAGCTCTAAAGATTGTGTTCCAGCGTCAATAAATCTAAACACACCTACATTCGAGCCAGCACTGTAAATTGTTTTACTCACTGCTGTACTCAACAAAATCTCTCCGCTATTCACACTAATTAAACGAAGAGATATAACAACCTCATCAACTCGATACTGCTCACTTGCACCTATACCAAGGAAACGAGCACCATGTCCACCTGACTTAATGTTCGAGTCATAACCGATGATACCGCCATCGATCATCACCCCAGCCACTGTCATTGGTTTTAGTGGTGTAGCGTTCTTTCCCTCATAAACTTCACGCTGATTACGAATCAGCTGTCGTTCCTTGACAAGATTATCAAGTCCGACTCGTTCAACGACTTTAAACCAGCCATTGCTGTCTTGGAGAGCCTTAATTAAAAATGCCTCGCTCCCTTGCGTAACTGCGGTAGAAAACAAAGCTAACTTATCGTTAGGTTTCTTCTGCCCAGTTTTGTCCAAGAATCCATACACGGCAATAGTGATTGGTGGACCATCTAGTTCTGGCAATTTTTCTGCCAAAGATTTTTTAGGTTCAATTTTCAAAGGTTCTTGATCACCAAAATATTGATAATTTGCGGTGGCACAACCAGTGAGTATCATAGCCAAGAATAGTGGTAGTAATTTCTTCATGGCTTAGAATGAGAATGTTGCGATAGGAACAATCACTGAAGTAACAGTCCCCTGCGAATCTCTAATTGTTAGTTGAACTTGTGTGGCAGAACCATTTTCATATAATTTTTCCCAAGTGATAGAAGAACCTTGGAAATCAACAGTGCCACTATTAGCAGAACCATCGGCAAACATCTGGTCAGCTAATTGTTTAGATAATTGCGCATAGATTCTTGACTCTAGGTTGTTCAAGAACTTGGCAATATTGGTATTGTTCTTAGCTCTTTCGGCTGCATCGGCTGCAGCTTTAGCTTCGTCTTTTAGTTTTTGTTTGCGTGATGCTTCTAACTGTTCAATAGTTAGAACATGAGATGAGTAACCCTGCCCACTAAACGCAGGAGAGTTAAATTGATGTACAAGTTCTGCTGCATTACTGTTTGAACTGGTGATCAGCAGAACCAGGAGGAATTTTCTTGAGAGATGCTTTAACATCTTCTAGACCCTTTTTGTTATCTTCGGGTGATAAATCACCCTGTTCTCGTAACGATAAGATAACATTCACCTTCTGATTTAGACGGATAAGGTCATTATCCAACATTCTAACACGATCAATCAATTCTATCAGAGTTTTATTTGCTTCACCTGTTACGGGCTTGATTTCATTCGTCACCCATTGCCAAACATAATATACAAAGTATCCCAAACCACCTGCTGCGATGATAGGGAAACCGTACTTATTGATTAGTTCCGCTAACTCGCCCATGTTCTTCTTCTTTGACTTTTTGTAATACAATTCTACCATCAAAGGTTACATTAGCAACATATTTGTCACCATTTTTCATATGTAACTTCTTTGCGTCTAATTCTTTATCCATTATGATAGTACCATTCTCAAGCACATCAAAAGTATAATCTACAAATAACATATTATCTTCCTATCCCCAATGTCCTTTCGGACGAACTATTGGAACTACTCTCTTAGCTAATTGGTTTAACTTTTTATTAGCTAACTGCCTTTCTTGCTTCAGTTCCTTAATCTCAACATATAACCATATATTACATGCTATTGAAATTAAAGACAGAAAATAGGCTATAAAACCCAATTCTAACATTAATCTCTCCTTGCATCAGATTGCTCAGCACGAGCAATACGATCCAAATCTGGAGGAATACCTAGAGCATGACTAACTTTTGTATCAATTCGAATAACATCATGGTTCATAGCTGCAACTCGTTTATCTAACGCTGCAATGATGTTTTTCATACCCATTACTGAACCAGTAACACCAGCCAGAATAAACTTTAGTGTTAAGAAAACGAAATACCCTGCAGCACACGCTGCAGCGATAGGGAAGCCAACATCGGCTACAAGTTTAAGAAACTCATGCATACTAGACCCATTGTTATTTTTGTTCTCTAGTATTTAGGAATTCTTCTTATCTTGCAAACTCTCGACTTCTTTTTCTATGGTTTTTGGGGAAAATAATGACGATACTTTGTTTAGAAACGAAGTTGTCTTTGGTGGTGTAGCACCGATTTCTTGCTGATATCTACCCAGTTCTCTTCTTTTATAGAGTTCTGGTTCCCATTCTTTAGATGCTTCTTCTACTTTGATTTCAGGTAATTCTGATTGTGACTCATCAATAACTCGACTAGCCCACATTTCCTCGTTTTCAAGAACTGGTATATCTTCTGGTCTAATAGACTTCTTGACCATAGGTTGTTCTTCGACCTTAATATCATCTTGAAGTTCTAATTCAGTCGGTTTTTCACCAACATCAGCTACCCAAGCATCTGGTTTATGACTTTCATCTACATCTGGGAAGTCATGAGCAGGTTCTTTTAAGAACAGTGATGTCCAGCTTTGTTTTATACCATTACGAAGGTTCCAGTTTGCCGCAATTAACAGTAAAACTGCCAATGGGTCAAATACTAGAACAATCATAATGGTAACAATTCTTACTGCTTTTTCGAGGACTTCTTCGCTGGCACTTTCTTCGTAGATGAGGGCTGCGATGTATTTGATTGGTCCAACTTCGGCTTCGACTTTGCGGACTTCGCTGGCGATTGGCGCACGCTCTTCGCTGAGTTTGGCGACTTTGGCTTGACTGTCTCCGATTTCTTTAAGGATTCTGGCTCTGTCTTTTTGCTGTCCTCTACGGATGGCAATGGCTCGCTCTGCTCCTTTGGCGTCGTCTGTTCTTGAGATGGTTTGATCAACTTGAGCATCGAGTTGAGAAAGTTCTTTACGACTTGCATTTATATTTTCCTTTTCTGTCTTAATTTTCTCATCAATTAGAGATAACTTAGCTGCAACATCTCCAGTTGGAACTGCTTGGTCTAAGTGTGCTTTTGATAAGAATCCAAAAATGCCCATCGATGTAAGCAACATAAGAACGAATAGGGCAATTGTAAAATATCCCTTTAATAATTTTGGGATACCTTTCCAATTCTGATAAAGCCAAGATGCGACTGTTAGTTTAGATACTTCTAATAGAGTACCCATAACAGCGATTGGAACTACTGCTGCAGCGAAGATTGCGATTAACCCCATGACTGCATAATATGCAGCTATGGCAGATAATGATAATGCAACAGCAAATAGTAGATATGTCATTTCTTAATGTGTGTCCTGTGTACTCTTACTTGGATCTGACCATTATACCATTGGTCGGGGTTCTCCAAGACTTCGTTGAGAAATTGTTCCTTAGCTTCAAAATAAGAAGCACTCCCTTTATTTAGACAGAAATGAATAATCTCTCTTCGGAAGTTCTCTTCACCGAGTTCAGCTACATCCTTTTTTAGTTCTTCTGAGGAAGACCAATAAGTTCTCCAGTCAGACTCATACTTAACTCGTTTCTTTTTTCCTTTTTTAGTCGTAGTTTTGGTAAACTCTGTTAGCTTTTTACCAATGTATCTACGACCATCTTTTAAGTTTGTGATGAGGTATACAAATGCTTTGTATTTTGGGTCAATCTCGTTGACGGGTTCATCTTTATAATACCACATTAGTAACTAGATGTTATATTTTTAACAGAATGATCTCTTTTTGTGATAATATTCATGGCTACTGCCGATCTTGGAATATTGGTCAAGTTGTGAGTAACACCGTGTCTAAGATATCCAGGATGCATCAATAATTTGAATTTTTCAACTGGTGCTTGAATAGAAGAAAACCCACTGGCAATATTTCCATCAGCCATTCTTCTATGAACCATACTAAAATTATGTGCTGGTCTAGGATCAAAAATTTCTAGTGGTGGATGTTCAGGTATAACTTCCATGTAATACACTGCAGCAATGTCAACTGCATAATGAGTATGTATAAAATTATCATGTAATGGATGTTGAGTCGTGCACCAAGCTCGCTGTATCTCACAAGACTTCATCGGGTAGTTAAACTTAGAAACATAATCAGAAACGCAAGACTTAACCCAATCGCCAAATCTTGTCTGTTCTTTTAAAAGGTGCATCGTATCATCACCTTCCCATTTTACATTTAAAACTAAATCAACAATCTCTTCATGAATACTCATATCTTCTAGCCAGTACTCAGCAATTGGTGTTGCCCAGATTTCACGATAATTACTCTTCATCTTCTAAATCTTCTTCCTCATAAATGTCTGCAGAACACACTGGACAATATACGCACTCTTCAGTTTCGTGTTCTGATTTTAAAACAATCTTTCCTCTAGCACCACATTCTGTGCATTCGAAGTACTTAGTTGGCATAACTCTTCTGTCCCTTTATAGTTATTAATTTTTGATATTCTGGTAAATAAAGATAATCTATATCACTATTATTAAGTGTGCTAATAGCATCTTCTATAGTCTCAACCAATGGATCCCCAGCCAAATTAAAACTGGTATTAAATAAAACAGGAACTCCTGTTTCATTAAAAAATTGTTTAACCAGATTATAAAAATGATAATTCTGATGTTCTTTTAATGTTTGCACTCTGCATGTGCCATCTACATGAACAACGGAAGGTATAATAGATTTTTTATCCTCTTTTACATCAACAGCATACATCATAAATGGAGATTCTTCTAGTCCTGCCATATCGAACCATTCATGACAATACTCATGCAATACTGATCCAGCAAATGGTCTAAAATATTCTCTATTTTTAATAGTATTAACTATATCTTTTCCATTAATTATTCTCGGGTCAAATAAAATAGATCTATTACCTAAAGCTCTTGGACCAGCTTCACTTCTACCTTGAAACATTGCCACAATATTACCAGATGTTAATAATGAAACTATGTCTTTATAAGATACATGATGACCATCAACATGTTCTGGTATATATGTGCCAGTATACAATGTATCCTGCGGTTTGATGGTAGTGTCCTTAGTTAATCTATGATAAAATAATTTAGAAGCACCTATACTTAATCCACCATCATGAGAAATTGGGTCAACATAAAAATTAATATGGGGTAAACTCTTTTTATAGAAATAGTTAGCAACACAGTTTAACCCATAACCACCAGAAATAACTACATTTGAACACCCAGAGTTATTAATAGCATATTCAATCAAAGATAACATTTTTTCTTGAGTGTGTTTTTGAACAGAGTATGAAATATCTTCTCTTTTATACAAGTTTATATCTTTAATTTTACTAATATAATGTTTATCACATGACTCTGCCAAAGAAACTATATCTACATAATTATGACTATATGATGATAGTCCCATAACCTTACCGCAATCTAAATTACCAAAACCTAAACCAACACTAACTCCAGAGTACAACGCTCCGATATTCTGTTTATTTGTCACCTCTATTTTTCCAATTGATAGTGTTCCAAATTGATTTTGTTGATAAAAATTTTCACAAATAGATGGTTGATTAAATGGATTGTATAATCTTTTTAACCGTGGTCCAAATAAATCTGGATATTTGGCTTTATATACACTCTCGACTTCCCATCCCTCAGTATTTCCGTATGTTTTAAACGAACCTTGTGCGTCTACTACGATACAAACAGCTTCTTTAAACCCAGAAGCATAAAATGCATTAGCTGCATGATAAAGGTGATGTTCATCAGGTTGAAAGTATACTTGTTTATCACTTTCAATTAGTTTTGTTTTAAAGCAATAAATGATAAATGGATTAGAATTAAATGGATAATCGGTATTGTCTGCTACTACAAGATAATCTAGTTTATCAGTATATTTAAATATCTCATCAATACTCAGAAAAGGATTCTCATCATATTTTTTACGACTTAATCTTTCTTCTTCAATGTAAAAGATTAACTCTCCATTTTTTAATAAACAAGTTGATGCATTATGACCAGTGCTGATACCAGCTATCCATATATCTTTCATATCTAACACTCACACTGAAAAAGAACTACCGCATCCACATGTACTTTTAGCATTAGGATTAGTAACAGTAAATTGAGATCCCATTAAGTCTTTTTTATAGTCTATTGTTGCTCCCTGTAAATACTGCATACTCATAGCATCAACTAGTATATTATCAAAGATAAAATCATCTTCTTGTTTTTCTTCTTCTAGTGTGAATCCATAGTTAAAACCAGAACATCCACCACCTTGAACAAATGCTCTAATAAATGGCATCTGGTTGTCGAGCAAAACTTCTTTTATTTGCTCAGTTGCACTTGCAGTTATTGTTAGCATTTTTACCTCTGTAATCTTGTATTGCTGCTTTAATTGCATCTTCTGCTAGAATAGAACAATGAATCTTAACAGGAGGAAGTGCTAATTCTTCAGCAATTTCGCTATTTTTAATAGCACCTGCTTCATCCAATGTTTTTCCTTTGACCCATTCTGTAACGAGTGAACTAGAAGCGATTGCGGAACCACATCCGTATGTCTTGAAACGAGCATCTCTAATAACACCATCTTCATCAACCTTTATTTGCAGTTTCATCACATCCCCACAAGCAGGTGCTCCTACCATACCAGTACCAACACCTTCTTCATCCTTATCAAAGCTACCTACATTACGAGGGTTCTCATAGTGATCAACAACTTTGTCTGAGTATGCCATTATGCTGCTTTCCCCCATACATCTGACCAGTTACCAGACAACGCACCTTTAGCGTAATCTGTCACACGATTCTCAAAGAAGTTTCCGTGTACTGGAGCATTAATCATTTCCTCAACCCATGGTAGAGGATTCTTCTTGCGTTTGAAAATACCTTTCATACCTAGACCAATCAGACGACGATCAGCGATATAACGGATGTACTCTTTAACATCCTCAGATTTGAGGTCACGCATTTCATTACCAGCAAATGATAAGTCGATAAACTTGTCTTCCAACTCAACCATCTTTTCAGCGATAGTATAAATTTTAGACTTCAATTCATCATTCCAGATCTCTGGATTCTCTTTAATATAGGTCTTGAACAACTGCATCATGGACTCGGCATGCATTGTTTCATCAACGATAGACCATGTAACAATCTGCCCCATACCTTTCATTAGACCATGGCGAGGCATGTTTAATAACATAATAAAAGAACTAAACAACTGCATACCTTCAGTGAATGCAGAGAACACAGCGATATGAGTAGCAGTAGACTCTAATGTACCATTCTTTGAAGAGATATCAAGAACATAGTCATGCTTGGCTTTCATAGCCTCATACTCTAAGAACTGATTATAGGTCGTCTCAGGTAATCCAAGAGTTTCAATCAAATGCGAGTATGCAGCGATATGTAATGCTTCTCTTGCAGCAAAACCAGAAAGCATCATACGAATCTCTGGTTGTGGAAAATATGGTAGGTAGTTCTTAATATATCCACCTGCCACATCAATATCACCTTGAGTAAAGAAACGGAAAATGTTTGTTAAAAATTCTTTTTCTTCAACAGTTAATTTCTTTTTCCAATCCTTAACATCTTCAGCCATTGGAACTTCAGTATGCAACCAATGTGCTTGTTCGTGTTTGAGCCATGCTTCATATGCCCATGGATAATTGAAAGGTTTAAAATAACTGCGCTCGTCAGTCATTCTTGATGTCTTTTTAATCATTTTATTCCTTGTCTAATTCTAATTGTATGAAGTCATCCTGAATATGAACACCAACTACTTCTCTATATCCTTCATCGGTCATAACAACAACTTTAACTTGTTTTTTAGTTTTATTAATTTCACCACTATTTTTTGGATAAAGAGCACACCAATACTTCTTAATTTTATCAGAAATTTCGTATGCATCTAATTTCATATTATCCCTCGCAAGCTAAGCAAGCACCCTCATCAGTAGTCATAGCATGTAGGTCGATCTCTTTGATAACCTCACGCTCGATCTTCTTGGCAACTTTATCAGCTTTAGCGATCTTATCTGAACGGCAGTAGTACATAGTCTTAAGACCAAGTTTCCAAGCCATAAAGTGAACAGCATGGATATATTTAATATGAGAATCTGGACGGAAGAAAACATTCAACGATTGTGCTTGGTCAATCCATGGTTGGCGGTCTGCTGCATGCTGGACCACCCAACGCTGGTCAATTTCCATAGATGTCTTGAAAACATCTTTTGTCCAGTCGTCCATCCAATCGAGGTGCTGAACTGAACCATCATTCGCAATAATACTACGCCAAACTTCTTCACTCCAATCTTCATTATATTTCTCCGATTCCTTCTTGATGATTGCATCAAGATACCTATTTTTGTTTAGGTGCGAACCTGAGAGAGTATCTTGGCGATACGCATTGGCACGATAAGGTTCAATGCTAGGAGAAGTATTCCCCATGAGAATGGAAGAAGAAGCATTGGGAGCAATAGCCATAAGATGACTAAAGCGATTTCCAGTACCCATCGCATCAGGAGCCTCACCTCGCTCGGCACCAAGTTCTTTATTTGCGACATCTAACTTTGTCCTTACTGTTTCGAAGATTGTTTTGTTAAGACCAACAGCCATGCTTGATTCCCATGGGATGTTCTTTCTTTGTAGAAGTGCATGCCAACCCAGAGCACCAATGCCGATAGATCTTTCATTCTTCGCAGAATAGATTGCTCGTTTAATTTCCTTAGGTGCTTTCTGAATAAAATATTCAAGCACATTATCTAACATTTCTGCTACATCTTTAAGGAACATCTCGTCATTCTTCCACTCATCATAGTATTCTAGATTGAGAGATGACAGACAACAAACTGCAGTTCTCTTTTCGTTTGTTGGGAGAATAATCTCTGAACAAAGATTAGATTGGTGAACTTGTAGTCCTTTGTCTTTCAACCACTGTGGTAGTTTACGATTAGACTCATCGATGAAGTGTAGATATGGTTCACCAGTAGTCATGCGCATCTCAAGGATTCGTTGCCACAACTCTCTTGCTGATACAACTTCACGAACTTCTTTTGATGCTGGATCAATCAACTCCCATGAATCATCTGCATGGTCATCAATCATTGATGATTCAATCTTCTGCATAAATGCATCAGGAATATTAATACCATGGTGCATATTCAGGGTTCTCATATTCTGATCCCCTGTTGGTTTACGCATCTCTAAGAAATTAATAATATCTGGATGGCTAATATCGAGATAAGCAGCATAACTGCCACGACGAGTACGACCTTGACGATATGCAAGGCTTGACGCATCGTAAATTTTGAGATGGGGCATGACACCAGTACTCTTGTCATCCGCAGAACGAATACCAAAGCCAATGCCCACACCGCCACCAAGCATACTAAGCCAATTAGTTTCACTAAGATTATCAACTAGTCCCTCCGCTGTGTCTTCAATATAGTTAAGGAAACAAGAGATAGGTAGTCCACGCTTGCTTCGTCCGAAAGAGAGGATAGGAGTTGAGTAGCTGAGCCAGTGCTTGCTGGAATAATCGTATAGTCTTTGTGCATGCTCTGGATTGCTACCAAATGCTTTGCTAACGAATGCGAATCTTTCCTGTGGCGATGTCTCTTCATCCTTCATGTAACTTTCTTTTAGTCTTATTTTTCCGAGTTCATCGAATAAATTATCACGGGAATAATCTACCCTAATGCCATGCACGACATCTTCCATTTATAACTCCAAATTTTTATTATTGATTTACGAATTCCGTTGCCATTGGGAATGCTTCTGCAATAACTCTTGCGCATTCTCTGGCAACTTCCATGTGTTCTTTTTGTGTACCATTATCACTACGCAATTCAATAAAATGAATCCAACTGCGTAATGTGCCATTCATGTACAATCTAGAAACAGTTAACCCTTCTGGTAGTACTGCTCTTGCTTGTTCTTTGGCGATACCGTTTGCGATAGCCCACTTATATTCTTTTTCTACAGCAAACAATACTCGCTTCTGTGCTCGCTCCCATTCAATAGCCAACAGTCTTTGTTCTTCAGAAGTGTTGTCAATATCAATAGAGTTCTGTCTATTTTTAGTATCTTGAAGTCGAGCTTCACGGATAACAAATGCATTAGACATCTCAGCAGTTGGATCTGCATATCGTTGACTGAATTCTTGGAACGAGAAAGAGCGATGACGCAATATCTGACGAGCGATATCACGAGTTGTTTCAATTTCTAAACAAGCACTAACCATCTCAAGAGGTGACCAGTGTTTATGTTTAATCAAATAACGAATTAACTTCTCTGATGTATCTGTGTTGAATTGATTGGATGGGTTTGAAACTCTTGCACAGAATGCGATAAGTTCTTGGGCATCCATCAGACCCTCATCGTACATTTCACGAGAGGGTTTGCTATAGCTAATTAACTTTACTTTCATTATACACCTTTGCTGATAGAAACAGAAGTAGTAGCCTTTAGTTTGTCAGCATCGGTGAAATTGATTGACGCACCAGTTGTTGCATAAGAGGTAGTATATGCAGATAGTGTCATCATAGCATCTTGTAAATTACCACGAGCAATGTTCATAGACTTGCTTGCCATAACACCAACTGAACCAGAAACAGATTCAACAGCGTCAAAGTTTGCACCTAGGAATAGAACTTCCCAGTTTTTATCTTCGAATGATTTTACTTTGGCTTTAATAGATGCCTGTGTGTGTTCTTTTGAAGCATTCTCATAGCCATCTGTCATGACAACGAGAACTGTTTTCTTGGCATTATCTTCTTCAGCTTGTGCCATAATTTTACCACAAGAGTCATAGAGAGGTGTACCACCACGAGGTTGGATTTCCTCTGCATTAACATCTTCCCAATCTTTTACCTTACCGTCACGAATCACATCGTGTGAAACAGAATCAAATACAGCAAGATGTACCTTATCAGACATCTTAAGATTCTCAACATATCCGTTGATAGAACCGATCGCTTCATTCCACAGAGTAGCCATCGAGCCACTACGATCTAACAGAATATAAACATTCATACTTTTCTCCAATTAATAAACTTCAACTTCGCTTCCATTCCAGTATAGGTGTTTGTATTTATCAATTCTATAATTTCTTCTGGATTCATTCCGCCATGTAAAATCATCTCATTGATATCTTTTTGTTTAATAGTGTCGGGAAACATGCATACACTATAACCTAACTCAATATACTTTTCTAATTGTTTAACGATATCCTTATTTCTAGGTTCGTTGTCCATCACTATTGTTGCATTAGTAAGCAACTTCCGAATAGTAGGGGTATCAAAACTGCTTCCTGATACAGCGATTGCGTTTGGAAGAAAAAGAGAGTCAATTGGTCCCTCCACCACATAAATTCTTCTTCCGTAGTCGATCCTATCAAGCCCATAAATCTTTTCCTCTGTTTCATCTACCTTGATGGTATAATACTTAGGCTCTTCATCTCCATATGCTCTAGCTTGGAAAGCAAAACATTTACCAGCAGTAGTAAAATATGGAATGATCATCCGTGGATGTTCACCTTCGATTGGTTCCATAAACTTAGGAGTCACCGAATTGGTGAACTTCTTAAATCGTGGTGCAAAATAGAGAAGATGCCACTTGTCTTTCGGAATCTTTCTGTTGATAATATACTTAACAGCAGGGTGAGTCACATCTAACTTATCTAGCCTTTGTAGAGGTTCGAGAATATCATCCTCAAGCAACTCTACCTTTTCAGGTTCAGGTAGAATAGCTTGTACATTTTTGTGTGCGTTGTGTTGCCCTGCACCAGCTTTGTATCTTTCCAATACATACTGGTCATATAGATTATTG
>JACCDI010927760.1_pt1 | contig 153809 bp, 127 predicted proteins | sample 7442791 | NCBI WGS metagenome assembly JACCDI01 (sample SAMN15323434, study PRJNA562643) | freshwater metagenome | isolation source: river surface water | place: USA:Blue River Watershed | collected 2017-08-15
ACTATAGAGTGGGTGTTCACCTCTTCCCATACCGAACAGAGAAGTTAAGCCCCATATCGCAGATGATACTTGTGTTAAAACAGGGAAAGTATGTCGTTGCCAAAATTATTACAATTAACCCCGCTATCTAGCGGGGTTTTTTTTTGAACGTTTTTTGATAACACAGACCAAGTTTGCACAACATTTATGACTGTTCTTACTCGCAACTTGTGAGTGTTTTCTATTTCTCCCACTGGTGTTAATGTTTATTATTCTCATCCCATATTTGGCAATTCACAAGCCATCTAGTATATTTGTCTATCGTTGAATTCAATAACAAATATGAAACTACTTATAACATTAGGATAGGTTGTTTTGATGAAGTTAAATACCCTTTAAAACTGCAGAAGTATGAAGATGAAACAAAGAGATGCCAAAGTCAATGAATATTCACATTTACTAGATACTTTAGGCAACAAGGTTAATTTTATTCTTTTAAGGTGCTCATTTATAAAAATGTTATATATCAATTAATAGCTTAGTTAATCTTATTGAAAATGATAAAACGAGAAATGAACAAAAATCACAATTTAATATACTTAACATTAAGTATTTGTCTTGTTTTTTTATTCAATTGTAATAATAGAAAAGAGTTAATGGCAAAAAATGATTTAATCCTTTATATTAACCATGCCTATGAGAATGAAATACATCTGAGCTATTTTGTTAAAGTACTTAATAAAAGTAGCTCTAAAATTACTTTATTCAATTCATTTTCAAAAGTTAAATGCAAAAATGGGAGCAACTTAGAGGTAATAAAACATGGAAATAAATTTGATACACTATATATTGAACCTAATACATATGAAATCATAACATTAAGAAGTGACAATGATAGTTGTCGATTTCCCCCAATTAATTGTAATATTTCTATTAATTATTTAAAAGAAAGCGATTTGATAATCAAATGTGTAAATAAATTATATGTTTCCACTTGTTATAAAGTAATTCCAGAATATAAGATACTTGAATCAAAACTAAAGGTATGTGATGATACAATCAATGGTTTTAAGATAAAAGATTTTATTTATAAGACTAAGAAGATGTTGTAAGCCCCCCCTTTTTAGTACAATTCAAAAATAGATTAGTTTTTATATTTTTCAATTATTTGTTTTTTATGATTTAAAAGTGCTCAGTATAGCGAAGGCGTAGCCGAAGCGGAATTCAAAAATAAATAAATTACATACACCAAAACCTAGTTATTGCAGGTTATGTGAATGAAGCCGAGCATTATAAATATAGCAGTGCAAACATAGAAAGTCCATTAAAATATGAAGGTAAGTAAAAGAGATGCCAGAGGCAAAGGGTTTTTCAACTCGCAAGATGCGAGCGAGAACGGGGACACTCACAAGATGCGAGCGAGAGTGGTTTTTTTGTGGATTATTGGTGTTTATGGTTGTTCCATTTTGCTTTTTGATAATTACTATCGTCTTGTTTTATTTTGTATTCTACCTTATCTAAACTTAAATTATATAATATTAAATAACTATTAACACTTCCTTCTCTTAAAGATAACATACTTTCAAATAATTCGATTTCAAAAAAAATATTTATTATCCTGTAGTTGTGTCGATCGGATTTTGTTGCATAACGTAAATATTTTATGAGTGCAAAAGCGGTATCTTTGTTTTCATAGAAAAAATAAATTCTATCGCAAGACATAAAATACTTTTTCAGCTTACCATCAGACCAAGCACTATCTTTTAAAAGCTCCCCATATATTTTTTTCTCAATTCTTTGAATTTGATTGTGATATAAACTATCATTTAATTCAATTGCTGTTTGCATTAATGTTTCTAACTCACCATAAATATATGGCTCATCTTTATCAATATGATAAAAATGGATTAGACTGTCTGCTATAATTGACTTTTTAGGATTATATTTTTTACATCTCTTGTTTTTTTTATATGCTTTATGATATTGTTTTTCATATTCTTTAAATTGAAAGACATCTTTAAATAAGATGTTTCTAATTACTGATTTAGTGGTAATATTATAAATAATTTCATTTTGAGTAAAAAAACCACCTGACATTGAACCCCAAAATGGATTTTTTAACTTGTCATAACTTATTTTTTTGCTTTTATAATCAGGGAAATAATAATGTTTAATTATAGCATAGTTTGTATCATTCTTACTAAAGAAAAAATACACCCTATCCATTTGTTTAAATTTTTTATATATCGAATATTTTTTGTCACCTTTAATTTTTGAAATGTGCTTATAAATGGAATATTCAATTTCTTGAATTAAACCATAGTTAGTTGAATCATTATTAACAGTAAAACTACTGAGATAATATTGAAAACTCTTATTAGAGGAATCTAATTTTAAGACATGTATTAAACTATCTGAAATATTCAGAAAGTTATTTTCCTTTATAGTTTTCCTCGGTTTACAACTTACACAATATAAAAAAATGAAAACAAAAATTAAGATTTGTTTTATAGACGGTATTGAAGGGTAGGTTCTGTGCATTTTTTGTTGTTTAACTCAATATAGATTTTGGATTTAATAAGGTTTTTAAATTAGAACTAACGATATTCTTTAATTATGTGAACATTGTCAAGAATTAATCCATAAAATTTCAAACTATCAGGTAATAATCCGTCATATTCCATAGATTTTTTATAATCCGTGTAAAAAAAACAATCAAAATCAAATGTATCACCTTCAAAGTATTTTATAAAACTAGAGTCCTTTGAATAACTCATGTATTTTTCAACTTTGAAGATAACATTATCGTATTTAACAACGATTGAATCTACTGATAAAAGATCAATAGTTATTTTATTTTCTAGATTCATTTTGACGTCTTTTTTATAAAAACTAAAGTATTTATTTATTGAGTCATTACTTATTAGACGATTAGAATTAATTTCAAAATTCATTCTACACCAAAACTTTAAATCATTTTTTGGTTCATTAAGCTCTGATAAAAAAACAAGTATTAATATTAATATTGATTTCATTTAACGTACTTTATTTTTCACCCATGATAATTCTGATTTTTTATTTTCAGTTTTTTTCTCATTTTGATTAGAATTCAATTCTCCTTTATCTATTTCTTTACCCTCAGATTCAAAGCCATCAAAAGAATAATAAACCCAAGCATCATTTTTATTACCCACAACAATTGCTTGATGACCTGTTAAATTTCTATTCCTTTTATTGGTACATGAAATTATAATATCTCTGCCATCTCCATCAATTGAGTCTAACGGAGAATTGTCAACTAAATTATAAGGAGACAATTTGGGATATTCCGCCATCAATCGATCCAAGCTCAACCACCTGCTTAACCAACTATCATATATCCGTGCACCAAAATTACAACTGCTACCGTTTACGTTAATATCATTGTCTTTTTCTATTGCATTATCCCGCAGTAAAGAGGGAGAATACCTAAATCCCTTGTCCCACACAATCCCGATATTTAGCGGAACAGCCGAGCTTAATATTGGATGTTTTTGATAGGATACCATGTTTAAACAAATATAACTTTTTAGATGAATTTATATGCCAATTTATTTAATTGGATAAATCTTGCCATTTTTCTTTAATTTATGTTTTCTTAATGGCACAACATTTATTTCAAGAAATTTAACAATTGTTGGGACTTTAACATCTCTTTTCTCAACCATTCTTGCACCCATAATTTCACTTAAATCTAAAACGGACAATGGAGTTTTAGCCGAATCCACTATACACCTAATATCAAAGGCATAAAAAACTAATCCTACATAGTAGTTCTTCTTTAAATGACCAATTTTTCTAAAAAAGCGAAATGATTTTGCAGAAAAGAAAATTGTTTTATTAATTCCCAAACACTTACTTGAATCAAAGATTTGTAAAATTCTTTTATATAATAAGCTATCATGAACAGAAAAGCCTGGATATAACATCTTGTTGTTAGAGATTTCAAAAAAGAATTCTGTTTCAGATGAAATTTCAAAAAATCTTTTTTGAGTACAATAATTAACATGCAATAAAGGATGATGTAAGACCCTCATTTTTAAAGTATCTGTCGCACTAACTTTTAAGCTAACAAATAATAATATTACTATAATTAGCCTCATTTTATTTTTCAATTAATGTCATTGTTGCTGCGGTTCTATGATTTGATATGTCTTTTAATATTTTTACAACATTCTCTCGTGTTGTAAAAGTATCTGTGCTATTATTAAATTTCTGTTGCTGAGATTCATAATTCACATTTCTATACCTTTGTTTTGAAGTCATAGTCGCTAGCGTTTAATGTTATCTCCTTTTTCATTCTCCTTTATATTATCCCGCAGTAAAGTGGATTAATTTATTCAAAAATATGAATAAAAGTTCATTTAATCCGTTTTTGTATGCAAATTGTATGCAAATGCAATAAAGGGTTACATTGATTTAGCAATTTTATCCTATTTTTTTCTGTGTGGGGTAAATGATTATAGAGATTGTTGTTGCGAGGGGACACCTATAGACTTTAGGTAATGCCATTTTAGTGAGGAAATAACTCAATTGATATTAAATTTAACCTCTAATTACTAAATAATCATAGTGTTTGAACCTATGTTTGGGTTTAATTATTAAATAAATTCCGTTTTTGTGGCTGCAACCTCGGCTGCCTAACCACAAAAGGGAATCCCGCAAAAAAGCGGGACTTCTTGGCTGTTCCGAAGCCTCGGAACTCAGCCGCACGGGAGTGTGCTTTATTAAAGATTTTTTGTCTATGGTTCGAGAGCACTTCCCTTCGATATACTCAGGGTAAACTAGCTCAGTACAAGCTCTCTCCATGACAAAAATCAAAAATCTTCCTTGGGTTTCCAAACGTGCCATTCAATGCGGTGGTTTTTGTGGGTTTGAACGTAAACTGTGCGGAGGCGTCCACGAATGGCGCGAAATTTCAATTTGATAGCTTGGGGAGCTGGTGTGTGAGTTAAGGCAAATTTGTAGTCCCGCAGTACTGCGGGATTCATTCGTGGTGGGCTTTTTACTCATTTGTGTTTGGTTTTTTTTGAATTCGTGAGTTAGCTTCGCTAAGTTGCCCTACTTTTTTCCCATAAAACCACGAATCCCGCAATACTGCGGGAGCAGCGAAGCTAAAGTAGGAATAAGAATTGAAGTAAATGAATATTTTGTCGTAAAACCGAATATTATTGAATTAAATTAAGCCGAAACCAACAACGACAAAAAAGCTGTCGGGAAAAGATGTCTCCTTCGTCGACATGACAGCAGGGGAGGGCTTTGAATCACACCTAGGATGAGAGCATTGAATGGGAGGTGCTTTTAAAGAATTGGATTATTTGTTTAAATAAGTTAATTTGATTCTTTTTTGTGCAAATTTTGTGCAAATGCAAAAAGGGTTACATTGATTTAATAACTTTATACTTTGAAATTAAGTTGTGGGGGAATTCTGGATTCGTCTCGATTTCAAAAGCGACAAAACAACACAATGAAAGCTATGATGTTATACTAAAATCATGTGCACGGTATTTGCACGGTAAGTCAACTTTTTTGCACTTTTTCATGTCAAAATCAACCACACTTGTGAAACTGAATTGCAGTTGTCCAGTGGAAGATATGAACTTGAAATTTAACAGAAAACGGCTGATTAAATGCGCATTAGGCATAAAAAAAACCTCCAAATTGGAGGTTTTTAAGTTGTGGGGGCTACTGGATTCGAACCAGTGACCCTCTGCTTGTAAGGCAGATGCTCTAAACCAGCTGAGCTAAGCCCCCTTAGTGTTTTTTAAGGACTGCAAAAATAGTATTTGTTTTTAATTATGCAAATAATATTTTCGTTTTTTTTCATTTTTTTTTAATTGCCCCTAAATCCCTCTTTTAACTCAAAAGTTGATAAGCTACAAAACTCATTAAATAAGCAAATCCTGTCATGTAAAAAAACTGAATAACCGGCCATTTAATCGACTTGGTTTCTCGGTATGTAATTGCCAATGTACTCATACACTGCATTGCAAAGGCATAAAACAATAGTAATGACACAATCGTTGCTATGTTGTATACTTTAGTGTCGCTCCCAACTCTTGTTTGTTCTGACAATGTCTGACTAATCGTTTTTTCATCCTCAGCGTCTTTGATGCTGTATATGGTTGCAATAGTGCCAACAAAAATCTCTCTCGCCGCAAAACTTGTGATTAAGGCAATTCCTATTTTCCAATCATATCCCAATGGTTTTATAATCGGTTCAATTGATTTGCCCATAATTCCTGCATAACTTGCTTCTAGTTTTTCGCTTTTTATTAAGGTCTCTTTGTCGGATAATTCATAAGTATGATACTTTTGCTCAATTTTAGCAAAATTGTCTTGTGGGCCAAAACTGGCCAAAAACCACAATACAATACTTACAATCAATATGATTTTACCAGCATTAAAGACAAAATCATAGGTTTTGTCTTTAATTGTTAATCCTACATTTCTTAGACTAGGGATGCGATAGTCGGGCATTTCTAGTATAAAAAAACTTTTTTCTTTTTGTCTTAGCAAATATTTGAAAATGGTAGAAAAGAGTAATACGGCAATAAAGCCAACCAAATATAAACTTAGTAAAATCAATCCCCTGATATCAATAAAGTTATTGTCGTTTTTGATTAATAAACTAACCAATAATGTATAAACTGGCAAACGCGCGGAACAACCCATTAAAGGCGTAACCAATATTGTAATGATGCGGTCTTTTTTGTTTTCAATATTCCTAGTAGCCATAATGGAAGGGATTGCACATGCCATTCCTCCAATTAATGGAACGATTGATTTGCCGTTTAATCCAAATTTGCGCATCAATCGGTCGTTGATAAAGCTAACTCGCGTCATGTAGCCACTCTCTTCCAAAATAGAGAGAAATAAAAACAAGAAAATAATTTGGGGTAAAAACACAACCACACCGCTAATCCCCGGTATAATACCCTCTGTAATAAGCGAATTAATATATCCCTCCGGAATCCAAGAGTGAACCAAACCCGCAAACCATGAAAAAAACTGTTCAATCCAATTCATGGGATACTCGGCAAACTTGAAAATAAATTGGAAAATCACAAACAGGGTCGCAAAAAAAGTAACAAAACCATAAACAGGATGGAGTAAAAATTTATCTATTTGTTTGGTCTTGTTGGTAATGTTAATTAAACTTTTTCTTACCGTTTTAGTAATAGTATTTCGAATAATTTGATAACGTTCTTCGGTTTCTTTACTTATCGTATCAATAACTTCATGATTGTTTTCAAGACTTTTTACAACTCTCTCACTAACTGTGTTGGAATAATTTGTTAATGATTTGTCTTTGTTAATCTGATTGAAATAAGTTGTTTGAAATGAAGCTTCTGTTTTAAGTATGATAGACTTTAAATGGTCTATTCCTTCTTTGTTTCTTGAATTAATGGGAGCTATTAAAACACCAAGTTCTTGTGATAACAAAGGGATATTTATTGTTAACCCTTTTTCATGGGCAACATCCATCATGTTTAGTGCAATGATAATAGGTTTTTGTAAATCTGCTAATTGCGTATACAATAGAAGGTTTCTTTGTAAATTACTAGCATCAGCAACATACACTATCAAATCTACCGCATTGTTGATTTGGTCTAAGATGTGATTGATGGCAATTTTCTCATCTTCACCATTGGGATAGATACTATAAGTGCCCGGAAGGTCGGTTACAGTAATTTTGGTGTCTTCGATATAAAAAACTCCCTTTTTTTTGTCAATAGTAGTGCCGGGTAGATTGCTTATTTTTTGATTTAAGCCCGTTAATACATTGAATAAAGTTGATTTTCCGCAATTTGGATTACCAATTAATGCTATATTTTTTTGCGTATTAGTTTCCATTAGAGGCTTCCACTTGAATATAATCTGCTTCTTCTTTTCGCAATCCTAAAATATATCCTCCTATGTCAAACGCAATGGGGTCGCCTAAAGGTGACTGGTATAATCGGGTTATTTCACTGCCAACAAAACATCCCATTTCTATCAACCTAGTTTGGAACTTCCCTGAAGTTACGTTTGTAATCACAGCTTTTTGTCCGTCTATTAAATCATTTGCTTTCATGTCCAAAAATGGATTGCAATTTAGAGTATTTCTAAATAATAAATAGAATTAATTTTGCAATTTTCAATAACTTGCAACCGAAAATGAAGGCCCATCACCTATACCAAGTTCTTCAATCTGAATTCGAGCAAAACCGTGACCCTGTAAGAGCGGAGGGAATGTCGCGATACATGCGTAATTTGTTCCAATTTTATGGAATACCATCGCCTACTAGGGTTGATATTACCCATAAGGTATTGATTGGTTTTAAATGGGAATCTATAGATGATTTAAACCGTTTTGTTGAATTGTGTTTTGAAGGAATTGAGAGGGAGTGGCAGTACACTGCAGTATTTGTTTTAACCAAATATAAAAAAATATGGAATGAAAAAACAGTTGAACTGATCGAAAATTGTATTGTTCAAAAAAGTTGGTGGGATACAGTCGATTTATTGGCTTCTCAATGTGTAAGGTATTACTTTACAAAATATCCTCATCAGATTCAAACTAAAATTACCACTTGGCGTCATTCCGATAATATTTGGTTGAACCGTACTTGTCTTATTTTTCAATTGGGGTATAAACAACAAACAGACCATAAGTTATTGGCATCTTTGATTCAACAATATGCTCATTCCAATGAATTTTTTATCCAAAAAGCGATAGGATGGTCGCTGCGTCAACTAGGGAAACACCGCGCTGATATAGTTTTCGATATTATTGATAACACAGAACTTAAGCCTTTGAGTAAAAGGGAAGCACTGAAACATTTAAAAAATAAAACAGTAACATTTTAAAAAAATGAAAATAGAAGAAGCTATAAAGCAGTCGAAATTTAACTCTATTCATGAAAAAGCTATTATAAATATATTATATACAGCAAATTATATTGAAGACAGATTTAAAGATTACTTAAAAGAGAAAGACCTTTCTTTGCCACAATACAATGTTTTGCGGATTTTAAGAGGACGAAAAGGTGGTTTTGCAACTTGCGGAGAACTTAAAGCGGTTATGTTAGATAAAAATCCAGATGTAACACGTTTATGTGATAAATTGATTACAAAAGGATTGATACAAAGACAGAATAATCCTAAAAATAAAAGGGAAATACACTTAAGTATTTCAAAAAGTGGATTAACCATCATTGATGAGATACACCCTGCATTTATGCAGTTTCACAACAAATTGGAAGCGTTAGAATCGGAAGAATTGGAAAAATTATCAGATACTTTAGATGCCATTCGTGCAACTTTGTAATCTTGGTACTATCTTTGCAAATAATTTTAAAAAAAAGTATATTTCAACTATGAAAAAAATCATTTATTCAATTGTTTTATGTTTGGGTTTTGCTTCTTGTGATGTTTTACACACAGTTGTAAAAGAGGTTTTAACCATTCCAACTACCGAAGAGGCTGCCGGCGGATTAAAAGATGCACTTAAACAAGGTTTTTCAAAAGGGGCGGATGCATTAGCAATGCGTGGTGCTTTTGGCAATAACCAATTAATCAAAATATTATTACCTGCAGAAGCGCAAACTGTTGCCAACAAATTATCAAGTATTGGTATGCAAGCGCAAGTTAATCAAGTAATATCCAAACTTAATGAAGGTGCAGAAGATGCAGTAGGTACCGCAAAACCAATTTTTGTGGATGCCATTACCAAAATGAGTTTTAATGATGCCATGGGTATTTTAACAGGTGGTAAAGGGGCTGCAACTAGATATTTAAAGGAAACAACAACCTCTGCTTTAGTCGCTTCTTTTTCTCCTAAAGTGCAATCAGCGCTCGACCAAGTTGGTGTTACCCGCAATTGGTCCGACTTAGTAAATACCTATAACAAATTACCCTTGGTGCAAAAAATGAATCCTGATTTAAAATCTCATGTTACTGAAAAAGCTTTGTCTACATTGTTCAACAAAGTAGAGGAAGAAGAAAATAATATTAGAGAAAATCCAATGCAAAGAACAACGGAGTTGATGAAAAAAGCATTTGCTTATGCTGATGCTAATAAAAAGTAATTAATAATAGTTTTAAATGATTGAAGGAGTGAATTTTCACTCCTTTTTTTATTTCTTTTTTTAGGTTTGTCGACTAATCCATAATAATATTTGATTTTTGAATTAACTTTGCACCATTATGGTACAATATTTCATGGTATTAGGGGTTTTGCTTTTATGCGTAGCAGGAATAGCGGTTAGAGTATTGCTTGTAAAAGACGGTGCTATGCGTGGTACTTGTGCATCGCAAACGCCATTACTTAATAAAGATGGTCAGGCTTGTGGTTTGTGCGGAAAAATGCCCGGTGAGGCTTGTGGTGAAGAAGGCAAATAAACGCTAATGGATTTTATATCCTTTTTTCTTTAAAAAAGAAACCCACTCTTCATACTTCTCTTCGCTCAACACTCTTGGAAATTTATTTTGTGAACCAAATTTACCTTGCTCTTGCATCCAATTAATGAACTCTTCTGAAGGTAATAGATTAATTTTTAAATATTTTAAGGCGTGCTTTCTTTCTGTGGCATAATCGTCGTTGCAGTTGATTAAAAACTCATCTAACTTAGCCTCTATAGTTTCTATTGAAATGTCTTTTTTATCGCATGCAATGAACCAACGGTGGCCATGCATGTTGTTTTCAGTAAAGCCTTTTACGCTGTATTCATTCATTGGCGTAGATAAATAATCGCTCAACTCCGCAATGGCTTGATTCATGTTTTCTACACTTAAATGCTCGCCACATAAACTTAAAAAATGTTTGGTTCTACCTGTGATTTTAATTTCACATAAATCTAGATTAACAAATTTAATAGTGTCTCCAATTAAGTAGCGCCAAGCGCCTGAACATGTCGTTAATAGGATGGCATAATTTTGATTCAGTTCAACTTGACCGATATTCAAAGCAATAGCATTGGGTTTGATATTGCCATTTTCATCGAAATTGTGCTCATTGAATGGTACAAACTCAAAAAACATTCCATTTCTAAAATTCAAACGCATTCCCTCTGCTTCTTTTCTAGCTTGAAAAGCTACAAATCCCTCCGAAGCTAAGTAAGTTTCAAAGTACATTATCGGTCTTTCAAATAAGGTATTTAAACTTTTTTTGTAAGGGTCTATCGCAACGCCACCCCAAATATAAAAACTAAAATTAGGCCAAATGTCGTGTATCGTTTTTAAGTTGTATTTGGCAATAATTTTTTCAAATAATATTTGAATCCAAGCTGGAACACCTGCTATTCCTACAACATCCCATTCAGGGGCTTCTTCTACTATTCTATTGATTTTGTTTTCCCAGCTTTTTTCACTTCTAATGTCGTGAGAGGGCTTAGAGAATCTATCAAACCAACCTGGCACATTGCTCGAGGTAATTCCGCTTAAATCACCTGCATAGGTTTTGCCTTCATTATTGTAATATAAACTGGTACTCCCACTCATCATTAAATAGTCTTTGGCTAAGTAATCTTTCGGGATATCGGTTTTAATTAAACTAACCATTTGCCTTAATCCAGCTTTGGTAATGCTTTTAATCATGTCCTCAGAAACAGGAATGTATTTACTTGCCCCCTCTGATGTGCCCGAACTAAGTGCAAAATATTCGATTTTGCCCGGCCAAGTAATGTTTTCTTCGCCATTATAAGCTCTTTGCCACCAATGGTGTATGGTTTTGTATTCCGAAATTGGGACGTTTTGTTGGTATTTTCTTAATGTGAATTTCGACTCTATAATTTCCGTAAATTGGTAGGTCTTTCCATACTCCGTCTCTGCTGCTTTCGTTAAAAGTTTTTTAAGCGTTTTCGTTTGCTGTTTTAAAGCATTTTTTTGGTTCAGACTGAACGGTGAAGCCAATCTTTTTCCAGTGTTGAAAATTTGATTTAATATTTTTTTACGATAACTAGTAGAGGGCATTTTGTATGCAAATAAAAGTAAAAATTTTTAAAAACCAACGTTGCTGATTTTTAAATGATTAGAGATGAAATTATTTTAGATCGAAATCTACAAAAACTTCTTCACTTGTTGGGTGCGATTGGCAGGTTAAAATATACCCTTTTTCAACTTCATCATCTTCTAATGAGAAATTTAAATCCATGTCAACCGTTCCTTTTGTTACTTTAGCCCTGCAAGTGCAACAAACACCGCCTTTACAAGCAAATGGTAAGTCAGCACCTGTTTTTAATGCCGCATCTAAGATGGTTTCTCCATCGTATGCCAAATCAAGTTGGTAAGTAATACCATCTATTTTTACAGAAACTTTTGAAGTGTTTTCGCTGCTAGTAGCGCTTGTTTGGGTTGCAGCTGCCGAAGCACTTGTATTGGATGAAGATGACGTAAATAATTCGAAATGAATTTTTTTAGAATCAACTCCTTTGTTTATTAAGTCATTTTTTACAGATAAAATCATGGATTCTGGTCCACAAAGAAAGTATTCATCTGTTTGTTGTACGTTGATTAATTGTTTATTGCAAAATTCACCACATTTGTCTGCATCTATTCTGCCATTTAATAATGGTACATCAACAGCTTCTCTGCTCAAAACATGAAAAATAGTGATTCTCTCAGGATACTTGTTTTTCAAAGCTTCAATGTCTTCCAAAAACATAATGGAACCTGTACTCTTATTGCCGTATATTAGGGTAAACTTACTGTTAAGTTCGGTTGCTAGTGTTGTTTTGATGATGCTTAAAATCGGTGTAATTCCGCTACCTGCCGCAAAACCAACATAATTTTTTGATTGTGCTGGATTTAAGTCTGTGTAGAAATTCCCCATCGGAGTCATTACATCAATTGATTGTCCCGCCTTTAATTCACGATTCGCATAAGTTGAGAATTTCCCTCCCGGTACTTCTTTTATACCCACTCTTAATTCTCCATCCAAAGGACTGCTGCAAATAGAATAAGATCTTCTTATTTCCTCACCATTAATAGGTGCTCTAAAGGTAATATATTGACCTTGAATGTATTGATATTCTGATTTTAAGTTTTCAGGGACTCTTAATGATATTGAAACTGAATCGTTTGTTTCTTTTTTTATTTCTTTTATTTCTAAAGAATGGAATTTAGGGGATGACATAATGTAAAGTGTTGCAAATTTAATGTTTATTCGTAAAATTTCATAGTAGTATGTTTGTGACTCTCTATGATTTAATTGTTTCTTGGGGTTTTAATGCTCTTTTGTAGGTTTCTAAACAACGGTTTCTAGCGTAAGTGTGTTCTACAATAGGTTGTGGGTATTTATTGCTGCCAAATTCAGGAACCCATTTTTTGATGTACAAATGAAGTGGGTCAAATTTGGCTGTTTGTAATTCTGGATTGAATATTCTGAAATAGGGCGCTGCATCTACGCCTGAACCTGCCGCCCATTGCCAACCACCATTGTTGCTTGACATCTCAAAGTCAAGTAGTTTTTTTGCAAAATAGGTTTCGCCCCAACGCCAATCAATTAACAGATGTTTACATAAAAAACTGGCAACTATCATCCTTACTCTGTTGTGCATTAATCCCGTTGTATTCAATTCTCGCATGCCTGCATCAACTATTGGATAGCCCGTTTTCCCTTGGCACCATGCTTCAAAATCTTTCTCATTGTTGATCCATTCTATCGCATTGTACTCTTTTTTGAATGCCGATTGCTCAACATGTGGAAAGTGAGACAATATCTGCATGTAAAAATCTCTCCATATCAACTCGTTTAACCATTTTTCACTGATGGATTTGGCTTTGTATGCTTTTTCTCTGATAGAAATAGTCCCAAATCTGAAATGTAAACTCAGTTTTGAAGTGCCTTCTATGGATGGAATATCGCGGTTTTTTTCGTAGTTCTGTAGCGTGGTAACTTTGTTCGTTTTAGCAGGATAATTAAAGTTTTGTGCTTTAAAACCCATGGATTCTAACGGAATAAGTGGGGTAGAGCTTGTTGTTGCAAAATGTTGTTGTAATGTTTCACTTGGGTAGTTTTGAATTGGGGAACTGCCAAATGCCATTTTCCACTTTTTGGAATAAGGGGTATACACAGTGTAGGGCTTTCCATCGTCTTTCAATACTTCATCATATTCAAATATACACTGGTCTTTGAATGTGTGAAAATCGATATTATTTTGTTGTAATAACTCATGAATGTGCTTGTCTCTTTTAATGGCGTAAGGTTCGTAATCGCGATTGCAATACACATTTTCAATGTCAAATTCTTGAATCCATTTTTTCCAAACAGAAATGGTGTCGCCATATTCCACCACAAAGTCACTGCCTAGTGCGGTTAATTGCTTTTTTAGTTCAGAAATTTCTTGGTGTATGAATTGAACACGAAGGTCATTGGGTTTTTCTAACTTGTCTAAAATTTGCGTGTCAAAAATAAAAACAGGGATAACATTGTCGTGATTTTTTAAAGCCTCATACAAAGCATGGTGGTCATTCAATCTTAAATCGCGCCTGAACCAAACCAAATTAACTTTCTTTTTCATATAAATTTTGTAGTGCGGTCGTTAATTGAGAAAATTGAAATTGAAATCCAGTGGCGACAATTTTTTCTGAAGACACCTTTTGAGAACTTAAGAGTAGCAAGTGTCTCTCTTTTCCGAAAATCAATTTGAGCATAAACACAGGAATGTTTGGGGCAAGCAGTGGGCGGTTTAAAAGTTTGGCAACTCCTTTGGTAATACTTGTAATACTCTCAGGATTCGGCGCTGTGCCGTTGAAAGTTCCCGACAGTTTTTGTTCCATAGTCCATATAAATAGCTCACACAAATCGTCAATGTGAATCCAACTAATGGTTTGTTTGCCATCTCCTGGAATTGCACCGGCGTAATAGGAGATAGGTGTGCTCAATTGTTTTAAAAAGCCACCTTTAGTACTTAATACAATGCCTATTCTTATTATAGTTACTGGAATATTAAGAGATTGAAATGGTAAGGTGCTTTGTTCCCATTTTTCTACCAAATCTGAAATAAAACCTGTGCCTTTTGTAGATGTTTCAACTAATTTGTCTGAACAAATATTGGGATAGTAACCCGTTGCAGAGGCAGTAATAAATTGCTCGATTTTAATATCGTGAGTTTTAATGTAGTCATACAGGCACAATATCGCCTTGGTTCTACTTTCTTCAAGTTCTTTTTTTCTTGAATCGGTAAAGTTTTTTTCAAAAATACCTTGACCAGAAAAATTAATGATACAATTTACGCCATTGAATGCTTGACTGTCAATGAATGATTCATTGGGATTCCAATAATAGATGTCCTTTTCATTGGTTTTACTTTTTTGAGTTGTGAGTAAAACAATTTCATGATTTTTTTGTTTAAGTTTTTGAATTAATTTCGAACCAATTAATCCAGTACCACCGCAAATTAGGATTTTAGACATTTACAATATTAACACAAAGAATAATAATAAGTTTTATACATCGTGAAAAAAGGAAAAAGTGAATTTAGAAATAAACTCTTTATTAAGGATTTAGAGAACATAACAGGAATCAAAGCGCATACCATCCGTATTTGGGAACAAAGGTATAAGCTTATTGAACCACATAGAACTGACACCGGAATTCGTTATTACGACGAAGATCAATTAAGATTGATTCTAAATGTGTCAATATTGAACAATAATGGTTTTAAAATTTCGAAAATTGCAGAAATGTCCTTGGAGGAGATTTATGACAAATGTCAACAATTATCGGAAAGTGTTTCTAAGTATGACGGTCAAATTCAGTCATTGATAAGTACGATGATGACCTTTGATGAAAAGGAATTTAATAAAATATTGTCCATCAATATCCTGAAAATGGGTATTGAAGAAACCATGATTCAGGTGGTGTTTCCGTTTATGGATCAAATTGGTTTGTTGTGGCTATCGGGTTCTATTCACCCTGCGCACGAACATTTTATTTCCAACTTAATCAGACAAAGGTTGCATGTTGCCATTGATAATTTGAATTACAGCGTTACCAGTGAGTCACGCAAGTTTTTAGTTTTTGTTCCTACCGGAGAAAATCACGACATCAGTATCATGTTTGCCAATTATGTGTTGCGTTCCAGAGGGCACGAGGTTATATACTTGGGAACACAAACTCCTTTCGAGGATTTGTACACAATCTTTGACATGCGCAAGCCTGATTTTATATTCAGTATAATAACGGCCTTAAACAGCAATGTAAGTATCCAAACGTTTATAAATAATTTAGGGAAACATTGGAAAGACACAGAAATACTACTTTCGGGCAATCAAATCATCAACAGGAAAGACCTCAAAATACCTGAGAATGTAAATGTTTTAAACAGTCCAATGGCCTTATTTGATTTCTTAGACCAGTTGAAAGACAATTTAAAATACAAAAAAACGATTCAAAACTTTTCATCCAAAAAGTAGTGTAAGGATAAGTAAACAGAAAAAGCCTCGATAAATCGAGGCTTTTTTGTTGAAGTAAACAGTTTAAAACATATATTTGTATGAATGAAAAGGTTTTTTTCAATGAGTTTCTTTTGTTTTTATTGTTTGATGTTAGCATCCCAATCTAAACATGCTAATGTTTGGGTGTTTGGATTTAATACCGCTATAGATTTTAACCAAAAACCACCAAAGCCAATTAAAGGATTTTTTACCAACCTAATAGAAGGTGGTGCTAGTTTTTGTGATAAAAATGGAAAATTGCTTATATACACAGGTTATCCAAGTTATAGCGGATATTTAGCCATTTACAATCAAAAAGATAGTGTTACTAAAAATGGTGATGAATTAAAAACAAGTTCTTCTGCAAATACAAATACCCTTATGTTGCAGCACCCTGATGATACGAGTATTATTTATATTTTTACTGCACCTTATTGGTTTACAAGTCAAAATGATGGATATAACTATAATGTATATGATATCAAAAAAGACTCTTTGATTGTAAAAAATAAATTGTTGTTTAAAAATGCAAGTGAAAAGATGTCAGCTGTTTTTAACCCCAACGGCAGAGACATCCTAATTACCATGAAACAACATGGCAATAATTGTTACAACACTTATTTAGTCTCCAAGTTTGGGGTCAACCCTTGCCCAATTATTTCATGCGCTGGTGTAGTTCAAAATGAACCTGCCGATGGTCAAGGATTTCTAAAATATTCTTCTAATGGACAATATATTGCCAATGCTTTCATAAGAGAAGAATTTAAAATTGAACTTTTTAAAAAAGACCCAGTCATTCATTCTCTTAAATCCTACCGGAACATCATACTAAACCATAGTAATAGACCTTATGGTTTGGAATTTGCCCCAAATGGAAAGTACCTTTATTACACAACAGCAAGTTCCGATTCATCACGGCTTGTTCAACATAACCTTCAAACAAGTAAAGAAATTACAATATACAAAGATTTTGTCAGAGAACAAATATTTGGTATTCAACTTGCCCCTGATGGCAAAATATATGTTTCTAATGAAATTGATACTGTATTAGGTGTCATTAACTACCCAAATGAAGAAGGTTTAGCTTGTAATTTAAATATCAGAGGTTTTTCACTTAATGGCAGCTATGCAATGTATGGTATGCCAAGTTTTAACCAATCTTACTTTTATACTCCTGCTATCAACTACAGCTACGAAATGAACTGCATTAAAAACAGTATACAGTTTTGGGGCAAAGATACTTTTGGGGCAAATAACCATAATTGGTACGTAAGGAAGATATTTGGAGCGAATAATTATCAGTTAATCGGTAATAGCAAAGATATTAATTACACTTTTGCTGATACAGGCACTTATTATGTTCGTTATATTGCCTCTAATGGCAACAAAATAGATACAGTCGTTAAATCTATTGTGCTTTATGATAAGATTAAGCAAGGTTTTTTAGGGAAAGATACAGCTTTTGCTGTAGGTAATGTTGTTAATAAAACATTGTTTGCGCCAACACCTAATCATTGTGTTAGATGGTACGACCTCACCCCTAGCCCCTCTCCAAAGGAGAGGGGTTCTGGCTCTTCACATTTAATTGACAGTGTTGGTACATACATTTGCAAAGTCACCAATCAAGCTTTTTGTGAGGTTTGGGACACCATTGTTATTAATGAGTGCATCAACAACCTTACTCAACCGAGTTTGTTCAGAAGTCGAGACACTTTAAGAACTTGGCATTTTAACGCTGATAGCTTTGTTTGGTACAGAAATAATCAAATATATAAAGTAACCAAACAACCTTTTTTAGCTTTAACAGATACCGGCAATTACAGAGTTGAAGCAGCCAAGAAAGGGTATTGCAATAGGGGAAGTATGGGGCAGTTATTGGTTAATAAGTTATCGTTAAATGGGATTAGAATAGAGGATTTAGGGATAAGGGTTTTTCCAAATCCGAGTAGCGGTTTGGTTAAAATAGAGGGTGAAGTAGAATTTAGTTTGGAAATTAGGGATATTTTAGGTCGCGTTATTGAACAATTAAAATACGAAGACGAAAACAGTTCTCCTCTCCTTTGGAGAGGGGTTAGGGGTGAGGTCTTTTTACCCAAAGGGATTTATTTCTTTCATTTTGATGTTGGTGCTTATAAAAGTTTGGAGAAAGTGGTGGTGTATTAGAAAAATAAAGTAAATTGAAATTCTATTCAACAGAAAAAGCCTCGATAAATCGAGGCTTTTTCTGTTTGTGCCCAGGACCGGAGTCGAACCGGTACGGGGGTGAACCCACAGGTGTTTGAGACCAGCGCGTCTACCAATTCCGCCACCTGGGCATCGGTTTCCTTTTTTAAAGGAGTGCAAAAGTATTGATTAAAATATTTGTAACAAAATTTTTTTTTATAATTTGTTAATTCATTGTCTGTGATTGCCCATTTAAAGTCTTTATTTTTGCATCATGAATGTTTTAATTTTAGGCAGTGGTGGTAGAGAACATGTCTTTGCATCCAAAATTAGTCAAAGTGAAAAGTGTAAAAACCTGTATGTAGCTCCCGGAAATGCAGGAACTGGCTTGTGCGCAACTAATGTAGTATTGTCTCCACTCGATTTTGAAGCCATTAAAACCTTCTGTTTGGACAAGCAAATCGATTTGATTTTACCTGGAAATGAAGATCCCCTAGTGGCTGGCATTGTGGATTTTGTGAAAAATGACAGTCAAATCAATCACATTCACATCGTTGGTCCCTATAAAAACGGAGCCATTATCGAAGGAAGTAAGGATTTTTCTAAAGCATTTATGAAAAAGTATCAAATTCCTACTGCTGCCTATCTAACCGTTACGAATCAAAATATGGAAGAAGGTATCGCTTTTTTAAGAACGATGTCTTCGCCCTATGTTTTAAAAGCGGATGGTTTGGCTGCTGGTAAAGGGGTGTTGATTGAATTTGATATTGAAACGGCAATCAGTGCTTTAAAGGATATTTTGGGTGGTAAGTTTGGCGATGCTGGAAATAAAGTAGTTATCGAAGAGTTCTTGGATGGCATCGAATTAAGCAGTTTTGTGTTAACCGATGGGCATTCATACAAAATATTACCCGAAGCCAAAGATTATAAAAGAATAGGTGAGGGAGATAAAGGCTTGAATACGGGTGGAATGGGCGCTGTTTCTCCTGTTCCTTTTGCCAATAAAGCTTTTATGGAGAAAGTTGAAAAACAGGTTATTATTCCAACGATTGAAGGGTTTAAAAGTGAAAATATCGACTACCGAGGATTCGTTTTTATAGGTTTAATGAATGTGGGTGGTGAGCCTAAAGTAATTGAGTACAATTGCCGAATGGGGGATCCTGAAACCGAAGTGGTGATTCACCGTTTACAAAATGACTTTTTGGATTTGCTATTGTCAGTTTCTAATCAACAATTACATCAAGTAGAGTTGAATGTGAGTGATGAGTCTGCAGCAACTGTATTTATGGTTTCTGGCGGTTACCCTGAATCATTCCCTAAAGGATTCGAAATTAATAATCTCGATAAAGTAACGGATACAACTGTTTATCACGCAGGAACTAAACAAGAGGGAGGTAAAGTATTGACGAATGGAGGAAGGGTCATTGCCTTAACATCTACTGCAAATTCCATGGAAGAGGCTATTGCTAAATCTATGAAAGCGGCAGAAATAATAGACTATCAAAATAAATATTACAGAAAAGACATTGGTAACGATTTAAGAAAATACAATGAACAAATTTAAAAACGAATACAGAAGAAAGCGATTAGTAACTCGACTTGTTAATTATTTTTTGCGTGGATTGTTGATTGGTATTCCATTGGCAGCAACTCTAGCAGGGATTCTTTGGTTATTTAATGCAATTGACGGTTTGTTGGGACAAGACCATATTCCTGGTTTGGGTGTCCTAATTGTGTTTGGTTCTATATTGCTGGTTGGAATGATTGGGTCTAGTGTTTTGGTTCAACCTTTTATCAATTGGTTTGAAGATTGGTTGGAAAAAACCCCTGGTGTAAAGTTCTTGTATTCTTCTGTTAAGGATATCGTAGAAGCATTTGTTGGAGAAAAAAAGAAATTCTCTAAGCCTGTAATGGTTGAAATGAATGGGGAAGGGATTTACAAAATTGGTTTTGTGACCATCAAAGATTTAACTAAAATTAACATGGAAGGTTATTCTGGCGTTTACTTTCCTAAATCCTATGGCTTTATGGGTGACTTGTATTTGGTCGACAATAAAAAGATTAAACCACTTGACGCTAATCCAACGATGGTGTTTAAGATGATTGTTTCTGGCGGCGTAACTGGTTTCGAAGGCCCAGACGCTTAAACCATTCGTACAAACCAATATTCATAAGCAACAGGGTCATGTTGTAAAAAAAATCTTCTACGGGAATAGTGCCTATTCTAATATTCATCGTTTCCAAATTGTTGTAAACAACAACGGGTTTAGCTGTCAATATTCCATTGACGATAAACATAGGGATTATGGAAATTGCGAAAGCAAAGAAAAACCAACTCATGTAACGTCTTTTGATAATAACAAGATGCGTTCCAAGCATAAAGCTTAAAATAAGGCAAGTAATTCCAGTGTACAATCTGTCATTGAACCAGTAAAGCATTGATACAGTAATACCAAAAGCAAGCAAAGTAAACCAGCGGTAAAGTTTTTCAAATACTTCACTTCTGCCAATGTAGGCTATTAAACACTCGTAGATAAAAAGGCAGGCATAGGGAACAGTAACAAAAAACATGACTTCTTCGATGGGGATATCGCCAATAAAATAACCAGTAAGGTGAAGAGAGTTAAATCCCCAAACATTCATGTCTGTAAACCATTGGTCCCAAATAAGAAAGAAAATACCTGTGATTAAAATAGCAGGAAAAAGGAATTTGAAATTCTTATAAAAAGCAACCTTTTTATCGAACGAGAGTATAAAAGGGAACAATACAGTCCCTATGTTCAACCATAAATATAAGTTATTCATTCATCGATTTATTGTATCCAAAAGCAACGCCATAAACACTAAGTTTTTTGCGTAAAATTCTTTTAGCTACAAATATACGAGTTTTAACCGTTCCAATCGGAATATTTAACTCTTCGGCAATTTCGTGGTATTTAAAACCCTCAATGTTCAACATAAAAGTTACTTTTAAGTCAGTAGGTAAGGCTTTAATGGCAACTTCTAAATCTTTTCTGATAAAATTCAATTCACCTTGATTCTCAGTTTTGTGAGTTGGGATGTCTAAGAAATAAGTGTTGTCTGTTGCATCTAAAAAGGTGTTTCGTTTAACCATACGACGGTAGTTGTTAATGAAACTGTTTTTCATAATAGTAAACAACCAACCTTTAAAGTTTGTGCCTTCAGAAAACTTGTCCTGATATCTCAAAGCTTTTAAAACTGTGTCTTGGACTAAATCATTTGCATCTTCAATGTTTCTTGTAAGTTGCATAGCTAATGATCTAAGAGATGAAATTTCCTTTTGTACCATAGATTCAAAAGGAATCGCGATTGGATGTAACATGGTTTTTATTATTTAAATTTGTTGCAACAAAAGTAGATGGTCTAAAACTGATTTGCATCTTTTTTTGTTTAATTATTGTCTTTTTTTACTTAAACACAACGTTATTTTACTAATAATCAGTTTGTTAATGTTTTATTTGATGTTTGTTAATCCTCTTTTTTGCTACTTAATATATTGATTATTAAGTATTTATTTTGTTTTACTTTTGTTAAACAAGATTTTTTACTTAAACATAGTTATATTTATAAAGTGTTGAAAATAAGATTAATTTACACAAATTGTTGAATATCAGTGTATGTTTCAATTTGTTTTGTTTATGAAAAGATAAACAAAATTGATAGGATTGAGATTTTGTTAATGTTTTTTACTCTGTTACAATTCATTTTTTTGATTCTCAGTCAAATGGATTATTTTTGAAGTATCAAACAATTTTAACTCTTATCAGTTTATACTACATATCATCATGAAAGTTTCTGTATTTAGAAAAGCTCACTTTAATGCGGCACATCGCCTGCATCAACCCACTTGGTCGGATGAACAGAATTTATCTGTTTTCGGACTTTGTAACAATCCTAATTTTCATGGTCACAATTATGAAATAGAACTTAAAGTAACTGGCGAAGTAGATCCAATCACTGGATTTGTTATTGATACCAAATTGCTAAAAGACATTCTTAAAGAAGAAATCGAAAACCGTTTCGACCACCGCAATCTAAATCTTGATTGCCCTGAATTTAAAGATTTAAACCCTACCGCAGAAAACATAGTGATTGTAATTTATAACTTGGTAAAAAATCGTTTACCTGCTCATTTGGAAATAGGCGTGAGATTGTATGAGACGGAACGTAATTATGTAGAATTTAATGGAAAATAAATATATTGATCAAATCGGAGATGACCACGAATTATTTAACGTGGATACTCCAATCTTAGCGAATGCATTTCATCTTTCTGATGACGAAAAAATAGAAATAATCGAAGGTCACTTCCACAAAATTATGGAAACCTTGGGATTAGATATGTCTGATGATAGTCTAAAAGGTACGCCCAAACGTGTGGCCAAAATGTATGTTAAAGAAATGTTTTGGGGACTAAATCCTGAAAACAAACCTGTTGCCTCTCATTTTAAAAATAAGTTTAAGTACACCGAGATGTTGGTTGAAAAGGATATTAACTTTTATACCAACTGTGAACACCATTTTGTTCCCTTCTTTGGTAAAGCTCACGTTGCCTATATTCCAAATGGTAAAGTAATAGGTTTGTCTAAGCTCAACCGTATTGTTGAATATTTCGCCAAAAGACCTCAAGTGCAAGAAAGAATGACTATGCAAATAGCCACTGAACTCAAAAGAATATTGGGTACAGAAAATGTAGCAGTTATTATTAACGCCAAACACCTGTGTGTTGCAAGTCGTGGTATCAAAGATGACAGCAGTCACACCACAACTGCAGAATATTGCGGTTTGTTTTTGAATGAAAATACCAAGTTGGAATTGCACCGTCTGTTAGCTTTGTCATAAAGTTATCTTTTTTTCCTTATTTTCGCTCCTTTATATTAAAATCATTTTATGAGATTTATTCTTTTATCTTCATTCCTATATTTGTTTTTTGTGGCATCTGCCCAAAATGAACCTAATCCGTTTACTTACAGTCATTACTGGAAAAACAGGAAACCTCATGCAGCCTATTGGCAGCAAGATGTGCATTACACTATTAATGCCGTTATTAATGATGAAAAAAATGAAATAAAAGGTGAAGAACGTCTAGTCTATTATAACAATAGTCCCGATAATCTTAAAGTAGCATACTTTCATTTATACCAAAATGCCTTTCAACCCGGAAGTTATGCCCATGCTCTCAATGAGGTAAACCATGAGGAAACAACCTTTGGTCCAAATGAAATTCTTAAAATGGGTACCCTTTTAGATGCCATTACAGTGAATGGAAAAGCGGTTAAATACAAACTCGATAACACAATTTTAATTGTGTATTTAAACGAAGAAATTCAGACTAACACTTCGGTCGTTTTTGATATTAAATTTCGCACCTATTGGGACAATGGTTCAATGAGAAGAAGATTCAAAACTTTTGACACCGATGCCCAAAACAAACACTTTGATGGGGTGCATTGGTATCCAAGAATTTGTGTTTATGACAGTAAGTTTGGCTGGGAAACAGACCAACACTTAGGTAAAGAATTTTATGGAGACTTTGGTGTTTATGATGTGCAATTGACCTTTCCTTCTAATTATATAGTGGAGGCTACAGGGGCCTTGCAAAATGAAAAAGAGGTTTTGCCTGATGACCTCAGAAAAGCGATAGATATAAACAACTACTCAAAAGTTATTTTTCCTGATGACGGAAAACCACAAATAATTCCTACAAATTACAAATTTGTTGTGCCAAAAAATGGAACAAAAACTTGGAGATACCACGCTGAAAATGTGCATGATTTCGCCTTTACCGCCGATCCAACTTATAGAATAGGAGAAACTATTTGGAACGGAATTAAATGTATCGCTTTAGCACAAGAAGCCAATGCGCCTTATTGGAGACCAACCTCTGATTTTGTTGCTAAAGTAGTCGAAATTTACAGCACTGACTTTGGGATGTATGGCTATCCTAAAATTGTAGCAGCTGATGCCAGAGATGGTATGGAGTATCCAATGATTACCCTGAATGGAGGCAATTGGCCAGGACACCAATATGTTATTGCCCATGAAGTGGGACACAATTGGTTTTTTGGAATGATAGGGAATAATGAGACTTACCGCGCTATGCTTGACGAAGGGTTTACCCAATTTCTAACTTCTTGGAGTATCAAAAGGTTTAATAAATTACCAATTAAAGCAAGTCGATACGACGAAGGTTCTGTTTACAATGGTTATCTAAACGATGCTGTTAATAACAACGATGCGATGTTAAATACCCACAGTGATGATTTCAGTTCTGCTGTTGGACATGGTGGTGGTTACAGACATGTTTATTACAAAACAGCTACCATGTTGTATAATCTTGAGTATGTGCTTGGTGATGAATTGTTCTTGAAGGCCATGAAACATTATTTCAATAAATGGAAATTTGCTCATCCATATCCCGAAGATTTCAGAACGGCAATTATTGAATACACGAAAGTAGACCTGAATTGGTTTTTTGACCAATGGATGGAAACAACCAAAAAGATAGATTATAAAATCACAAATTATAAAAAAATAAAAACGAATAATCCTAACAAAACTGCTTATCAAATTCACTTTCAGCGTGCTGGTGAAATGCAAATGCCGCTTGACATAACTGTAACAGATAAAAAAGGCAAACAATACCAATACTTAATTCCTAATACTTACTTTGTCAAAAACGAAGGTCAGTCGGTTTTAAAAACATGGAAAGGGTGGGGATTGTTAAATCAAGATTATTTTGACACCATTTATTTAGACCACGATCTTGTTTCTATTCAAATTGACACTACACAAAGATTGGCTGATATTTATAGAATGGACAATGTGATGAAGAAAAAAGCTTACCGATTGCCAGTTCAAACTTCTTTTAACAATGGTGTTGCAGCTTATTCAGGGTTCAATCACAGAACATTTACTTACAGACCAGATGTGTGGTTTAATGCTGTAGATGGAATGAAAGTGGGATTCAATACCCATTTTGATTATGCCAAAGTGAAACATGTATTGGATTTCTCAGTTTGGTATAATACTGGACTTGGTGCCGAACGCAAGTATGATTTAAACACCCAACGCGACCCTTTTTCATACCGTTTACTTTACAAACATTTGGTGGGTAAACATGCTTATATTTTTTGGGATACTCGTTTCTTGGATGGTTTGTTTTACGATGATTTAGGATTCGAAAAATCATTTGGTAACAATCAATTTGTGTTTCATTATAAGTCTATTGGAATGTTAGAAGGTCGTTCTATTTACAGACCTTATGCCAATGGAATAGAGCGCGAAAATAAAAGCAACTCAACGCTTAATATAGATTATATTGGGAGGTATAAGTACAAAAAAGGAAATGGAATTATCCGTTCAGGATTAAGAGGTTCTGCACTAACAAGAGATTACGGTTTTGGTAGCTTTAAATTAGAGGTTATTAATAACAATAAATTAGGTAAATTCGATTTAAGAACTCGTTTCTTTACGCAAGCAATTGTGGGAAATAGTATTCCTGAAGAAGTTTTAATTAATTTGGCAGGTGCAAATATGGAAGAGATGTTGGAAAGTAAGTTTACCCGTTCCCGTGGTTTTATTCCTGAACAATGGTTAGGCTTTGGTTCTACTACCAATCATTTTCACATGGGTGGCGGATTGAATTTGAGAGGATATTCTGGGTACTTAGCTCCTGTAGTTAGTGTTTCAAGTAGTCAAACCTATTTATACCAAGGGAATATTGGTTTTAGTGGAAGTGCAGAATTGGATTTTGATAGATTGATTAAATTCAAACCAAAATTAACCAGAAATTGGTTGAAAATGGATTTGTATCTATTTGCTGATGCTGGAATTTTAGGTCAAACAGACGATGAAGAAGGCTTGTTTACACCATTGCGAATGAATGCCGGTGTTGGGTCCGTATTAACAATAAGCAGATGGGGAAAACGCAATTTAATAGCTCCACTGAGCCTAAGACTTGATGCGCCTTTCTTTTTAAATACGCCTCCATACAGTGACAAAGGTTATTTCCAAAGTAGATGGGTGGTTGGAATAGGTAGAAGTTTTTAATTGAACAATATGAAAAGTAAAACTCAAAAGTTATTAATCCTTTTTTTGTTTGCTGTCCTATTTTTTGGGTCAGCGTTGTTTATGTATTTTAAGTTTATACACAATCAACCTAGAATCAAAATAATAGCTCCCAAAACAGAAGTTGATGAACTTAAGTTTGACAGTATATTAAGGGCTAAAACCCGACAAATTAAAAAATAATACTATTGTGCTTGGCGCAATGTAATTTCATTGTGTGCGCCATTCCATAATTCTATTCTTGCTTTCAATGAATTGATGATAGCAATTTCAGCTTCTTCCCAGTATTGATGATTGGTTTCACACAACTCAGCAGTCATTTCTAATGCCAAATGACTGTGGTGGTCCCCATCAATTTCAATGTGTCTTTCTAAGTAATATTTGAATAAATTTGTGCGTTCTGGTTCTGGATTTTGCATTTCATTCAACAAACTAATAAACATAGAAGGAATTAAATCTTCTCTGCCAAATGTAAATAAAGCGGCTTGCAAATGAGCTTTGTTGTTATTAATAATTTCAAAAGTATAATTCACGAATTGTTGAACTTCTGCAGGTGTTTCAGAAGCTTGAAAGGCTTTTTTAAGCGACTGTGTTTCTTGTAGATTGGCAATGAATTTTTCAATTGCTTCGGTGCTACTTCCACATTGTTTCATGGCTTTTAAGTAGAGTTCAAAGTGACTTATTCTGCCACCATCAGGGTCCACATCCGATTCCTCACCAACCACAATTTCATTGATTAAGAAACGGGTGTTTGCATTGCCTTTTGGAAACCATGGGGTAGAAGTACAAGTCAAGTTTATTTGTAATGATTTTAACAAAGACATAAAATCCCAAACAGCAAATACATGGTATTTCATAAAGATTTTTAAATCTTCAATGTCTTTGATTTTTTCGTAAACGGGATGGTTTATGATTGACGATTTTAAGGGTGCAATAGTCTCGTTAATTTTATCAATATTTGAATGCATTTTTTTAGGTTAAATGAGTTGTTTTTTACAACTGCAATTTATGCCAAACCCTTGCTATTTAAGTATAGTTTTTAACTTTTTGTCAATCAATTTTCATTATAGAAAATCACATATTTGTACTATTTTTGATTGAAAATAAAGGTATTTAAGTACCTTAATTTTGGTTTATTAAGATTGGAAAATGAAAATTAACAAGTTTAGAGCAAAATAGATGTTACGGTTGAATGTCAAGTAAACGGGTTTTGTAAGAATATTTTTTGCCGTTTTTTAACTGAATTGTGATGTTAAAAATGGTTTCATTGTTCCATTGAATTTCGTTCAATTTTGGTTCCCATACCAATGTATTAATACCATAACCATTTTCAGGCTTTTCTTGAACTACAGGGATAGATTCTCCTGTATTTGTTTTCATCGTAACGGTTGCATCATTCAAGTTTTGTTGAATAGAGAAACTCCATTTTTTGAAGGCTAGCATTTTTGGTGCAATAGTCTCAGGAGGCCACACAATGTATTGGTTTTTGTATTTCAATGAATCTAATTCTCTCGCTTGGTCTATCGCTTTGATAACGGTGTAAGATTTTGAACTACCAAGTCCCATGTACATCGCCTTAGGATATAATAACCATCGTCTGTTTCCTATACTTGGGTGGTTGTGCCCCATGGCTGCCGTAATTGCAATAGCAGGATTGCCTTCCTTAATCAGTAAAGCTTCCTTTAACACTTGAGCCCCTGCAGGAATATAGCAACGCCATCCATCGTTTGGCTCATGACTCATAGTTTTGTTAGCTTCGCACATCATTGCCGCTATTTCGCAGTATAAATTGTCTTGAAGGGTCAGTCTTACCTCTTCCGATAAACCTGCATTTCTTCTGAAATAATTGATTCTTCTTTCCAATAAATTAACCAACTTATTGCTCATTATACCTGCCCTACAAGAATCTACCGAGCCATTCCAATTAAACACTTCAACATTGTTTTCTTTTTTGCCCTTGTTGTTTATTCTTGTGCCAAAGTAGTTGAATTTAAAGTCATTGATAACTAATTTTTCCCAACTTTTTTCCAAAATTAGTTTTGTTTCAGGATGAAAAGTTGAGGTTTCTTGCCATACTCTTCTCGCCAATCTAAAGTCGCCTGAATCTGAAGCTTCATCTATCAATCTTAAACGAATTTCTTTAAGTTTTGATTTGTAATTGAGGTCTTTGGGATTCTCTTTTGAACAATCAACATTCAACTTAATCATAGGGTCTAAGTCATAATAGGAGAATGCTTTTGAATTGTATAATTGCGTGTACTTAATTTTCCCCGACTTAGCCAAAGTGTTTTTGGGGTCGAGTTCCAATTGCCTTCTGAAAATCATTTCAGCAAATAATGGTTTTTGAGGATTTAGCAGCAAAGGATGTGAAATATTATCACTGGTTTTGTTGAATAAAACACTGTTAAATGTAGCATAACAAGCCTCGTACAAATAGATTTCCCCGAAGTATTGAAACAGTTGAGTTACGATACTCTTTTTGTCTTTGCCTGCAAAAATGTCAAACCTTTGAATGAGTGCAATTTTTGAGTTGTTTTTTTTGTTTTCTTTCGATTTGCAAAAATGGCTTAGTAAAGAATCAAATTGATTTTGTTCATTGGCTTTTGCCATGCCATTAAGTAGGTAGATATAAATGGCATTTTCTTTGTGATTTAAAAAAGAATCTGTTGGAAAATCTTTCAATCCATCCTGAACGGCATACAAATAATCAATACTTGGTAGTATTTTATCCAATCGGTACTTTGTAAGCAAATAAGTCATTTCTGTCAGAACCGCGTCACTTGGATTTAAATCACGCCCTTTTTTCACATAAATGTAAGCCGTATCAAAGTGTTTGCGTTGAATGTAATAATCACCTAGTCTACGGAATGGTTCTTTTGAATAACCTACATATTTGCTAGTACTGTCCATTACACTGTTGTAAATGTATTCTGCAGATGTTTTAAAATATTGGATGCTTTCAGATTTTTGTCCTATTTCCCACAAGCAAATTCCCGCGTAAACCAATGATTGAGTGTCTAAAACTAAATTTAAGTTACTTTTAAATAAAGGCAATGCTTTTCCATAACGCTTGGTATGAAAGGCTTCTAAGGCATCTTTGTTGTTTTCGGCAGTTAATTGCTTAAAATAGGAATAGTTAGACATCTTAAAATCTGCTTTAGATTGGTCAGGTGCAGATTCATAAGCTTTTTCGGCATACTTGATGGCTTCTTTAACAGCTTTTGGAAACTTTTCTTTCAGTTTTTTATCAAAACTAATTTCATACAACACTTTTGATTTCAATAAAAGCACATTCATGTTGTTTTTAGTTTCAGGATGAACGATGCATTTATCAAGCAATTTATTACTAGCAGCCCATTTTTTATTGGAGTAAAGTTGGCTTGCTTTTTCGTAGTTTTTCCACTGACCGAAACTGTTGGTGCTTAAAAGTAAAAAGAAAATAAAAATTAAACGATTCATTCGATTATAAAACTACTTGATGGATGAAATATTGTGAGAAGATTGGAATAGTTTTTCAACAGACCAAGCTTGTGCTTTTTCGCTGAATTTTATTTTAGTGTTTTTCCAAGTCTTAATAAACAAGTCGGAATTTCTGTAATGGTTCAAATCTTCAACAGAATTCCAAATGCTGTAAGTGTATAAAACATGATCCGAACTAATGTCTTTCCAGAGTTCCAAATGTTGGCATCCAGGCATATTCAAGATTTTATGTTTGACATCATCAAACAAAGTCATGAAAGCCTCCACTTGTTGAGGGATAAAAGTCATTTTAACGATTCTAATAATCATATTTTTTCAATAATAAGTTGTGTGTTTTCTTTAATCCTGAAGAGTTTTTGTGCATTTCCCATGTTTACGACTAATTTGATATAACCCGATTCTATGAAACAAACACCAGCTTCTCCTTCGTTAATTTCTTGAATGTTGTTGTATATCACTCCAACAAGATTGTTGGCATAGTGCTGAATTTTAATGTTATAGGAATTGCTGCCTACAAAACGGTAAAAAGTCTCTTTGTCCAAGTTGAAATAGCAGTTGCCGTGCATGTCAATGTGTATACATTCCGAGATGAGATAATCGCCTCTTTCAAACAGCTGTTTTGGTAAGTATTGAACAAATTGAGAAGCTCTGTTAAGGGAGTCAAAATTATTGTTTTTTATCGCCAAATAAGCCTTGTCGATGGAATCAGACTCAACGACTCTTATATTCTCTTTATTGACAGAAGTAAAAATGAGTGAGAGTAAACCATTGTTTGGAACAATGAAATAGTTTAATAAATGTTGATAAACAATATAGGTTTTCGCTGCCCCAACTTTTGCTAGCACGATAATGGGTTGATTATCATTGTATTTTAGTTGCTTTATGATAAAAGCGGCTTCATTTATATTGTTTAATCGTATATTGTGGTAGAAGTCAATAATTTGAGTGTCATTAGATACCGCATATAAATTTTGCTTGAGTAAGCCCAATTGATACGTGTTAGTTTGGTAATCCGATATGATAAAAATTAGACTCAATGTGTTTATATTCGTGTGCAAAAATATTCAGTATTTAATCAAATTAAAAAAAAGTATATAAACATTGGCTGAAAAAATAGTTTTAATCGAAAATTTTGACCCGCAAGAACTCCATGGGGTCAACAACACCATCCTCAATAAAATTAAATTAATTTTTCCTAAATTAAAGATTATTGCCCGTGGAAATGAAATAAAAGCCATAGGTGAAGCGCAAGAAGTGGATGATTTTGTCACTAAAATAGAGGTTTTAATTCAGTATATTGAACGCGGAAAAGGCCTTTCTGAATCGGTATTGAATGAAATTTTGGGCAACCAAGAGGCGGGTGAATCCGGAAATAGTAATCACACTTTTGCAAATGATGCACATACTATTTTACATGGCGTAAATGGCAAACCAATTAAAGCAAGAACAGCTAACCAAATTAAGTTAGTGCATGAAATTGATAAAAATGACATCGTATTTGCCCTTGGTCCCGCCGGAACTGGTAAAACTTATACAGCAGTTGCTGTAGCTGTTAAAGCGCTTAAAAATAAAGAAATAAAAAGGATAATTTTGACCCGTCCCGCAGTTGAGGCAGGCGAAAGTTTAGGTTTTTTGCCTGGGGATTTGAAGGAGAAAATCGACCCCTATTTAAGACCTTTGTACGATGCTTTGGATGATATGATTCCGGCTGAAAAATTAAAGCAATATTTGGAAAATAGAACCATTGAAGTGGCTCCCTTAGCATTTATGAGAGGAAGAACTTTAGACAATTGTTTTGTTATTTTAGACGAGGCTCAAAACACCACAGATTCTCAAATCAAAATGTTTTTAACCAGAATGGGTCCGTCTGCCAAAGTTATTATTACAGGTGATATGAGTCAAGTGGATTTGCCCGCTAAACAAACATCAGGTTTGTTGAAAGCCACCAAAATACTTGCCAAAATTAAAGGAATTAGTATGGTGTTATTAACCGTTGAAGATGTTGTAAGGCATCGTTTGGTTAAAGAGATTATTAAAGCTTACGAACAAAACTAATACGTTCTTTAAATAAGTAGATTAATAAAATGAATACCAGCATTCTATGATATTCAATCTGAATGGAGTGTCTTAAAAATAAATGGGATGTTTATAAAAAAAAATAAATAATAATAGGACTAATATTATTTTTGTTTTTAAATCAATGTTAAATTCATCATCAGCTAAAATGGAAAAAGGATTAATGGCAACAAATTTCTTTCTGAAAAACCAAACCAGTTTTTACAGAGGGAAAGTAAGAGACGTCTATTCAATAGGTAACGATCATCTAGTAATGGTAGCATGCGATAGAATATCAGCATTTGATCATGTTTTACCAAGAGCTATCCCACACAAAGGGGAGGTATTAACACAATTGGCGGCTTATTTTTTGGATGCCACTACGGATATTGTTCCTAATTGGAAGATTTCTACACCCGACCCCAATGTAACACTAGGGATTAAGTGTGAAACTATACCGATTGAAATTGTGGTAAGAGGCTATTTATGTGGCCACGCTTGGCGTATTTATAAAACAGGTGAAAGAATGATATGCGGCGTTAGAATGCCTGATGGTTTAAAGGAAAATGACAAATTTCCTGAACCTATTATCACTCCTGCAACCAAAAATTCAGAAGGTCACGATGAAGACATCAGCGTGAATGATATCATAGAAAAGAAAATCACTTCTAAGAAAAACATGGAAGCCATTTGTAAAATTTCTTTGAAATTATACGAAAGAGGTGTTGCAATGGCCGCTGAACGTGGATTGATTTTGGTGGATACTAAATATGAATTTGGATTGCATAATAAATCAATTATGCTTATCGATGAAGTTCATACACCTGATTCTAGCCGTTTCTTTTATCTTGATTCATACGATACATTGCAAAAGGCAGGTAAACCTCAAAAACAACTTTCAAAAGAATTTGTAAGAGAATGGTTGATGGAAAATGGATTCCAAGGATTAGAGGGACAAGTTGTGCCTGATATGACAGATGAGTTTGTAAATAGCGTTACAGAAAGATATACAGAATTGTTTGAAGCAATGACTGGACGTACCTTTGTTGAACGTGATTACAATAAGGTTTTAGATACTATCGAAGAAAATATAAACAACGCTATTTCAACAATACAACATTCATGAGGTTATTATTCTTGTGTTTAACATTGCTATTTATAGTCAATGTTAACAATACGAATGCTCAAACAGTTAGTACGCATTCGGGCATTCATTACATAGGTAGTGGTAATTACACAGGCTACCGAAACAATATCAAAGATTCTGTTTATTTTTCAGCGCCAATGGGTATTGCTGTAGATACTGCAGGAAGAGTTTATGTGTCTAATGAACACAACATTTTTTGGTTGAATGGTAATACAGCATACTTGGCTGCGGGATATAATTTAGACCCAACCACTGCCGGAGCTGCCGATAGTAAAGATTTTGCGGGAATTGTTGCCCGTTTTGCCCGTCCTGCGGGTTTGGCTGTCAATCCATCAACTAATGAGTTAATTGTAGCCGATTTGGAAAATAATCAAATCAGAAAGGTTGAAAAATTTATCAATTTGTCAACCCAACAACAGGTAAATACGCTTGCAGGTGTTCGTTATTTTTCGGGTGCCAACCATGCCGATGGTGCCACAAATACCGCACGTTTTTCTGGTCCCGCAGATGTTGCTGTGGCAAGTAATGGCGATATTTATGTCGCTGACAGAAACAATCATTGCATTCGTAAAATTGTAGGAAATACCGTTACTACAATTGCTGGTAAAGCTGGTGTTTCTGGCAATACCAATGGCAATGGAACAAATGCAAGATTTGCTGCACCATACGCTGTGTTTTTAGACGGAAATTCACTTTTCGTTGCTGATTATGGTAACAGTGCCATCCGAAAAATCAATTTGTCAACCAATGATGTAACAGATTTTATTACTTCAGGCTTGTTTGGTCCTAAAGATATTTGTAAAGTTGGAAATGCCTACTTCATCGCTGAAGCCCTTTGTATTAAAAAGTTTGAAAGTAGTGTTTTGAGCCTTTATGTGGGCAATGCCAATGTTAATGGTTACATCAACGACGCTGGAACTGCTGCCCGATTCGAAGATATTTCTTCTATCGTTTATCACCCTAAACAAAATCTAATTTATGTGGTGGATATGGGTAATAATGTTGTTAGAACGGTGAGCCCAAATTTAAAACCTATTGCAAATTTTACTGCCTCTACAACCAGTGCAACTCGTGGACAAACTATCATTTTGTCAAGCACATCAACCAATATTCCTACTGCTTTTAAATGGTCTATAACCCCATCTTCAACATACACTTTACTCAATAACTCAACATTAAATGACAGTATTGTCTATATATCATTTGGACAAACTGGAACATATACTGTAAAATTATTAGTTTCAAATAGTTCTGGTTCTGACTCATTAACTAAAAATAATTATTTAGCAATCAGTTCTGTTACCGCTATCCCTGTGGCTAACTTCTCTGTAAGTAAGTCTTCACCCGCTTTAAATGAAACCATTGATTTGATAGATTTGTCAGCAAATGGTCCAACTTCATGGAAATGGGTCATTACTCCTGCAACCTACCAATGGATGAACGGAACTGACTCTTCCTCTCAATTCCCAAAAGTGAAATTTACAGCAGATGGTCAGTACACTATCGCTTTGTCTGCAACCAATGTTCAAGGAACACACTCTGTGCAAAAAGCCAATATAGTAACAGTAGCGCCTTCGAATGTTAATGCAATCAATAAGTCGATTTTTACACGTATTTATCCAAATCCTAGTTCTGATAATGTAACTGTAATAAGCAACGAAACGATAAACTACATTGCGATTTATAATTTAAAAGGTCAATTACTAGTTGAAGAATTTTCAAACACGAATTTAATCAATATCAATGTAGCAGAATTGGAAAATGGGTATTACTATGCCGTTTTAAAAACTCAAAATGGTATTGTTACTCATAAGTTATCAGTGCAACATTAATAGATTTATAAACTAAAACACACTTTGAATCAAACAAAAGCACTAGCTGTTTTAAAATCAGGAAAAAACGTTTTTTTAACAGGTTCTGCAGGGGCAGGAAAAACCTATGTACTTAATCAATACATTCAGTATTTAAAAGAACATAAAGTGCCTGTTGCTATTACGGCATCTACAGGAATTGCCGCAACTCACATGAACGGAATGACGATTCATGCTTGGTCTGGCATTGGGGTTAAAGATTACTTAAATGAAGCCGATTTGATGAGTTTAAGTAACCGCAAATATTTAAGAGACAAAATGGAAGCTGTTAAAGTGTTAATTATTGATGAAATATCAATGTTACACAAGCGACAGTTGGATTTGGTTAACAAAGTTTTGAAGTTTTTTAAATCTAACGAGTTGCCATTTGGAGGCATTCAAGTAATATTGGCAGGTGATTTTTTTCAGTTGCCTCCCGTGGGTTCTGATGCTGAACCCAATAAAGAAAAATTCGCTTTTATGTCGGAAGCGTGGAAAGAAACCCAATTTCAATGTTGTTACTTAACTGAACAATTTAGGCAATCTGACAATCAGTTGAATGAAATTCTGAACGAAATTAGGTCAGGTTTTGTTTCAGACGATAGTATCGACTTGCTCAATCAAGCCTTAATTAACAAAAGTGCTTCTTCATTTCCAACGAAATTATATACCCATAATTTTGATGTTGACAAAGAGAATAGGTCGCAATTAGCGGCATTATTCAGTGAAACTAAATTGTTTACAGCAACTAGCAAAGGTTCTGATAATTTGGTGGAAATGCTCAAAAAATCGGTTCTTACAGATGAAGAACTTAAACTGAAAATTGGTTCAAAAGTGATGTTTATTAAAAACAATTATGACAAGAACTACATGAACGGCACTTTGGGAGAAGTTACAGGATACAGTGACAATGGATTTCCTTTGGTTAAAGTTACATCAGGAGAAGTTATAGAAGCGGAACCTGAGGAATGGAAAATTGAAGATGAAAAAGGAAAAACTTTAGCACTGTTTAATCAAGTGCCTTTGCGCTTGGCATGGGCTATTACAGTTCATAAAAGTCAAGGAATGACCTTGGATGCTGCTGAGATTGACTTAAGAAAAACCTTTGAAAAAGGACAAGGCTATGTGGCTTTAAGTAGATTGAAAACACTTGAAAGTTTGGTGCTTTTAGGGTTTAATGAGACTGCAATAATGGTGGATGAGTTGGCTTTAAGGGCAGATGCAAGGTTTCGTGAATTGTCAGGGATGTTAGACGATAACACCAATTTGGAAGAACTCGAAAAGCAATTTGTTCCTTTTATTGACCGTAGTGGAGGTATTTCCGACTTGAACGAGTTAAAGAAAATAAAAGCCAAAGAGAAGTTTAAACAATCTAAAAAAACAACTTATCAAATAACCGCTGAATTGATTGAAAATGGTTTAGATTTGAATCAAATAGCAGAAGAACGAGGTCTTAGTGTGGATTCTATTATAGGACATTTAGTAAAACTGAGTGAAACACAACCTGAAATTTCTTTAGAACGTTTCAGACCAGATCCTTTTATGTTATTAGAAATAAAAGAAGCCGTAGATTTGTTGGCTCAAAAAGGACAAATCAATAAACAAAAAATACAATTAGCCCCATTGTATAGCCATTTCAAAAATAAATGGAGTTACGGGGATATCAAACTTGCCTTATTATATATCAATTAATACCAACTTAAATTTATGTTAGAAATTATAGTACCACTTGCCACCTTAATCTCATTAGAGGTTATTTTAGGGATTGACAACATCATTTTTATTTCAATTTTATCGGATAAATTACCCGAAGAACAACGTCCCAAACTTAGAAAATTAGGTATTTTTCTTGCCATGTTCTTGCGTCTTGGTTTGTTAGCTATCGTTGCATGGATAATGAAACTTGATAAGCCATTATTTACGGTACTTGAAAATCAAATATCGGGTAAAGATATTATTTTATTAGTAGGAGGGACTTTCTTGCTTTACAAAAGTACAATTGAAATTTACCACAAAACAGAACATGCTGAGGAAACAAAAAAAGACAATAAAGTGCCAGTGTTTCGCGATTTATTGATACAAATACTTTTGCTCGACATGGTTTTTTCAATAGATTCTATTATTACAGCAGTTGGATTGGTTAAAGAATTATGGATTATGTACACAGCGGTTGTTGTGTCTGTAATTATCATGTTTTTTGCAGCCAAACCAATTAGTAACTTTATCTCCAAGCACCCTTCATTTAAAGTTTTGGCATTGTCATTTTTATTGATGATTGGTTTAACCCTTATTGCCGAAGGTTTGGAAGTGCATGTGCCAAAAGGATATGTTTATTTTGCGATGTTCTTTTCGTTTTTAGTGAATGTTATTCAATTGAAAACAACTCCAAAATCTAAAGAAAGTACAGTTAAGGAGTAATAATTATTCCTAAGTTTTGTACCAATCCTATCAAATTGTCTCTTGTAAATTTAGCTTTCCTTACTTTATTAGTTGTAGGATTGATGTTGAAATTTAAGGCATTTGTAAAATCAGATTTTTCTAAATTTGTTTGGTCAAACTGAGCGTTACTTAAGTCGCAATTATCAAATATTGAACCTGTTAAATCGGCGGAAGTGAAATCTACTTCAACCATAGAACATTCATTAAACACAGTGTTTTTGGCTTTTATTTTGTAAAAAGAGGAGTGATTGAGAATGCATTTTTTGAAAATCATGGAAGTGCCAAACTCCTGACATTGTTCAAATCTTAATCCAAGAAGTTTACATTCATTGAATTCTATGTTTCTAAAACTTGAGTTTACAAGTTGGACTAGACTAAAATTACAATGGCTAAATTGACAGTCGAAAAAACGATAATTGTTAAGGGAGTAGTTGCTAAAATCAATTAATTGAAAATGGCAGTTTTCAAATTCTGCTGCTTGAATTGAGGGCAAAGAATCTAAATGGTATGTTTGGTCAATATATAATTCCATGTTAGCTATAAAAGACGAGTTAACTATATTATTTCAGTGCCAATATAAAGACAGGTATAATAAAAAACCAAAGAAACCAGAGCCCACAGTAGAAGGAAAACTTCTTTTTTGATAGGATTAAACCAGCTTTCTTTTCGTCTTGTTTTATAAATAGAATAAATGAGTAATACAAAAGACAATGGAGCAATAAAAAAAATAGTAGTTACCGCGGATATAAGGTAAAAGTAGCCAATGACAGGTGCAAAAGAAATAAAGAGAAGAGCTAATCCAATAAGGCCATTAGAGAAAATAGTAATCCTTAAGATTTGTCTAATTATTTTTTTAAAAAAGGTTGCAGTTTCTAGATTCATATTGACAAAGTGGCAATCTAATTGTTTTTTTATTAAAACTCATGTTTTTTGATTTTTAATTATTTGTTAAAACTCATTCAGTAATGCCAAAAAAATAACAAATCCATTCAACATTGATTATCGAAACATAAACATTCTTTTTGCTACAACTTATGAAAAATAAGGTTTGAATATTTAGTGGTTTCATCAAATGATAGTATCTCTTTTTAGAGTTATTCTTTTTTAGTAAAAACTATAAAAAATGTATTGTAATAAGAGTTAGTGAATGTATTGTTTCTCCCGCCACCCTCCAAAATAAAAAAAAGCCTACAGGTTTTTTATTTTCTGTAGGCTTTTTGTTAACCCTGTTTGATAGGGATAGTTATTGCTTAATTAAGTGAATCTCTCTTTTACTAGATCTAAATATGAATACAAACCACATCTCATTGTTCGTTAATCTTCTAATTTTACATGATGTAGAATATCCAAATTCTGTATCTGTCAAATATATTAACTCTCTTTTAATGTCAAAGGACCATGTGCCAATTTCATTGTATGTTGCTGCTTGATATTCGTAATTGCCATCCTTTTTAAATATCCATTTAATGTTCTTTTCATCTGGAGTTAAGGGGGTATCTTCGTCATTAATAAATAATTTTTCCATTTTCCATTCTCCAACTACTCGGGCTTTTTTTGTTCTTAATGATATTCCCGGACCTTCTTCATACTTTTTGCAAGAACTGAAAATTAAAGTCAAACAAATTAAGGTAAATAATGATTTTTTCATAATAATAGTTGTTTATATAAACACAAAAATAGAAATTATTAATGACAAAATAACTTCTTGTAAAGATATTATTTTATGTGTTTTAAGTTACTGTAATGCGTTTTATTGCTTGTAGATATCAAGAATCAACATCCTATTAATTGTTTTAATTTGATTTTAAACGAATTAACTCAATTTGACGAATTGATTTTTTTCCTTTGTTTAGATTAAAAAATACTTAGTTATATTTTAAAAGGACATTCCACCTTACTTAAACAATTCAATAATAAATCCCAAAAAACGTATAGTTTTGCAGTAACGTTATTCAATACCTATGTTGCAATTATTAAATTATATCAATGGTGAACTTATCAGTTCCCATTCACAACAGTTTATGGACAACTATAATCCCGCCACAGGTAAGGTTTACAGTTTAATTCCTGACAGTGATGAAAAGGATGTTGAGGATGCATATCAAGCCGCTAAAAATGCTTTTTTATCATGGAAAAATACCAGCAATGAAGATCGATTTAAAATTCTTAATAGAATTGCAGAGTTAATCGATTTAAATAACGATGAGTTAGCCCAAGCGGAAAGTATCGACCAAGGCAAACCACATTGGTTGGCCAAAAATGAAATGATTCGTTCTGCTCAAAATTTTAGATTTTTTGCAACAGCAGCTATGCAGTTTTCCTCTGAAAGTCATCACATGGAAGGGCATGCTGTTAATTACACACTTCGTCAACCTATTGGTGTGGTTGCTTGTATCAGTCCTTGGAATTTGCCTTTGTATTTGTTCTCATGGAAAATAGCGCCTGCATTAGCCGCCGGAAATTGTGTGGTCGCAAAACCAAGTGAAATTACACCCATGACCGCCTTTTTGCTCAGTAAAATTTGTCAAGAAGCTGGTTTGCCAAAAGGTGTTTTGAATATAATCCATGGAATCGGCCCTAAAGTAGGGAGTGCATTGGTTAGCCATCCTCACATTAAGGCAGTTTCATTTACCGGAGGAACTTCCACAGGGAAACACATTGCCTCAATTGCTGCGCCAATGTTCAAAAAATTAAGTTTAGAATTGGGCGGTAAAAATCCATCTATCGTTTTTGCGGATTGTGATTTTGAAAAAGCGGTAAAAACGACGGTTCAATCTTCTTTTTTGAATCAAGGTGAAATCTGTTTATGTGGTTCTAGAATACTAATTGAACGTTCGATATACGATAAATTTAAAGAAGCTTTAATTCAAGAAGTAAAGCAATTAAAAGTTGGTAATCCTTTGGATAAAGATACCAAAGTTGGAGCTATTGTCAGTCAGTTGCATTACGACAAAGTATTGTCTTACCTTCAATTAGCCAAAGAGGAAGGTGGAAATATTTTAACAGGAGGCGAAGCCATACATTTGGAAGGCGATTTAGCAAATGGTTGGTACATAGCGCCAACAATCATTGAGAATCTTGCGTACGATTGTAGAACCAATACTGAAGAGATTTTTGGACCTGTTGTTACCATTACTCCGTTTGATAGCGAAGAGGAAGCTTTGCAAATGGCTAACTGCACAGAATACGGATTGGCGTCAATTATTTGGACACAAGACATTACTAGAGCGCACAATTTAGCTGCCCAAATTCAAAGTGGCATTGTTTGGATTAACTGTTGGTTGTTGCGCGATTTGCGTACGCCATTTGGAGGAGTTAAAAACAGTGGAGTAGGCAGAGAAGGTGGTTGGGAAGCGATGAAATTTTTTACTGAACCCAAAAACGTGTGCATTAAACTATAGATTTTGGAAATGCATACCCAACATACCCATTTGTCTATTCGTGAACCAAGGAAATTGGCGAGGATGTTGTCTTTGGTTGAAAATAATTTGCCCGATGGTATTCAGTATTTAAAATCTATAAAAATCAGTTCTAAAATACCTTTGATAGGTATTACTGGTCCTCCGGGTGCAGGAAAAAGCAGTATTGTCAATGCCTTAATTTCACACTTGGTGAAATTGGATTTAAAAATAGGAATACTAGCAGTTGACCCAACTTCTCCTTTTAATTTTGGTTCTTTGTTAGGTGATAGAATAAGAATGTCCGAGCATTTTAATCATCCCAATGTGTTTATTCGTTCCATCGCCACACGTGGCAGTTTGGGCGGCGTTTCGGCCAAAATATACGAGATGACCGATGTGATGAAAAGTGCTGATTTTGACGTCATTTTTGTTGAAACGGTTGGTGTTGGTCAAAGTGAAGTCGAAATTGCGGGTTTGGCAGATTCTACCGTGGTGGTTTTGGTACCCGAAGCAGGAGATGAAGTGCAAACGCTTAAAAGTGGATTAATGGAAATAGCTGATTTGTTTGTAGTGAACAAAGCCGACCGCGATGGGGCTGATGTTTTTATCAAAAATTTAAACGCCTTGGTCCATCAACATCCCAAATCGGTTTGGAACATTCCTGTTTTGAAAACAATAGCAACAACCAATAATGGAATAGATGAGTTGTGGCAAGCTTTAAGTCAGCACCATGCATTGAATTTGGTAAGAGAGAGAAAATGGCAACTCATGACAGATAAAGCGTTTCATTTAATCCTAAATGAAAGAATGAAAGACATAGATAAATACAAACTTAATCAACAATTGATTGAAGAATCAAACAAAAGTGATTTTAATTTGTATCAATTTATTGATAAGTATTATAAAAAATAAATGGTAACAATTTTAAGTGGGTCTCCCCGAAAAAATAGCAACACGCTAAGAGTAGCGAAAGCAATCAAAGAACAATTACTTCAACTCAGTCCTGAAGCGAATTGTGAAATAATAGATTTTCACGACTATGATGTTCCTAACTATAACCAAACTCCTGTTGATGTAAATCAATTGAGCCCTTGGCAACAGTTAGTGATAGATTCAATGTCGTCTTCGAATCTTGTTTTTGTGTTAACACCTGAGTACAATTGGATGCCTAGTGCAGAATTGCTCCAGTTTATCCATGTATTTGGTGCTCCCAAATACAAAGCAATATGGGAAAATAAAGTGTTTGCAACTTGCGGAACATCCTCAGGAAGAGGCGGAAGAATGCCTGCTGTTCAGTTGTCAAATACAATTAACAAAGTTTTAAACGTATTTAATTTCGAAAGTTTTGTAAGTGCCAAAATGTTCGAATCACAATTTACTGACAAGGCGTTAGATGAAAATGGACTTTCGTTAGGTAACGAAGAATACAATAAAGGCTTACTGACCTTTGTTGACTACAATTTAAAAATTACAGAACGCTGGCATTAATGAGGATTTATGCCGTTATATGGTCCATTTTAATAGCCTTAAGTGCAAATGCACAAGGTTATTATATGCATAGAGATACGGTGATTTTACCTACTTATTCAGACTTTTTGATGGGATTTGATAAGGACTTTAATGGATTAACAATACAGTCGGAAAGTGAGATAGATTGGTCGGGTATTCAGGTTGTTGTTGGAAATGCTCAGCTTGGTTTTGATACCATGTCCCCACAGCAAGATGAGCATGTGGAGAGGGTGCAATGCAATTTATTGTTGTTTAAAAATCAGCGTTATTTTTCTATACTCACAACTACAAATGTTGAATTGGTTTTAATTTTTCAATATGTAGAGTCATTGGACAATTCCTTGCCAAAGCCTTTTATAAAAAGAAGTTTATGCAACGAGCCTTCTACTATTATTAAGCAGTCGGAGTGGAGGCAGGGTTTAGATGCACCTATTCCTGGGAGGGTTTCAACCCCAACTAAACATTGTATTGTTCATCACTCAGCAGGAGGAAATGGTCAGTCAGATTTCACACAATTGGTGAGGTCGTATTATGTTCAACATACCCAAGTGAATGGGTGGGACGATATTGGATACAACTATTTAATAGCAGCAGATGGTAGAATTTATGCTGGCCGTGACCCCGAAAAGCAAGAAATAAGTCAAGACCAAGTTTTAGGGGCACATTTTTGTGCAAAAAATTCAGGAACAATGGGAGTTTGTCTCATTGGGGATTACACCTCGGTTACACCAAGTAACGCCATGATGTCTGCTTTAGAGCATTTGCTGACTTGGAAAATGGTAAAAGATACCTTATCTCCTTTAGGGAAATTTAATCATCCTAATTCACAAGGAGATTTGTTGGATGCAATTGCAGGGCATCGCCAAGGATGTGCCACAGAATGTCCGGGAACACAAGTGTTTAATAGGTTGGCAACGTTAAGAAATGTTGTTTACGGTCACTATGTAAGTTGTTTGCCATTCGTTAACACAAAGTCGATTTGGGTTCAAACCCAAAGATATTTGATAAGCAATCCAAGTTCAGGGGCGTTAAAAATCAATCCAGAATATGCCGATGAGATTGCTGAAATAACCTTAGTGGACTCAAAAGGAAGAACGATTGATGCAAAAGAGCATAATAAACTAAATGGCGGTTTCTACATGGTAATATTTCATTTAAAAAATGGAACCATTGTTTGTGAGAAGTTAATGTCCCTATAGCTATCGGGAAATGGTAATTGGTAGAGACGCCATGCTTGACGTCTGTTTATAAAAATCCTACAAAGTAGGATAATAATAATAGCCACTGGTTTTAACCAGTGGTTAGGGTTTTTCCCATGGTCAGGTTTTAACCCGTGGTTATGAGCGACCCCACACAATCTTTTTTGGCGACTTTTTTTTGTCATCCTGAGGCTCTCGAAGGGTGACAAAAAAGGTGACAAAAAAGCAAGGAAATGCCAGAGGCAAAACATTGAATCACTAGCAAGATGCTAGCGAGAACAGTGTCTCCTTCGTCGACATGACAGCCGGGAAAAAAATAATAGTTATAAATTAACAATTAACCGAAAAATCTATTATTTCGAAACTTTCAACTGATTAAGGTACATTTTTACTGTATTGTCAATGCCATATTCAAGGGCATCACAAATCAATGCATGTCCAATACTTACTTCAAGTAGTCCAGAAATATTTTGGGCAAAATAATTCAAGTTATTTAAGTCCAAATCATGACCTGCATTAATGCCTAATCCTAGTTTGTTAGCAGCTTCTGCTGTTTGAATATACGGTGCTATTGCCGCTTTTGGGTCTTGGGAATACTGATTGGCGTATGCTTCGGTATATAACTCAATTCTATCGGTCCCTGTGGCGTGAGCACTTTCAACAAAAGAGGGGTCAGGATTCAGAAAAATACTGGTTCTAATGTTGGCATTTTTGAATTTTGCAATCACAGACTTAAGAAAGTCGAGGTGTGTAATAGTGTCCCATCCATTGTTACTCGTTAATACATGAGGAGGGTCGGGTACCAAAGTAACTTGTTCTGGTTTTACATCAAGAACCATTTCAATAAAAGAGTCGCTAGGGTAGCCTTCAATATTAAACTCAGTTTTTACTGTTTTTTTTAAGTCATAAACATCCGAAAATCTAATGTGTCTCTCATCGGGACGGGGATGAATGGTGATGCCATGCGCTCCCAAATCTTCAATTCTTTTGGCAAAATACAACAAATTAGGATTGTTGCCGCCACGCGCATTGCGAATTGTAGCAAGTTTATTGATATTGACACTTAGTTTTGTATGATTTATAATTGACATGTTAGTTGAATATTAAATTGATTGATTTTGTTACTATTAATTTGATCATTTCCCGAACCTATAAACGTTTTATCATCGTAATATGTTTGGGCAAATTTAAACCATATTTGTGAGTATGAATTAAGTTTAATTTTAGTCAACAGGTAAACACGTGTTCCACTGTTTTGAAATGCCAAAACATTGTATGTGTAGGGTAAGTCGTTTTCGAAAACATAAATGCGACTGTTAAAGTCGGAGGTGTTGAAATATTGGTATCTCGCGGTAATATTGATGCGATTGTTGAGCTGACATTTAAGGTCTTGGTATATAATAAGCCCCTTTTGTGGTGCTTGGTTTTCTATGTTATACCACACTTGTTCTACTCGGTTTCTGAGGGTGATTTTATCAGATAAAATGGACTCTAAGTGAAAACGAATGGATTGCCTTTTGTGCATTACTATTCGAGAAATAGGAGAGTTGTCGTTTTGGTTTTTCTGTTGATTTTCTTGTTTTAAACGAATTGAATATTGGTATTTTTTTCTTTTTGTAAAGAGGTATTCAACCATATAGTCTCTACCGTTAGAGGGGGCACTTGTTTGGAATTTCAACCAATCAAATTGATAATAATCGGCATAAGCGTTTATGCTATGGTTTTTTTGTGGGGTAAGTTCTAAACCTAAGAAAAGTCCTTTTTCATTGCTGTTTCTGGTATTTTCGCCAAAAGCATTGGTGTATAAAGAAGCATGATTTTCTTGGTAATGTCTATACAAGGCGCTGAGATTCATTTTTTTATCTAGAGCTAATACGATGCCATTAACGCTTGATATTTTCCCCGACTTGTGGTTTGTGGAGAATTCGCCAAACGCTATTCCATTTTTGATGCTCGTTCTGTAGTCGACTCCCATGTTAATGCTTTTACCATGATTGTATGAAAGGAGCTCATAAGGTCTCAATTCAGAGTTTGTAGGCGGTTTGTTGAATGAAGAATGAACCGCAGTAAATCCTAGTTTGCTTGATTTAATTTGGGTGTTTATGTTTAATCCATAAATGCTTGCTTTTAGAGAGTTTTTGTTGGAGAGTTCATTAGGATTTCTATACAAGCCTGTAACTATAAAACTTTCAAATGTTTGTTGGTCAGAGATTCTAGCATCTATCTTTTGATTCGAGGAAAAGAGGTTTACTTCGGTTTTTTTACTCAATGAAAACCTTGCGGCGGCTCCTCTCAATAAGAGATTTTCATTGAAAGAGCGTGAAACCCTAAAGCCATTTTGAACCCTCAATGAACTGGTAATATTGTTTGATTTGCCAAAAGCGAGTCCATTGCCAAAAGTCAATCCTTGGCCAAAATGGGCTTGATAATCGCCTAATATAAAATGTTTCAATTTGCCAATATTTTGAGCTTGAAAATAGGTACTTACAAATCCATTTTTTAGGAGTTCACCAGCATCTTTTTCGCTGTTAATCCCAAAAGATATTTTTGAGTTTATGCGTGAATTGACTCTCAGAACAAGTCTATTGGGACTTCCTTGGTATTTGTTGGGGTTTGAATTTGGGTATAAATAACCTTCGCTTTTTTGAAGCGTTCTGTATGTTTGAACACTAATGGTATGTGAGGGTGACTCAGGTTTGAAAATAGATTTCAACGAAGGCATTGAGGGTTCAAAAATAACAAACAAACAAAGGAAATCTATGTCAGTGATTGTAAATCCCTCAATTGTTTGCAATTCATACTTGTTTTTTACAGCACCATAAAGAATTCGATGTTCTGAGATAGATTGTATTTTGAGTGGTGAAATACATGGAATTTTATACAATTCGTCAAGGTCAGCGGTGTTTATATTTACAGGATGTTTGATGTAAAATTGAACTTGTTCATACAAGTCATTTAAGTCGTCGCTAGTTTCGCTGTTTTCTATCATAGCTTCTATGATGAGCAGGGCACGATTGTTTAAGTCTTGACCCAAAACAGTTGAGGGTAAGAAGAATAATAAAGTGCTTATGAGAATGAATTTATTTATTGCCAAATTCGAATATAAAACTAAGCGTGTTACTAATTCCTAAAGTTTGGTGAATACTAGAAGCAAATTCAAATTGACATTTTTTGTAGAGATATCCCAAGCCAAAGTTAAAGCTTGGTTGAAGTGTGGAAATACCTACACGCCATTGCAAGTGAGGGTGCGATTGGTAGTCGGCCCCAATTTTGAAGTTGGGATTGAAGTTGGCATTTTTTTCGAGTTCGCTCAATAGGTTCACTTTTTTATTGAGCTTGTATTTGAGGCCAAAACGGATGGTTTTGCTAAGTCTTTCCTCATTCATTGGATTGATTTTGCTTGAAAATGGGTTTGAGACAACAAAAGCGGTTTGGATAAATTCACTGAGTTGACTAGTCAGGCTGAATTCCATAGTTTGTGATTGCGAGCTGCCATAATTTTGAATAGCAAATCGGTGGTGATTAAAGCTTAAACCTATGGAAAGTAAGGGATGGACTTTTTGGGCAAATTGAAGACCAATGATTTGGTCGTTTAACACGGCATAGCTATTTGAGAAATATTTAAATCCGTAACCCGATTTTTTATAAGGGATAGTAACACAGAGAGCGGACTGATTAAAAGATTGAATAGCAAACTTATTTTGGACAGACAATCCAAATTGAGGTTTTTTACAATCAGGAATAAGTGAGGCGTTGTGATGGGCGCTAAAGGCATTGTTATTAAAAAGACCTATGCCACCAACAGCTTGAGAATAGGCTCCAATTGGAGGATAATATCCAAGCGAATACACATTGGTTACTGAGATTAAAATACTACAAAATAGTAATGTTTTTAACATAGTTTTAAGCAATTATAATCTAAATAAAATCAATTCCATAATTTATCTAATTTTTTATGGAAGTTTGAAACAAAGGGATTAATTTTGCTTTAATAAATTAAAATGATAAAATCAAAGTTTGCGGTCATTGGATTGGGTCGATTTGGCGGAAAAATTGCAAGACAATTGGCGAGAAGAGGGGCAGAAGTAGTTGCCATCGACGATAATGAGGACAAAGTAGAATCATTAAAAGAAGATGTGGCAATGGCTATAACGATGGATGCTACCGATATTAGGGCATTAAGAAGTTTCAAAATTGATGAAATGGATGCAGTTGTGGTTGCTATTGGTGAAAATTTTGAAGCTTTGGTACTAACGGTTGTTAATTTATTGGAGCTTAAAATCAAGAGAATTATTGCAAGGGCAGGTTCTGCGCATCAAAAAATGATTTTAGAAAAACTGGGTATCAAGGAAACGTTATCTCCCGAAGAGGAAGTTGGTATCTTGGTTGCAGAAAGATTGATTCACCCAAGTGTTAAAACGTTTTTGCAATTGCCTGATGGGTATGAAATTGCTGAAATAAGTGCACCTGAAGGGGTGTTGAATAAAACCATTAAAGACATAGATTTCGAAACAAAATACAACTTAACATTAATAACAGTTAAGCGATTGTTCGAGATGGACAAAAAAGGTCACATAGAAAAAGAAAGACATTTATTGGGGGTTGTATTGCCCACAACAGTGATCTACGATAATGATGAAATTATCATTATGGGAAAAGAAATCGATATAGAGCGTTTTATAGAAATGAATAAATAGGATAACTATTTGTTCATATTAAAAACATTCATTTTGTCATACTATGCGGTATGGCACATCTATTGTAAATTAAAGTAAAGATATGAATTTTGATAAACTGATTTTTGGCGGGGGTATTGATAATGACGACTCAGAGACAAGTGATTTGTTTCCATTGTTTTCTCAACAAGAGGAAAAGGAAAGCAACAAATTAGTTGTGCCAGAAAGTCTGCCAATTTTACCGATTAGAAACACTGTTTTATTCCCAGGCGTTGTTTTCCCAATTACAGTTGGGAGAGATAAGTCTATAAAGCTAATAAAAGATGCAAACAAGTCGGATAAAATTATTGGTGTTTTTGCGCAAATAGATCCTGACACTGAAGAACCAACTATTTCTCAGTTAAATAGTATTGGAACTATGGCACAAATTGTAAAAGTGCTTAGAATGCCTGATGGTAATACAACCGTAATTATTCAAGGTAAAAAAAGAATTTTGCTAGGAGAAGAAATAAGTTCAGATCCTTATTTAAGAGCGAAAGTAACGAGTTTGGATTACATTGATGAAAAACCAGACAAAGAGTTAAAGGCGCTTATTTCAAATATCAAAGATACTGCCTCAGAAAATATTCATTTGTCACCCAATATTCCTACAGAAGCGAATTTTGCGATTAAGAATATTGACAGTGATAATTTCTTGGTGAGTTTTATTGCATCTAATCTTAATATTACGCTTCAAGAAAAGCAAAAGATTATCAATACCAACACATTAAAAGAGCGTGCACATATTGTTTTTGAACACTTGATTAGAGAAAATCAAATGTTAAAACTCAAGGATCAAATTCAGAATAAAGTAAAAGTTGATATAGACAAACAACAAAAAGAATATTTCCTTCAACAACAAATTAGAGCGATACAAGAGGAACTTGGTCAGGACAGTCCCGACCGTGAAATACAAAGTTTGAGAGACCGTGGATTGAAAAAGAAATGGCCTAAAGAAGCCAAAGAAGCTTTCAATAAAGAATTAGATAAGCTGTTGCGTGCCAATCCTGCAAGTCCCGATTATTCGGTAGGTATTAATTACGCACAAACCTTGCTTGATTTGCCTTGGAATGAATTTACCAAGGATAGTTTGGATCTTAAAAAAGCACAGAAAGTATTTGATAGCGACCATTATGGTTTAGAAAAAGTAAAACAACGTATTCTTGAGTATTTAGCGGTATTAAAGCTTAAAGGAGATTTAAAAAGTCCAATCATTTGTCTATATGGCCCTCCGGGAGTTGGTAAAACATCATTGGGTAAAAGTATAGCTAAGGCCATTGGTAGAAAATATGTAAGAGTTTCTTTAGGTGGTTTGCATGATGAATCTGAAATAAGAGGTCACCGCAAAACCTATATCGGTGCAATGCCCGGTCGAATTATTCAAAATATTAAAAAGGTTAAATCTGGAAATCCAGTTTTTGTTTTGGATGAAATAGATAAAGTTGGGACTGATTTTAGAGGCGACCCATCTTCTGCCTTATTAGAAGTATTGGATCCTGAACAAAACACCACTTTTCACGACAATTATTTAGAAATAGATTATGACTTAAGTAAAGTGATGTTTATAGCAACTGCCAATTCATTGGATACTATTCAACCTGCATTATTGGATAGAATGGAGGTGATTGAAATTAGTGGCTATACAGTTGAGGAAAAAATTGAAATTGCTCAAAAATATTTAATCCCCAAACAAAGAACTCAACATGGTTTAAAATCCAATCAATTTAAATTGTCAAACGATGTTGTAGAATTAATTGTTGAGGAATACACAAGAGAGAGTGGTGTTAGGAATTTGGAGAAAAAAATAGCTTCGCTTGTTAGGCACAATGCCATGAATATTGCGATGGAAATAGATTTAAAACCTTCATTAAATGCCGAGGATATTCAAAGGATTTTAGGGGTTGATAAATTAGACAAAGAAATATACCAAGACAATGAAGTTGCAGGTGTTGTTACTGGTTTGGCTTGGAGTCCTGTAGGTGGCAGTATTTTGTTTGTAGAAAGTACACTTACCAAAGGAAAAGGTTCATTGACATTGACTGGAAAACTGGGTGATGTAATGAAAGAAAGTGCCACAACAGCATTAACATTTTTAAAAGCAAATGCCGATTATTTAGGAATTCCTAATGAAAGGTTCAATCAATATGACATCCACATTCACTTTCCTGCAGGAGCCATTCCTAAAGATGGTCCAAGTGCAGGAATTACAATTTTAACCTCATTGGCTTCCTTGTTTACGCAAAGAAAAGTAAAGCAATTTTTAGCGATGACAGGTGAAATAACATTGAGAGGTCGTGTGTTACCTGTAGGAGGAATCAAAGAAAAGATACTGGCAGCAAAACGTGCAGGAATCAAAGAGATTATAATGTGCCACGACAACCAAAAGGATGTTGAAGATATTCCACAGAATTATCTGAAAGGTCTCCAGTTTCATTACATAAAAAATATGTTAGAGGTATTGGATTTGGCATTATTAGATGAAAAGGTTAAAAACCCTATTAGCTTTGACCAAGTAACAGTTGCTTAGTTGATTTTTAGTATTCTTTCCCTATATTTGTAATTAATTAACCAATGAAATCAATTTATACTTCCCTTTTCGTCATAAGTGCCCTTCTTGTTTCGGTGCAAGCTTGTAAGCCCAAAAAAACCGTTACCATGAGCAAAGCTGATTGTTCAGCGACTTACACCAAAGATGTTGCGCCTATCATTAATAAATATTGTGCAGGTTCTTGCCACAGTGCAACTAAAAAAGCCTATGGTATTGATTTGTCAAACTATGAAATGGTGAAAGAAGAAGCTATGAAAAAACGTTTTATGGGTTCAATTAAACATGAAGGCTTGTATCCTCAAATGCCTAAAAAAGGGGCTAAATTATCAGATAGTACAATCTCGGTAATTAATTGTTGGATAGAAGGCGGTTACAAGCAATAATTTATTGCAAGTATATTTCCATTTCATTCACCGCGCCGTTTAGCTCAATCCAAGCCACAGTATAAATTCCTAAATCTAGGAACATGACCGGTCTGTCTAAGCCGGTTTCTTTGTCTACTAAGGTTTTAATCGACAGAATTTTGTATTTTTTAAGTCCAAATTCACAAGGAAGGGTTTTTACATCAAAATCCCCGTCAGTGAAGAAATATTCAAAAAAATCATCGCCAGTTTCTTTGTTGTAAGTAGCATTTAAATCAACGATTCTAGTTTTTCTGTAGTATTGAATGTATTTATAGGTGTTGTTTTTACATTGGTTAATGTAAACGGAATCGCCAACCATAACAGTTCGAGTGCTGTCTGTGGTTGAAGAATAGCCCATTTGTGTGCTGCTCCATAGAATTAAAATTAAAGCGATTATTCTCATGACAAAGATATATTTCAAATTTACTGCCAAAGTTCGTATTTTTTTTGATTTTTAAAAAATTAGATGTTAATTAGCACCCATATTTTAAATAAAAGAAGATGGAAGATTTTAGAGACCAAAACACGATTTTTTCAAAACGTGTTAAAGCAGGAAAGAGAACGTACTTTTTTGATGTAAGAAGTACTAAGTCAAATGATTATTATTTAACAATTACCGAAAGTTCCAAAAAGTTTGAAGATGGGAACTATGTGAAAACGAAAATTTTCTTATACAAAGAGGATTTTAATAAGTTTTCTGATGCCCTCAACGAAACCATTAAACATGTTAAAAATGAATTGTTGCCCGAGTATAATTTTGATGAATTTACAAGGCACAACGATTCTGAGGCCAATAACGGTTAATTCGTTATAAGCCATAAAAAAAACCAGACTTTTTAGTCTGGTTTTTTTGTTTTAAGAGCATTAGTTTTAAAGCTCGACTTAGTATGTTCTTAAATTTGGGTTAATACCAAAAGTTGAACAAACATTAAAAACATTAAAATTAAAGTTGCTTTAAGCATTGAAATTGAAGATTTCATAATAGATGTATTGATTTAGTTATTGTTTAGACGGCTATATTCTATAAAAGTTGCATTAGTTTAAAAAATAGTTTATAAACTATTGTAAATCAATTATTTATGTTTATGAAAAACACTGCCTCTTATTTTTGAATATTCAAAAACAAAAGAAAAAAGTAAATTAAACTGTAGTTTAAATGGTTTTCAGAAAGTCTAAGACATTAATATTGTCTGCATAGTCCCACAATGCAGGACTTTGAGCATTCCCAAATCCTATTGCTTTAGGTATTTCGGGATGATGGCTCACTACACATTGCCACAATTCATTGTGAGAATTAAGATATGAAATCGCCTCATCAATAGTGTCGTAATAATGATAATTCATAGTTGCGATAGGAGCGTGAGGAGTCTCTTTTTCTTGGTAAAGCATGAATCCATTGTCGTAATGTTTGTCTAAGTTCATTAACAATATCGACTTGTGGTACATGTAATTATTGTAATATTTATGATGATTTACAATGTCAATATACAAGTCGTATGATTCATATAATCTTTTTAAATCAATGTTTCTTGGAAGGATTAAGTGGGTTACATTGCGGCACCCTAAACCGAAGTATTGGTAAATGTCATGAGCGAGTCCTTTTAATTCATTATCAGATTCATTGCCAGTAAGAACAGCAACTGAGGTGCGGTTTTTTCTTATAATTTTAGGAATGTCTCTGAAGTAATACTCGAAATAACGGGAAGAATTGTTGCTTCCCGTTGCGATAAGGCCATCAATATTTCTGAGTGAGTCTGAGATGATTATTGATTCCTTAAAATATGGATTTAGTTCGCCTAAACATTTAACAACATGTTTTATTAAAACTTGGTCTTGACTAGAGGGTTTGATAACAGCTGTGTGTCCCATCGCCAAAACGCACAATAAGTCGTGCAGGCCCACCAAGGGAATATTCCCGGCCATAATAATGCCTATTTTTTTGTTTGAAACTTCAAAGTTGTAGTTTTCTAACCATTTTTCGATAGAATCTTTGTTTAATGCTTTTTTCCAAGCATCCAGAGCGCTGTTGATTGAGGTTTCGGTAAACCATTGGTTTTCAGCATGGGCTTGGTGTATTATTGAAGAGTCAGTCTGAGAAAGATGCAATGACAATTCAGAAAAAGCATTGATTATATCGTTTTTGTTCACTTTGCAAATTTAGTTATTTAAAGTCAATCAAACATAAGAAAGCCTTATTAATATATACAATTGGTTTTGTGTTTTTTAATAGAATAAGGAGTCTTGATAAAATTAAAAAAGTATGACAGAGCTCAAAAAAAAATAGTAGATTTGAAACGATGTTAAAAAAACGCATTTATTTATCAATTATTTTAGTAACCATCAGCAATGTTTCAATGGCACAAAGGGGTTTTAGGGTTGGTCCTTCTGCTATGTTTTTATCTTCTAGAACGTCGGTAATTGATTCTTTGCCCAATAGCTTTAATTTTAGATTTAAGTCGGGATTTGGCTTAGGGTTGTCAGTACAATACGGCATAACACCCAATTTTACCATAGCATCTGGGGCTAATTTTGTTTCAAAAGGTTACAGGGTTTATAATGATACCAATAGAAATGGTGATTTATTAAAACATAATATTAATCATTTAGAAGTGCCATTAAATTTCATTTTTAACCTAAAAACCAATTCAAGTTCTTTGATTAGAGGTGTTTTAGGGTTAACGCATACTAGTATTTTGTCTCAACAGAATAAAGTTTTAGAAAACGGCAATAGATCGTTTATTATAAAACAAAGAGTGACGCATACATCGTATCCTATGTTGAATTTAGGTTTAGAAATTTCCAAAGAAAATAAGATTAACAATTTGTTTGTGTTTGGTGTTTACTTTAAACAATCTTTTCAATCATATACAATTTTAGATGTATATAATAGCGCCAACTCAAGCCAACCAAGGTTTAATTTAGGTTACAAAGGAACTTACATTGGAGTGGGTGTTTCTTATTTGTTTAACTTAAAGAATTTAAAGAAGACAGAAGAATTCTTCTATTAATCAACAAATTACAAGATTTTTTATTGGTTTTGACTTTCTGTTTTTGACGGAAATTCATATTTTTTATTGCTAAATTTTTACTTAAAATTAATATAATATTTATATTTAAGTTTGTTACATTTGCAGAAATAATACAAAGTAACTAACTTAAAGTACAAAAATGAAAGACAAGTATATAGATTTAATAGAACAAACTTTTGATTTCCCTGTTGATGAGTTTAATCTAATTGATGGTTCTGAGCTAACTTACCACAACATTCCTTTGATGGATATAGTGGAGCAATATGGTACGCCATTAAAGTTTACATACTTGCCTAAGATTTCCGACAATATTAAAAAAGCTAGGACTTGGTTTAATGTTGCAATGGCGAAGGTTGATTACAAAGCCAAATATCACTACTGCTACTGTACCAAAAGCTCACATTTCAGTCATGTGTTGGAGGAAGTGCTGAAAAATGAAGTGCATTTGGAAACTTCATCTGCATTTGACATCAATTTAATTCAGTCTTTGCATGAACAAGGTTTATTCAATAAGGAGAAGTTTATTGTATGTAACGGGTTTAAGTTGCAAAACTACATTGATAATATAGCAATGTTAATCAATGATGGTTTTAAGAATGTAATTCCGGTAATTGATAATATTAGAGAAGTAGACTTGTTGTCTGCGGCAGTCAATGAAAACTTTTTTTGTGGAATAAGAATCGCAGCGGAGGAAGAACCTAAGTTCCCGTTTTATACCTCACGTTTAGGGATTGGATATAAGGATATTGTTCCTTTTTATAATAATAAAATAAAGTCAAATCCAAAGATGAAGTTGAAGATGCTTCACTTCTTTATCAATACAGGTATAGAAGATGATGCATACTATTGGAATGAATTGCACAAATGTTTGAGTGTATATTGTGAGTTGAAAAAGATTTGTCCTGACTTAGATAGTTTGAATATAGGTGGAGGTTTCCCAATTAAGAATTCACTTAAATTTAACTTCGATTATGAGTATATGGCTTCAGAGATTGTGGCACAAGTGAAGATGGTTTGTGAAAGTAATGGGGTGCCTGAACCTGATATTTTTACAGAATTTGGGTCGTTTACTGTTGGAGAGAGTGGTGGTGCTATCTTCAAAGTAGAGTACCAAAAGGTTCAAAACGACCGTGAAAAGTGGAACATGATTGACAGTAGTTTTATGACAACTTTGCCTGATTCTTGGGCTATCAATAAAAAATTCATTATGTTTCCTTTGAACAATTGGGATAAAACATATGAGCGTGTTTTGTTAGGTGGTATCACCTGTGACAGTGACGATTACTACAACAGTGAACAACACTCAAATGCTATCTATTTACCTGTGTTTGATGAAAACGAGCCATTGTATATTGGTTATTTTCATTGTGGCGCATACCAAGAAAGTTTGGCCGGTTTTGGAGGTATTCAGCACTGTTTAACCCCTGCACCAAAACATATAATTATCAGTGTAGATGAAAATGGAGAATACAATACCCGTTTGTTCTCAAAAGAGCAAACTTACAAAAGCATGCTTAAAACTTTAGGGTATTAAGCCTGTCCTGTAACGCCGCCAAAGTTGATAGGGAATCCTTGGTTTCCTCCGCCTGCTTCCAAATCAACCTCACCAAAGTGTGATTCAAACTTTTGCATATTGTCACCCAAAGCAAACAATAAACGCTTGGCATGTTGAGGAGTCATTATTATTCTGCTTTTTACTTTTCCTTTTGGAATTCCGGGTAATATCCTAACAAAATCAATGATAAATTCTGCTTGACTGTGTGTTATAATGGCTAAATTACTATATTGACCCTCTGCAATTTCTTCTGATAATTCTATGTCAATAGGTTGGTCGATGATTTCTTCTTTTTTATTCATAATAGTATTTTCAAAGATACTATTTTTTTTGATTATGAATTATTTCAATTAGCTTTGTTCTTCAAAAAAATACAATGAATAAATTATTTGCTACTCTTCTGTCTCTTTTCATTCTGTCTGCTTGCTCCTCTTCTAAACCAGAAGGAACGTATGGTGAAGCTTTCGAAAACAATGGTGCTATTGCGTTAAATACAGCTTTAAAGTCATACGAAATGGGGGTGGATACCATCTATGTAATTAAAGGAAAAGTGGATAATGTTTGTACCCATTCTGGTTGTTGGATTATGTTTAAAAACGAAGGAAAGGAGTATTATATCAATACACTTGAAAAGTTTACATTACCAAAAAATGTTTTAGGCAAAAAAGCTATTGCCAAAGGTCGCTTTGTAAAAGACGAAGAGAACGAAATAAGTTTTGAAGCTAGCGGAATCATTGTTGAATAATACTTTGGTTTTTAAACCACGTTAATTGTCGTTTTGCGTAGTTGCGGGTGTGTTGTTTTATTTTTTCAATCGCCATTTCTTTGCTAATTTCTTTTTCAAAATAAGGCCACCACTCCGAATATCCTACTGTTTTTAAGGCATTTAAATCTTTGTGTATGTACAATGAATGTGCTTCTTCCTCGAGTCCATCTTCTATCATTTGGTCTACTCTCGTATTGATTCTTTGATACAACTGCTCGCGGGGTAATTCTATTGAGTCTATATTAACTTCAAAAGGATATTCGATAGAAACCATTGGTTCTCCTAATGGTTTTTCTTGTAATCCAATTTCAATGGCGCGAATAATTCTATGTGGATTCTTGCTTTCAATTAATGAAGGTGATAATAAACCGGTGTATTTTTTAATCACAAATTCAATTCCCTTTGTTTCCATTAATAGATTCAATTCGTTGCGTAAAGCTTCATTTTTGCTCGGTAATAGGTCTATTCCATTGATAAGTGAGTTAATGTATAAGCCTGTTCCTCCACAAACAATTATATTGTCGTATGTCTGAAATAGCTCATTTATTAACGTTCTGCCTTCATTCACATATTTGCCAACATTATAGTCGTCAAAGATGGAAACGTGGTTAATGAAATAGTGTTTAACCTCATCAAGTTGTGCTAATGTAGGTTTGGCAACGCCAATATTAAGTTCTTTGTAAATTTGTCTCGAATCAGCAGAAAGGATAGGACAACAGAGTTTATTGGCTAAACGAATTGAGTAATCTGTTTTTCCAGCAGCGGTAGGTCCTATGATTAACCATATTTTTTTAGGCATCATGGCACTAGTTTAATGACTATTTAAAGTTGGGTGCAACCACTAATTCTTTGGTTCCATTAGCGTAGTCGTAAAAACCTCTTCCAGATTTTACGCCTAAATCACCTGCAGTTACCATGTTTATAAGCAACGGACTTGCGGCATACTTAGGATTTCCTAATCCTGAGTGTAATACATTTAAAATAGCCAAACAAACATCTAAACCGATAAAGTCAGCCAATTGTAATGGTCCCATCGGATGAGCCATTCCTAATTTCATGACAGTATCAATCTCTTCAACTCCAGCAACACCCTCGTTTAAAGTAATAATAGCCTCATTAATCATTGGCATTAATATTCTATTGGCAACAAAACCTGGATAGTCATTTACCAAAGTAGGTGTTTTACCTATTGTTTTGCTAAGATTCATAATGGTTTCAGTAACTTCGCTAGAAGTTTTGTAGCCATTAATAACTTCAACCAATTTCATTACAGGAACTGGATTCATAAAGTGCATACCAATAACTTGAGAAGGTCTGTTGGTAACTGAAGCAATTTTTGTAATACTTATTGAAGATGTGTTTGAAGACAATATACAATGTGCAGGTGCGTGAGTATCTATGTCTTTAAATAATTGCAACTTAATGTTGATATTTTCTGTAGCGGCTTCTATAACTAAATCAGCTTGACTTACTCCTTGAACTAAGTCAGTACTTGTTTGAATATTGGCAAGTGTTGCTGCTTTTTGTTCTTCTGTAATAATTTGTTTACTCACTTGTCTGTCCAAATTAGAAGCAATTTTGGCCACTGCTTTTTGAAGTGCCCCTTCATTGATGTCTATTAATTGTACTTTAAAATTGTTCATTGCAAACACGTGTGCAATGCCATTACCCATAGTGCCGCATCCTATTACAGAAATATTTTTCATTGATTTTTTAAAATTGTGATGCAAAAATAACTATTTCAACTCAATTTTATAGTTTTAAGTTGATTTTTTGAGACAAGAATAAAGCCCTTAATTACAACACGAGATTACCTGATTATTTGGAATTTCGAAGTGTAAATAATTTCTTCTGTTTTGAATTTAACAATATAAAAACCAGCGTTTAAATCAGCGGTATTAATGACTGTGAATTCACCATTTAAATCAATAGGAGGAGTAATAAGTTGACCTAATGAATTAAAAATTTCTAGTTTTTTAATTTTTAAAGGATCAATATTGAACTCGATTTTTTGATTAGCAGGATTTGGGTACCCATTGATGGATCTTTGTATATGTGGATTTTTAACAGAGATATTTCCACTGTATTTAAAACTTGGCTTGAGGTAATTGAGTCCACCTCTGTTCATTCCTGTTATAATTTCAGGAACATTGTCACCATCTAAGTCGGCCAAAGAAGGCGTTGCAAAACTGCCAATGTCAATTTTAAATATTTTTTGACCTTGAAAACTTTTGCGGAAATAAAAAGAATCAAGTTGTTTGAAAGTGCTACTTGGGTTTTTCCCATTGATTTCATACATTCTTAAGTTTCCTTGAGAATTCCCAACAATTATTTCTAATATACCATCTCCATTTAAGTCGGCAATGGTTGGTTTAGAATAAGTGTTTTTTTCAAAAACAGTATACTGACCTAATATAGCAAAGGTATCGTCATAGATATACTGAAACCCAATAGAATCAAAAGCTTTTATATTTCCAAAACGATTGGTAGAAATCAAAAAATCAGGTTGACTAAGTGTGCCAATGTTTCTGTAATAAGACAAGGTGCTGTCAAATCGGCCAATCACTATATCATTTAAACCGTCTTTGTCAATATCAGCTATAGCAGGTGAACTGAATGAGCCAATGTCTATATTGAAACCAGTGTATTGATTGTTAGAAAATGTAAAAGTAGGATTTAAGGTATTGTTGCTGGCAGAATTGTTTTTATAAAATAAAATTTCGCCTTTGTCATTGCCACATACCAAGTCCAATTTGCCATCATTGTCCATGTCTGAAATAGCAATCGTTAAATTATTAAGTCTTTGTGAAATAAAGTTTCCGAAATCTTGATTTACTAATTTGAATTTAGCTATTTTGTTTGTTCCAATATTTTCAAATAGATAAAGGCGATCAGCGGTATCTCTTGTAAGTAGTTTGTCCCCATTGTTTGCAACAATACAGTCTAAGTCTCCATCTTTGTCCCAATCTGCAAAAGCCCAACTGTTTCTGTTTCCTAAATCAATCATATCTGGTGTAAAGAAAGGCGCTTGTTGTGCCCATGTAGGACTTAAGTCTTGTCCTGTGTTTTTAAACCAATTAATTTGGTTGGTTTCTTTTGTGATATATTGAAAATTGATAGAGTTTGGAGCATAAACTAAGTCGCGATTGCCATCATTGTCAATGTCGAGAAAATAAGCGGCAGGGTAGGTGGCCACAGCAGCTCTGTTGCTACCTGTAACAAACAATGTGTCGGCATTGTAAAAAGAATCGTATCCTCTTGAATTAAAAGTTTTTGCGTTCTTTAATAGTGTCATGTGATTGCAACTCTCATTTCCTAAAAGCATGTCAATGTCACCGTCATTGTCTGCATCATACAATGTAATAGCAGACCCTGAAGTGTGTCTTGATAAGTCATAGTTTCTAAATGAACTGGCTTTACATTCATTGAATATATAACCATTACAGTCAAAGTCGAGAAAATAGCCTAAACACAAATCAACTAAGTAAAAACGCATACTGTCTGGTGGAAGATTTTTTTCAACTTGTGCATTTTTGTATAAATAGATTGCTCCACCAACATTCGAATAGCTCATAATGTCTAGGTCGCCATCATTGTCAATGTCATAAATCCCTGGTAAGTGAATAGAAGGGGTAGAAAGGGTATTGAATTCAATAAAAGACCCCTTAGGACTCATGTTTCTAAAACTGATTTTGTCGATTAACACAAAGGCTGGACGACCAGAAACGGTGAAAGAGATGTTTTTATATACAATGTAACCTTGGTCACCAATGGTAAAAATATCTTCATAACCATCGTTGTTATAATCTCTTAATAACATCCAACCAAAAGGTCTCATTTTAGGAAAAAAATCGGCATAGCGGTTGTCCAATTCATAATTCACTTCGCCTAAAGCGCCTTTATTGATATAAGTAGAAATGGAACCATCTAATTTGTCATAAGTAACCAAATCTTTTTTACCGTCGCCATTAACATCGCACGCGCTAAATTGTGGACAGTGGTAGCCGCCAGAGCTTGAAAATTTTAATGGTTTCAAAGCATTATCAACAAAAGTAATACTATCCGAAAAATAATATTTTAATTGTTGTGCTTTGGTTTTAAAGGGCAAAGACAAGTAAATAAGTGCCAAAAAAGCTGTAATTTTCAGTTTCATTTATAAAAATCTTATTTCAAAGATACAAATAAGACAATAATATTCCAATAACGCTGCACGAATTAATTCCTTTTTATATATTTTTGAATTTTAAAAACATGCACCTCGACGATTTATATCAACTCTTCATTAAAGCCAATCAATTGGTTTCAACGGATACCAGACAAATTAAACCTGATTCACTGTTTTTTGCATTAAAGGGTCCCAATTTTAATGGGAATTTATTCGTAGAAGAAGCGTTGGAAAAAGGAGCAATGTATTCTATTTCAGATGAGTACAAAGGAAATAATCCTAGCGTTATTTTGGTAAATGATGTATTAAAAACACTTCAAGATTTAGCTAACTACCACAGAAAACAACTTAGTATTAAAGTCATTGGAATAGGAGGGAGCAATGGAAAAACAACGACTAAAGAACTTCTTCATGCTTGTATGAGTAAGGCGTTTAATGTATTTTCAACGGTAGGAAATTTGAATAATCACATTGGAGTGCCATTGACATTACTTCAATTAACTAGCAAACACCAATTTGCAATAGTTGAGTTGGGTGCCAATAAAGGAGGAGATATAGAGGAACTCTGTTTGATAGCGGAACCTGATTTTGGAGTAATAACCAATATTGGAAAAGAACATTTGGAAGGATTTGGAGATATAGAAGGGGTGGCTAAAGCAGAAAGTGAGTTGTATGATTATTTGTTAAAAAACAATGGACATTCTTTTGTTAATGAAGATGATATGTGGCTTATGAATATGAGTAAAAGGCTTAAAAACAAAACAGGATATTCAATACATTCCAATCAATTTTCAGACATTCAGTTAGTGCCTCAAATTTCTTTTCATTACAAAGGGCTCCATTTTGAATCGCCATTATTTGGTGCGCATAATTTACAAAATATAAAAGCAGCAATTACAATTTCGGACTTTTTTGGAGTTAATACTGAATTAATAAGAGAGGCTATTGCAGAATATCATCCACAAAACAACCGCTCACAGATTATTCAAACTGATAAAGGGAATACAATACTTATGGATGCTTACAACGCAAATCCAAGTAGTGTTGAAAGTGCAATTAAAACATTTAGAGAAATTAAAAACAAACCTCAATATGTGGTTTTAGGTGACATGTTTGAATTGGGAAGTCACGAAGCCGCAGAACACCAAGCTATTTTGGATTTATGCGCATCTATTCCTGAATTAAATGCAATACTTGTAGGAAATGCATTTCACAGATGTAATATAACAAACTCTAACATAAAAACATATCCAAACAAAGAAGAGGCAATGCAATACTTTGCTGAGATGGATGTAAGAAATAGTAATGTGTTGTTAAAAGGGTCAAGAAGTATGAAAATGGAAGATTTTAAAACAGTGTTTTAATCTTCGTAATCATCAGTAGGTTTGTCCTTACTGTATTGGTCTTCATCCTCGTCATCGCCAGAAAGTTCGTCTTTCTCTTCATTGCTGAAGTCAAGTTCTTCAATATCCAAATCATCATACATTTGTTTTAATTGTGAAGAAACTTTAATAAGGTAAATAGTGTCATCAGTTTCAACTCTTACAGCTGAAATTAATTCACCTTTTGCATTTGGAAATTTGATGATATTATTTTCATAACCATTAGGATATATTTCGCCTAATTTGTTCAATATATCATCGGGTACATTACTATAGTCTACTATTTTACGAAGCTTATCCATTGAAGAATTTATTGATGCAAAAATATATGTTCAACTCATATCTTTAAATTTTTTTTTGATTTTTTTTGATTTTTTTTTCTGAGCTGAGCTAAAGGCTTGTTATCACTATTGGTTTAAGCGTTTTTACTATCGATTGACTTTCGTTTTTTAGTGCTATAAAAGACATAAAAACTAGCATTTTAAACGGTAAAAGTAGTAAGAGCGTAATTTAAAAAGTCATTAGTTTTGTTTATTTAATCTTATTTTAATGGTTAATAAAATCAAGTAAGTGTTTTTGTTAGTCTATTTTTAATTTCAATTCTGTCAATTTTGTTCGATTGATTTAATGGAATTTCATCTAAATGTAAGATTAGTTTTGGGATAGCATATTTAGAATATTGGCTTAAAAATGTGAAATCCACTTGATCAAAAACACTGACATCTGAACTTAAAAGTACTATTTTGTCTCCTAGTGCATCATCGGGGATTGAACTAATAACAAAAGCTGCTTTTGGAGAAATATTTTCCTCTATTAATTGTTCGATGTATTCAGGGATTAATTTAACACCTCCCGTATTTATAACAAAGTCGGCACGACCAATCATTTTGAATTCTCTGTTATCATTCAACTCAATTAAATCATTGGTTGTAATAAATTCAGTATGAAATGGACATTTTATTTCGATACATTGTTCTTGATTTTGTCTGATTAAAACATCATCAAATGGTTTAAAATGCGACTGCTGATGTTCGGTATTTACTTTTCTTAAGGCGATATGGGAACAAGTTTCTGTCATACCATAGCTGTGATAAAATACAGTGGGTATATTTAAGGATTGAATTTGTTTTTCAAGTGAAAAAGAAAGGTCGCCACCACCTATAATAACGGTTCTAATTGCACTTAAATTTTGACTTTGAGTTGGGTCTTTCAAAATATTTGAACATTGGAATGGCGTAAATGAAGCAATTGTTGCCTCACTTTTTATTAATAATGGAGAACCAGATGGTTCAATAATGGTAACAGGGATATTCCAAACTAAAGAGCGCACTAACATCATTAAGCCACCAATTTTGTCAATAGGGATACAACACAATAAATGATCGTTAGGTTGCGGTTTTATCTCCTTAGCAGTATTTAAGGCACTCCAAATTAACCACTCTTTTTTTAATTCAATGGATTTGGGAACACCTGTACTTCCTGATGTTTTGATGTAAAAAGATGGAACATTTTGCTCCCATTGTTCAAAAAAAATGGTAGCTAGTTCTCTATTTGTCATTCTTTATAAATTGGTCAATAACTTTCAATAATGAATCTAATTCAGTTTCATTGTTATAGATATGGGTAGAAACACGCAAGCAATTAATATTGTTTTCGGGAACATATCGGGTTATAATATTGTTTTCGTATCCTTTTTTCTGAAGTTCGGACATTTCTTTCCCCTTTATTTTAAATGCAATTTGAGCCCCTTTGGAGGTAGATTCTGTTGGTGTTAACATTTCTATATCAGTGCTTAATTTGAGCAATTGTTCTTGTAAATAATTGGCTAGTTGTTTTACCCTGTTCTCTATTCGTTGCTTACCTATTTGTTCGTGAAAAAGTACAGCGGCTTCTATCCCTTTAAATAAAGCTGCATTTTGTGTTCCGTAAAAGAATCGATGACCATTGTCGACATATGATCCCATTTTAGGGGGATTGCTCAACATGTCCCAACCTGTATCAACACCACCGCCACCATAATATACTTGAACTAATGAGCGCGCATTTTCTGACACGTATAAAAATCCAGTCCCCTTAGGGCCTAACATCCACTTATGGCAACAACCAACATAAAAGTCGCAATTAATGTCTTTAAGGTCGATAGAAAGCATACCAGGAGGGTGAGCGCCGTCTATCATTGTTATTATACCCATGCTTTTGGCAATGGCACAAATTTCCTTAACGGGGAGTACTTGACCAATAGTGCAAGGAATATGAGGGATGCTTACGACTTTGGTTTTTTTGGTCAAAGTTTTTTTGAACAATGCAATAGTTTCTTCAGCCGTTTTTCCTAGTTCCATTGGTTTGGCTACAATGCCATGTAGTTTTGCCCTGTTAAGCCATGGGCCAGCATGTCCTACATGTTCGTGCTTTGTCATTATAACTTCGTCACCTGCTTTTAAATTTAAGCCCCAACAGATAATGTTGATTCCCTCGGTTACATTTCTGGTTAAAGATATTTCAGATTGTTTAGTTCCTAAAAAACGAGCTAGTGCGTTGATTGCGATGTCCTCATTACCGCCATATCTGCCGTTTTTTTCTATGTCCATCATTTCATTTTGTATGGCATGAATGACAGAAAAAGGGGAAGGTCCCGATGTGCCATTATTCAAAAAGGTTTTGGAACTTAATAAAGGAAATTGAGAACGAATAAGTTTCCATAATTGCTCTTCTTCAAGGTTGTTAAGATTGCTTAATGAAACTGATAATGAGTTTGCATTTACTTCATGGATACCAAGGCTCAAAGCTCCGGTGGTCAATAAAGATTGTTTTATGAAATTTCTTCTATTCGTCATAATTCTTTACACAAACATAAATGAACTTGAGTTAATATCAAATAAATAAAAAAGGGTTGTCCCATTTCTGAAACAACCCTTTTTGAAACTCATCTACTTTTTAGTCGTTCAGTTCATAACGGTCTTTGCCATTCCATCCAAATGACAAGCCAAAACGAGCGCCATTATTACTAGGGATAAAAAAGAAATTTAATGGGATATTCATTTTGCCACTTTTAAAGGTTTTTCCAAATGCAAATAAGAAACCAGCTGTAGCATTAACGTTTCCTCTACTATCGGGTCTGCTTACGATACTCAATTCTTTGTTTGGAAATAAATCTCGGTCTGATTCTAAATACCATTTTTCATTACCATTTGCGTCATTTTCATAAAATCCTTTAGCCATTTTTGTTAAATTAAAGGTTGGACCAAAAGCAAACTCCCATCCATTTACGTTATTTCTTAAACCATTTAAAAAACTAATACTTGGAATGACTCTTCCTTGGTCTAAACCAGTTATTGTTGGTATAAATTCAATCAATGCTTGAAAGTTTCCTTCGTTTAAGTATTGTTTTTCAAATTGATAGCCAAATTGAAACATCAAAGGATAGCTTCCGTATCCACCTTCATTGGGTTTGTTTTGAATAACCTCAGCAGCTACACCACTAAACCCAACCAATCCAATTCTAGGTCCATCTGATTTAAGAATTAATTTATATGGATTGTTCACTGAATTATCAAACTCCGATTTCATAGTAAGTTTACTTACTGTGTTTTCATCGTTAGGGATATTAAACATCTCGTTAATGGTAATTCTTATCATCATCAATTCATTTCCTGAAATATTTAAAAAATCTTTAACTAATGTTTTTTCAAATGAGCCCGTTTTTACATCGAACAATCTAAGTGTTACATTGATTCTGTCGCCCAAAAGTTGTATGCTGCCTGTAAACATTTTATCTGTTTTAAAATGCACCCCCATTTCAGATAAGCAAGTTTTGGAAAAACAACCTGCCGTAATTAAGTTTTCTTTTTTCGAAATGTACTCAATTTCGTAATTGTCCATTACCTCGTATTGTCCAATTCTAATGAGTTCATTAATGATAAATTGAATGGCTTGTTGCTGATTGAAGTTATATCCACGTGTATCAAAATCTAACACAGCAATATCCTCTTTTTGAGGTTTGTCATTGTTTGCTTGAGCATTAAGGGTGTTGATGCCTAATCCTAATAAGATAACAAGTAATACCTGCCATAATTTGAAGTTGTTTTTTGTATTCATGTCAATAAAAATTTATTGATGCAAAATTGTTACACAATCTCAATGCGTAATTATTGATAAATGAAAGACAATTTTAGTTAATAAGGTTGAACCATAATAAAACTATAAGTAAGAATATAAGTCTTCGTTTTTGGCAAATTTCCCAAAAGGATTTGTCTGCTTTTGTGATTTTTGCAAACATATAGAGTGTAAATTTGCAAAAATCGCAAAAAGAAGAGTTGGGATGTGATTAAGAAATTCTAATTACCATTCTGCACCCGGATAGGCTCTTTGCAGGAATTGCATTTCAGCCAAAACAAAACCTAGGTGTTCGGAGTGTAGTCCTGTTTTTCCGCCTTTTTGAGTTACTTTAGTATCAGGGTATAGGAGAGTTGCTTCAGTCAATATAGCATTAACCTTTTGTTCCCACAGAGGTTTAATTAAGCTTATATCAGCACCAAAGCCAAGTTCAGCAGCTTTTATTTCGGTTTCTGAGGGCATAAATAGTTCTGATGTATAGTCCCACAAATCTTCTAAAGCTGTTTTGATTTTTTGGTGACTAACCTCTGTGCCATCGCCTAATCGAATGACCCACTCACTGCTCCATTTAAGGTGGTAAGTACATTCTTTAAGTGATTTTATTGCAATAGAACGAATGTTTTCATCATTGCTTTGGCATAAAGCCGTCATTTGGTAAAAGTGAAATACATCAAAGAAAAATTGTCTTACAATAGTGTAAGCCCAATCAATGTTGGGTTGTTCTACTAACAAAAGATTTCTATATTCTAAAACATCTCTAAGGAAAGCGACAGTGTCTTCTGTAGTATTGCCTCCTTTAAGTTTAGCGATGTAGTTGTATAAATTGCGAGCTTCTCCAAATAAATCAAGTGAAATATTGGTTAAAGCAATGTCTTGTTCTAAAATAGGGCCATGTCCACACCATTCGGCATTTCGTTGACCTAATATCATAGAATTATCGGCCAAGTGTAAAAGGTAGTCGATTCGAATATTTTGATGGTCCATTTTTTTACATGTGGTTTAATTCTTCGGGAAGGACGTAGAAAGTAGGGTGCCTGTATATTTTGTCATTAGCAGGTTCAAACAATGCATCTTGCTCGTTAGGTTCGCTTGCATGTAAATTTTTGCTTTCAACAACCCATATACTAACGCCTTCCATTCTTCTGGTGTAAACATCTCTGGCATTTTCTATTGCCATGTCAACATCTACAGCGTGTAAACTACCAACATGTTTGTGGTTTAATCCTTGTTTAGATCTTATAAAAACCTCCCAAAGAGGCCATTCTTTTTGATTCATAATTTATGCTGCTTGTGTGTTTTTTCTTTTACTTCTTTTTTCCGCAAAAGCTGTAGCAGCTTCGCGAACCCATTCTCCTTTGTTCCAAGCATCTACTCTAGCTTTTAGCCTTTGTTTATTGCATGGTCCATTCCCTGCAATCACTTGATTGAATTCGTCCCAATTGATAGTTCCGAAATCATAATGACCTCTTTCTTCATTCCATTTCAAATCCTTATCAGGTATCGTTAATCCCAATAATTCAGCTTGTGGAATGGTTACATCAATGAATTTTTGTCTAAGTTCGTCATTGCTAAAACGTTTTATTTTCCATTTCATGCTTTGAGCAGTGTTAGGCGAATTGTCATCATTAGGGCCGAACATCATAATACTTGGCCACCACCATCTGTTTAGTGCATCTTGTGCCATTGCTTTTTGCTCAGGAGTTCCTTTGCTTAATGTTAGCATTATTTCATACCCTTGACGTTGGTGAAAGCTTTCTTCTTTACATACTCTTACCATTGCTCTAGCGTATGGACCATAACTGGTTCTGCAAAGTGGTACTTGATTCATAATCGCAGCACCATCTACCAACCAACCTATTGCACCCATGTCTGCCCAAGTTAATGTAGGGTAATTGAAAATACTGCTGTATTTTGCCTTGCCAGAGTGAAGGTCGTTGTACATTTCATCGCGACTCATACCCAAAGTTTCAGCAGCAGAATACAAATATAAACCATGTCCTGCTTCGTCTTGAACTTTGGCAAGTAAAGCTACTTTTCTTCTAAGGTTAGGAGCGCGGGTAATCCAATTTCCCTCAGGAAGCATGCCTACAATTTCACTGTGAGCATGTTGAGAAATCTGTCTTAGTAAAGTTTTGCGATACTTTTCAGGCATCCAATCTTTAGGTTCGATTTTGATTTCGTTTTCTAACTTTTCATCAAACAATTTTTCAAGATTTATTTCCATTTCAAATATAATTTACAAATATAAAGTTTAACACTTTTCCAAGCAAGTTGTTTTTAAAGGAATTAATAATTATAAAATATGACAAGAATCAGTTTTGTAACTAATTTTAATTCACATTAATGGGTCTTTTAATATTTAATTTTGTGACAAATAATAAATGCAATGAAAAAGTCGAAATACATATTGGTTGCTCATGATTTTTCTGAGGCTTCAAAAAATGCACTGAAAGTGGCTGCACAAATAGCAGATGCTACGCAATCAAGATTGTTTATTTTAAATGTTTTACCCATCACTGTAATGTCCGATGTTGAGTATGCCTATACTTATTCTCCCGATTCGGATATTCAGAGAAACACGACATTAATGAGAAGGGCTATTAGTTTTTTGAAACGCGACCATCCTCAGTTGAACATGACCTTTAGCGTGACTTATGCTTATGTTATTCCTGCTATTTTGGAGGCAATAAAATTATACAATCCTTGGCTTACTATTTTAGGGGTTAAAAAACGTTCAGGGCTCGACCGTGTAATTTTTGGTGATGTATGCACCGAACTAGTCGATAAAGTAGATGAGCCAATTTTAGTAATTCCTATGAATGTTAAGTCGTTTGAAACCAAACATGTAGTGTACGCGTGGGATGGATTGAATATGCAAACTGCTCACCTCCATTTGTTGAAAAAGTTGATGAGCAAAGAAAAACAATTAGTTTCTGCTATCAACGTCACTCACTACGATGATAAAGTTCAAAAAAATGCGATTGAATACAAAAAGATATTAGCAAAGTATTTATATAATCACAAAACAGATGTAGTTCAAATTCAAGGGTTAGATAAGCCGCAAACGATAAGTAACTATCTTGCTAAAATTAAGCCTGATTTGTTGGTCGTGGTCGCACATCACTATGGCTTTTTTCAAAAATTATTTCATAAAAGTTTTTCTAAACAAGCGGTTCGTTTTGCCAAATCTCCGGTTCTTGTTATTAAAAAATAATTAGATTTGATGAAAGGCAAAACAATTGATGACAGCGATATTCAAACAGAAGTTGATGTAAAGTGTACACACTGTGGTTTGCCCTGTGTTGAACAGCCGGTTGTAAAAAACAAAAATACATTCTGCTGTCAAGGTTGTGCTGCTGTGTATGATTTGCTCAATCAGAATGACTTATGTCAATATTATGACAATGAAAAAGGATTAAAACCTGAAACAACGGATGTTTCTGAATTTGAATTTTTAGACGAAAAAGAATCTTCTAGTAAGTTTGTGGTCTTTAGTCAAGGTATTTCGGTTCAATATCGTTTTTTTATACCGGGAATGCATTGCAATTCTTGTATTTACCTATTAGAAAGATTAGAGCGACTGAATCCAGGGATAAATTCTTCGAGAGTCGATTTTTTCAATAAAGAATTATTGGTAACGGTTGACCAATCCAGTGTAGAATTATCGGAAATTGTAGTGCTTTTATTTCATTTAGGGTATAAGCCTGACTTAACTTTATCGAATCTTTCGGGCGTTAAAAAAAGAAAGTATTCTGAACGTTCTGTAAAAATAGGAATAGCTGGTTTTGCTTTTGGTAATATTATGATGTTGAGCTTTCCTGAATATTTAGGCTTGTCTTTGGATGCTAGTAGTTTGGTGCTTAAAAGATGGTTCGATTATATCAGTTTAGTTTTGGCACTTCCTGTTTTGTTTTATTGTTCGACCGAATTTTTTGAAAGTTCTTTTAAAGCAATCAGACAGAAAACATTGAATATCGATTTGCCGGTAATGATTGCTGTGGTTGCCACTTTTTTGCGTAGTCTTTATGAATTGTTTGTCAATCATCAATCTGGCTATTTTGATAGCATGACAGGGATTGTTTTTTTATTATTAGTAGGACGATATTTTCAAGATTTAACCTATCATTCACTCACTTTCGATCGCGACTATAAATCCTATTTTCCATTGTCTGCAAGATTGCTTACTTCGCTTAATCAAATTAAGGTCGTTAATATTCATCAATTGAAACGCGATGATATTATTGAATTGAGAAATGGTGAATTAGTGCCTGCTGATTCAACGGTTGTTTCCCCCTTTATAACGGTGGATTACAGTTTTATAACAGGTGAATCCATTCCTGTTGCCCTTTCTTTGGGTGAAAAAGTATATGCAGGAGCAAAAATAGCTGGTAACACAGCTCAACTTAAACTAATGACTGATACGGATAATAGTCGTTTAGTTAAACTTTGGTCGGTAGAGAAAACCAAAGATGAAAAGGAAGATTCTTTGACGGAAAAGATTAATTACTATTTCACATTGGGATTGTTGCTTATCAGTGCTTTTGCTTTTATTTTTCAATATCAAGTAAATGGAGTGGGAGAGGCTTTTAAGTCATTAACGAGTGTGTTGATTGTTGCTTGTCCTTGTATTTTACTGTTAGCAACCAATTTTGCCAATGGTCATTTGTTGCGGAGTTTGAAAGAAAATGGTTTGTTTGTTAAAAACAAGCAAACGATTAACTTATTAAGAAAATGTGACACCATTGTGTTTGATAAAACAGGAACGCTTACCGACAACAGTCATTATATCATTGAGGATTTTACAAATTTAAATGCAGTTGAAAAGCAGAAAATGGGATTAATTTGTCATCAGTCTATCCATCCATACAGTGTAGCATTAAGCAATGCTTATTATACATACTCGCCAAACAAGACTTTGAAAGCTTTTACTGATATTGCAGGCAAGGGCTTACAAGGTGAAGTGGATGGTCAATTGCTTCGATTAGGTTCCGCTAAGTTTATTGGGGCAGAATCCTCAGAAGAAGCTCAAAACAGTGGTGTAATTCATGTCGAAATTGATAAAATTTACAGAGGTTACTTTGAGTTAAGGCATGACATTAGAACAGAAACAAAGTCAGTTTTAGAGGCTTTAAAAACCCAAAAATACGACTTGTATTTGTCGAGTGGGGACACAGAGTTGAACCAAGAAATAGATAGAAAATGGTTTAGCAAAGTCTTTATAAAACAACAGCCTGAGGATAAAGTAACGCTGATAAAATCTTTGAAAAACGAAGGAAAGGTTGTATGTATGGCAGGCGATGGGTTAAACGATGCTCCCGCTTTAAAAGAGGCAGATATTGCCATTTCTGTTGCCGACAATACCAGTAGTTTTTTTCCGGCTTGCGATGTGTTAATTAAAGCAGAACAGTTGGGAAAATTACCGACATTGCTTAAGTTTGTCAATGCTGCAAAATGGGTTATTATTATCAGTTTTGTATTTTCATTGATTTATAATGTTGTGGGATTGTATTTTGCCATTACAGCGCAATTGTCGCCATTAATTGCTGCCATATTAATGCCTAGTAGTTCCATGACCATGTTGGTTTTAACATGGGTGTTAACCGTGGGGATTAAAAAAAGTTATAGATTGAAATAAATGAGGCTGAAAGTTAATACACAATTAATCTTAATATACACTTAAAGTGTTATTTTTGAACTTCTTAATAATAAACCAATGAAACCAACAACAACCATTTTCGCTGCACACGATTTTTCTAAACCATCCAAAAATGCGCTTAATATTGCCGCAGAGTTGGCTTTGAAAACCCAATCAACTCTTTTTGTTTACCATGTTTTGTCTTCAGCTGCCATCACAGACAATGTAAATTTAGTGAATTTTTCAGCCGACATTTCGCTTAATAGAGCCATGGGTGCATTAAAACGTTCGGTCTTGGCTTTGAAAAAACAATTTCCAGGTTTAAAGATAGAGTTTGATTTAGGTTCAGGATTTTTAGTAACCACTATCTCTGATAAAATCAAAGAAATTAATCCTTGGCTCTCTATATTAGGGGTCAAAAAAAGAACAGGATTCGATAAAATGATATTTGGTGATGTTTGTTCAGTTTTGGTTGACAAGGTTGATGTGCCTATGTTGGTCATTCCAAACAATTACAAAGATTTGAAGTTGGATAAATTAAGCTATGCATGGGATGGGGATACTCTTGAAACCAGTCAATTAAAACCTTTGAATACTTTATTGGGTGACCAACTCAGTGAAATACTTGTTTTGAATGTGACTCACTACGATGATACCGTCTTGAAAAAATCAAATACGTTTAAATCGGCATTGCAAAAAATGTTTAAGTTGCAAACAGTAGAAATTAAGCATGTTATGGGTTTGGATACTATTAAAACAATGGAGGAAGCTTTATTGGAAATTAAACCAGATTTGCTAGTTGTTTACAAACACCACGAAAGTTTTTGGCAACGCTTGTTTCACAAAAGTTTTTCAAAAAAAGCCATTCAATTTAGCCACTCACCCGTTTTGGTGCTCAAATAGTCAATAGGTAAATAGAGTTTATTAACGGTTAAATATAAGCGGTAGTATTAATGCCGTTTATACACTGTTTGCAAATCGATTTATTCTTTTATTAGTCGGATAATAGCTTTTTTATCATCAGATTGAATCAAAATGAGATATATTCCTGCAGGTTCTTCTATAGAAAGATTGAGGACTTGACTTTTAGAAATGTTTTTTGAATCAATCATTTTGCCAGAAATATCCGTTATGAAAATCACTGTGTTTTTATATACATCCCCAAGGTCTATGGTAAAGTTCCCTTTGGTCGGATTTGGATAAACTTTGAGTAAATTGCCATATGAATTATCAAAAATGCCAACATTTGCAATTTTGACACAATCGGAGGTATCCACACATTCATTTTCTGTTAATTCAACTGCATAATTTCCGTTTGCAGTAGGTGTATAGGAAGCGCCTGTTTGGCCAGCAATAACGCTATAATTTTTATTGCAGTCCAACCAACGGTATGTGGCTGATACATTATTTGCTTTAATTGTAGATCCAGTAGTGGATGTACTGATGTCAGAAACATTTTTAATGGTCAAATTAAGCGTAACCATAGAATCACAACCACTGGCAGCGCCACCTACAATGTTGTATGTTGCCGTGTTGTTGTTTGTGGTGTATGTTTTGCCATCAATCCAAGTGAATGTGCCGCAAGAAGTTTGAGTATCTGTGCTTCTTACAACGCAATTCTTAAAGATATAAGAAGAGCCTGCAGAGGCAAGGTTATTTCCTCCTGTTTGATTTTCATCTTCACTATAAGCACCGGCTATTGCATAATCTTCAGAAATGGCAACTGAATAACCAAACAGGTCACTTCCCCCTCTGTCAGAAGACACTATCTTGTTGGCCTGTGTCCAATTCCCTGCGGTATTCCTAAAAATATAGGCTGAACCTGCATCGCTAAGGGTGTTTCCTCCTGCTTTGTCTTGGTCTTCATTATAGGCACCCACGATGGCATAATCTCCGGAAATGGATACCGAAACTCCAAATTTATCACTGGCTTCTCTGTCTGAAGCTACAATCTTTTTCGCCTGTGTCCAGTTATTCCCATTTCTTTTAAAAATGTATGCCGATCCGGCCGAACTAAGGGTTGATCCTCCAGTTGCATTGTGGTCTTCCAACATTGCACCAACTATGGCGTAATCACCAGAAATGGCTACGGAATTACCAAATTCATCACCGGCAGCCTTGTCTGAAGCATTTAATAGTGCTGATTGTTTCCAAGTTCCTATACTTCCTCTAAAAAAAATATAGGCAGATCCAGATTTTCCATAATTTACAGGTGCTGTGGTGCCATCAAGCGGTACACCAACGATGGCAAAGTTTCCGGAAATACCAACAGACCATCCAAAACGATTACCATTACCGGCATAACTACCAGTAATCGTTTGCTCGAATGACCATGTGGTACTGTCTCTTTTATAAATTTGAGCTGAGCCTTGATTTGATTGAGGAACACCTCCGCTAACAGGAACGTCATCATTAGGAGCTCCGACAATTGCAAAATCTTCAGAAATAGCTACCGAATAGCCAAATTCATCACCAAATTTCGGCTCTACTGCCACTACCTTTCTCAGCATTTTCCAAGTTCCAGATGTATTCCTAAATATATAGGCTGCACCTGCATAAGCTTCCATGTCAAATCCGACCTTAATCGTCTTTCTCGGAGCACCTACGATGGCATAATCTCCGGAGATAGCCACTGAAGCTCCAAACTCATCATTGGCAGCTCTATCCGCAGCTACAATCTTTTGAACCACAGTCCATGTATCGGAATTCTTTTTAAGAATGTAGGCAGCACCGGCATTATCTAGAAACTGCCCTCCTGTGGCATTATGGTCTTCTTGTTTCGCGCCCACAATCGCATAATCGCCTGAAATCGAAACGGAGTAACCGAACAAATCATTGGCACCTCTATCCGAAGCAACTGCTTTCATTACCTCATTCCAGCTTTGTGCCTCGAGGATGTTGGTGTTACTGTATAGAAAAAGGATTGCCAATGCCAAAAGTGGTTTCATCAAGCTCGACATTTTTTTAACTAAATGTATTTGTTTTTTCATGTTATTTTATTTTTCGTATTATTGTTTTTTAAGTTTTACTAACTTGTATATATGTGCTATGAAGTGCTATATTTAATTTAATACTACAAACATAAATCATTCACTCTAATCTGCCAAAATAAAACTGTGTCATCAAAAAAAGCCATTCAATTTAGCCATTCACCTGTCTTGGTGCTCAAGTAAAACTGATTTATACTCTCTTTATAAGGAGAAAAATTATGAAAGGGACTTTTGTCCCTTTTTTTTGTGTTGATGTGGGAATGAATAAGGGTTATTGATTGATAGTTAGTGGCTTAGTTATGGTACATTTTATTCATAAAAACTGACATTGCTCAGTTTAAAAACTAACAGCGGTCATTGAGTAAGGGTACTCAGTTTTTTAGTTTTGAACCGTGGAAATAATGATAATTTTGATAGGTGCAAGTTTACTATTAGCCTTGCTTTTTTTGTGGTTTTTTATCAAAGCCAGTCGAAAAGGGCAGTTTACAGATATTTATACACCATCGGTAAGAATCTTATTTGACGACGAAATAAAAAGCACATCTAGTGTATCCAAAGAGAACGAAAAACACAATTAATAAAATCAGAATATATGACAAAAGAATCATTCAGTTACGACAACAAGATTGTTAAATGGTTTGCTTATGCAACAATGCTTTGGGCATTAGTTGGTATGTTAGTAGGTTTACTTGCTGCATTCCAATTGGTGTATCCTCAGTTAAACCTCAACTTAGCTCAAACGACCTTTGGTAGAGTTAGACCACTCCACACCAATGCTGTAATTTTTGCATTTGTAGGAAATGGAATTTTTATGGGCGTTTATTATTCGCTTCAGCGTTTATGTAAAGCCAGAATGTTCAGTGATACATTGAGCAAAATTCACTTTTGGGGTTGGCAGTTAATCATAGTATTGGCAGCAGTAACCTTGTTGGCTGGTTTTACTACAGGAAAAGAATATGCAGAACTTGAATGGCCTATTGATATTTTAATAACTATTATTTGGGTTGTATTTGGTTGGAACATGTTTGGAACAATTATCAAAAGAAGAGAAAGACATTTGTATGTTGCTATCTGGTTTTATATAGCCACATTTGTAACAGTAGCTGTTCTTCATTTGGTCAATTCATTTGAGTTGCCTTATAGTTTTTTTAGAAGTTACAGTTGGTATGCAGGTATGCAAGATGCTTTAGTTCAGTGGTGGTATGGTCATAATGCGGTTGCGTTTTTCTTAACCACACCTTATTTAGGGTTGATGTATTATTTTATGCCAAAAGCAGCTGAAAGACCTGTGTATTCATACCGTTTGTCAATTATTCACTTTTGGGCATTGATATTTTTATACATTTGGGCTGGTCCACATCACTTACTTTACACTTCATTACCAGATTGGGCACAGTCATTAGGCGTTGTGTTTTCGGTTATGTTGATAGCGCCAAGTTGGGGTGGTATGATTAATGGTTTATTGACCTTGCGTGGTGTTTGGGACAAAGTAAGAGAAGATGTAGTGTTGAAATTTATGGTTGTAGCGGTAACGGCTTATGGTATGGCGACCTTTGAAGGTCCAATGTTATCATTCAAAAATGTGAATGCTATTGCCCACTTTACAGATTGGATTGTTGCACACGTTCACATTGGTGCTTTAGGTTGGAATGGTTTCTTAACCTTCGGTATTTTATATTGGTTAATCCCTCGATTATTTAACACGCCACTTTATAGTAAATCTATGGCCAATTCACATTTTTGGTTAGGCACATTAGGGATGTTGTTGTATGCTATTCCAATGTATTGGGCTGGTTGGACACAAAGTTTAATGTGGAAAGAATTTACCCCAGATGGTACTTTAAAATATCAGTTTTTAGAAACTGTTGTTCACTTAAAACCATTCTATTTATTGCGTTCAATTGGTGGAACAATCTATTTTGTAGGAGCTGTATTAATGGTCGTTAACTTAGTTAAAACCATCAAAATTGGTAAATACATTGGAGACGAGAATGCAGAAGCGGCACCATTAGAAAAAGAATTCAAATCAGAACACAACGAGCACTGGCATAGAGTAATAGAAAGACGTCCAGTTCAATTGTTAGTATTCAGTTTGATAGTAGTGTTAATTGGGGGAATAGTTGAGTTTGTTCCAACTTTCTTGATAAAATCAAATGTGCCATCCATTGCAAGTGTAAAACCATATACACCATTGGAATTACAAGGTAGAGATATTTACGTAAGAGAGGGTTGTTACACCTGTCACTCACAAATGGTTCGTCCGTTCAGAAGTGAAACCGCGCGTTATGGCGAATATTCTAAAGCAGGAGAGCATGTTTACGACCATCCATTCCAATGGGGAAGTAAGCGTACAGGTCCTGATTTGGCTAGAGAAGGAACTCAAAAGTTGAAAAAATCAAATGCTTGGCATTTTAATCACTTCTACGATCCAACATCCATTTCTCCTGGTTCGATAATGCCTAAATATCCGTGGTTGTTTGAAAATGATATCGATATGGATATTACGGAAGCTAAAATAAAAGCAATGCAAACATTAGGCGTGCCTTATGAAGCAGGTTATGAAAAAGTAGCAAACGACGATTTGATGAAACAAGCCAATGAAATAGTAGCTGATTTACAGAAAGACAATATCAAAGCGATGCCACAAAAAGAAGTCATTGCCCTTATTGCATACTTACAAAGATTAGGAACAGACATTAGTGCAGAAAAAAAATAAATATTAAAAAGTAGTCACATGAAATTTATTCATTATTTAGAAAAAATAACAGGAATCGAAGTTTATCCAATGATTTCTTTAATCGTGTTTTTCGTATTCTTTACACTGTTGTTGTTATATATTTTCAAAACAGATAAGCATCATTTTAGTAAAATCGAGAATTTACCATTAGAAAAATAACATTTGAAATATTAGAATTTATGAACAAAAAAATAGTTTTATTATCAATATTATCTTTCAGCTTTTTGGGCCAAATACAAGCTCAGGAGGTTGCAAGTAAAGGTTTACAGTCGCCCTTTTACAATCCTGTTTTTTTAGCCATGACAACATTAGCTTTTGTTTTGTTGTTTATCATTATCGTACTTACCAATGTCATCAAAACAACGATTAAATCTAAAGTAAGAGATTTGAAAATTGCCAAAGGATTAAAAGTAATTTCTGCCTTGTTTTTGATGTTTGGTTCTGGGCAATTAATGGCGCAAGAGGCAACTGTAAAAGTTAGTTTATATGAAGATGTGCCAATTTTCGGCATTCATCCTTGGACGTTTTATATCATGTTTGCCATTATCTTAATTGAGCTTTTTGTTATCTTGTGGTTCTGCTTGGCAATCCTAAGATTGGTTGTAGTTAAAGAAGAAAAAGAAGCGGTTAAAGCAGGTGAAGTTGTGGTGAAAGAAAATAAGTTGTACGCATTTATCCAACGCAAATTGTTGGGAGTAAAACCAGTTGAGTCTGACAGAGATGTTTTGTTAGACCACGATTATGACGGTATCAAGGAATTGGACAATGATTTGCCGCCATGGTGGAAATACGGTTTTTACTTAACTATTTTGTCAGGTGTAATATATTTTACAGGCTATCACGTAACAGGTACATTCAAGTCGAGCGAAGAGGAATACTTAACAGAAATAGCAGATGCTGAAAAAGAGGTAAATGAATACCGATTAAAAATGGCTTTAAATGTGGATGAAACCAATGTAGTTTTTGTGAATGATGTAGCCAAAATTGAAGAAGGTAAGGCATTGTTTGTTAAAAATTGTGTTGTTTGCCATGGTAACGAAGGTCAAGGAACTATAGGGCCAAACTTTACTGATAAGTATTGGATTTATGGAGGACATGCTAAAGAACTATTTACCGTTGTTAAAAATGGAGCTAAAAACGGAATGAAAGCTTGGAAAGACGAATTGTCTCCAACTGAAATTCAAAATGTAATCAGCTATATTCACACTTTAAAAGGGACTAATCCTGCCAATCCTAAAGCACCACAAGGTGACTTGTTTGAGGAAGATTTAGGTTCAGATTCAACCGTTAGTGTAGTTAACAATCCAAAAGATTCGATTAAAATTATAGAAACAAAATAATGGCAAACGAGAATGATCCTTTTCTTGAACATGTTGATCAGTCTTACAGAGATTCAATAGGTACAATAGGAAAAGATGGAAAACGCAAATGGGTTTTTCCAACTCAGCCTAAAGGGAAGTATTACAATGCAAGAACAGCACTATCAGTCTTTTATCTGATAGTGCTGTTTGGTTTGCCTTTTCTAAAGTATAAGGGGCATCCCATGTTTTTATTCAATGTGCTTGAACGAAAATTTATTTTGTTTGGCACTATTTTTTGGCCACATGATTTGGTGATTTTTGGTTTGGCTATGATTACCATTGTTCTCTTTGTGGTTTTGTTTACCGTTGCTTTTGGTCGTATTTTTTGTGGTTGGATTTGCCCGCAAACGGTATTCATGGAAATGGTTTTCCGAAAAATAGAATATTGGATAGATGGAACAAGTACACAACAACAAAAACTAAAAGCAAGTCCTTGGACAGCTGAAAAAATCAGAAAAAGGGTTTTAAAACATTCTGTGTTTTATGGTTTGTCATTCTTGATTGCTAATACTTTTTTAGCTTACATCATAAGTATTGATGAGCTATTCAAAATTATTACAGAACCTGTTTCTTTGCATTACAAAGGCTTGCTTTTGTTGATGGTTTTTTCGGGTGTTTTTTACTTTGTGTTTGCATGGTTTAGAGAGCAAGTTTGTATTATCGCTTGTCCTTATGGAAGGTTACAAGGCGTAATGTTGGATAAAAACTCCATAGTAGTGGCCTACGATTATTTAAGAGGAGAGCCGCGTGGTAGAATAAACAAAGCAGTAGCTGAACCTAATAAAGGTGATTGTATCGATTGTGGTATGTGTGTAAAAGTTTGTCCTACAGCCATTGATATTCGCAATGGTACTCAGTTGGAGTGTGTGAACTGTACAGCGTGTATGGATGCTTGTGATGAGGTAATGGTGAAAATTAACAAACCAACCAAATTGATAAAATATGCCAGTGAAAATGCCTTATCAAAAAAGCAAAATAAAATATGGAATTGGAGAACCAAGGCTTATGTTTCTGTCTTAAGTATTTTGTTAATTGCATTGGTGTTTTTAATTACAAGTCGAGAGAATATTGAAACAACAATACTTAGAACACCTGGTACACTGTATCAGCAAATTGACAGCACTTATTATTCTAACTTATTTGTAATTAAAACAATAAATAAAACCTATCACGATGAAAAATTAAGTATCCGCGTCATTGAGCCTAAGGGTGCCATTATTAAAATGGTGGGGAATAATATTTTAGTTAAAGCTGAGTCTAAGTATGATGGACAGTTTTTTATGGAAGTGCCAAGTGACCAAATTGTTGGGCAAAAAACAAAAGTCGTCATTGAGGTATTAAAAGATGGGAAAGTGATTCAGAAAGTTAAAACAGGTTTTTTAGGTCCAATTTATCGTTAAATTTGAAAACATGAATTTTAAATATTTTATTGGAGGTTTGTATTTGTTTTTTGTAGCCTTAATCGTTTTTATGGTTTTTAAAAGTTGTGGTCAGGATATTGGTTTAGAATCAAAAGATTATTTCAATGAGGAGTTGAAATACCAATCGACGATTAACAGTAAGATGCGTGGAAATTCCTATCTTGATTCTTTTGTGATAGGAGAAAAAAACAATCAAATTGTTGTTATACAACCAGTTTCGCTTGTTACAGATTCAATAAAACTGTTTTTTAAACGACCTGATGATGCTAAAAAAGATTTAACATTTAGGTATAATGGTTCTAAAATTGAAGCCATTGATAAGTCTAAGTTTTTACCCGGAAATTACGAGGTAAGAATAACTTGTTATGTAGGCGACTCTTCAATGATAATAGACAAGAAAGTGGCGTTTAAATGGTAATTAATGGATTAATATTTGGGCTAATTTCAACCTTACATTGTTTAGGAATGTGCGGTCCACTTGCCTTTGCGGTGCCGCCAAAAGTAAAGTCCAATCGTTTATTGTTTGCTATTTTATACCAAGTCGGGAGAATTTCCGTATATACATTGATAGGCGTTTCTGTTTTTTTAATAGGGTATTCTTTTTCGCTTTTTCACATGCAGCAAACATTGACAATTGTATTGGGAGCGTTGCTACTAATTTATGCAATAATTTCTTTAATATCTAGTAAAAATGCTTTGTTCTTAGGTGTTTATTCCAAATATATTGGGCAATATTTCAATAAGGTTTGGAATTTACCTGTGTTTGTGTCTGCATTATTATTAGGAGTTTTGAATGGATTATTGCCATGTGGCGCCATATACTTGGCAGCAGTTTATTGTGCTAGTTTACAATCAGTAAGTGAATCTATACTGTATATGGTTTTATTTGGAATAGGAACTTCGCCAATTTTTATTGCCGCATGGTTGTTATTTAGAAAAACACAGCAGATAAAATGGAGAAAACTATTAATTTTGTACAAGTTGTTGCCATTTATTATTGGGGTATTAATGATATTGAGAGGGGCTAATTTAGGAATTCCTTATTTAAGTCCAGAGTTGGAAAAAGTAAATGGACAAACAGAGGTTAAAAACTGTTGTCAACCTAAAAAAGTAAAATAATGACAAAAGAGAGAAACGATAAAATATACGAGGGGATGTTTGTGGATGCCACTGAGGGCATATTAGTGTCTAATCACAAGGGGCAAATTATATTGTGTAATCCTAGTGCACAAAAGATGTTTGGTTATACCCAAGAAGAGTTTTTGACTTTGAACATCGACCAATTGATGCCTATGCGTTTTCAGTCACAACATGTCCACCATAGAGAAGGGTATTTTGCTAACCCAATGCCAAGATCTATGGGAAAAGGGCGCGATTTGTATGCCAATCACAAAAGTGGAGAAGAGTTTCCTGTAGAAATAAGTTTGAGCCATGTTAAAAATGAAGAAGAAACTTTAGTGGTTGCCTTTGTTATAGACATTGCAGAGCGCAAAAAGAAAGACAATCAGCTGAAAAAAGCTAATGAAATGCTTAAAAAAGCAAGTTTTCAGTTGTCAAAATTGAACCAAGAATTGGAACAGAAAGTGCAATCAAGAACCTTGGAATTGGCCGAAATGATTAAAAAATTAACTGAATCTAAAAAAGAGGTTGATTTGGCGCTTGAAAAAGAAAAGGAGTTAAATGATTTAAAATCAAGATTTATAAGTACAGCCTCACATGAGTTTAGAACACCATTGGCTACTATTTTGTCCTCCGTTTCATTGGCAGGTAAATATGCAGAAAAAAACGAGTTAGAAAAGATTTTTAAACATTTAGATAGAGTTAAAGATTCTGTCAATAACTTAACGGATATATTAAATGATTTTTTGTCCTTAGATAAGTTAGAAGAAGGGATTATACAGCCACATCCTGAACCAACCCATGTGTATGATTTGATTGTTGATTTGTTGGATACGATGAAAGGAATTACAAAGTCGGGTCAAGTGTTTAATTACCAAGATTCAACCAATAATGAAAAAGTGTTTATAGATGTAAGGATATTTCGCAATTTGTTGATCAATTTGGTAAGCAATGCGGTAAAATATTCAGAAGAAAATAAAACAATAACCCTAAAAACAGAATTCAAAGGTCAGAAATTGTTTATTTTGGTTCAAGATGAAGGAATTGGAATTCCTTATGAGGATCAATCCAATATTTTTGAAAGGTTTTACAGGGCAAATAACATTGGAAATATCCAAGGAACCGGTTTGGGTCTCAATATTGTGAAAAAATACATAGAAATATTGAATGGAGATATTACATTTGAAAGTGAACCTGGAGTGGGAACACGTTTTTTAATTGAAATACCAATTTAGATTATGGCAAAAATTTTATTAATAGAAGATAACAATGAAATGAGAGAGAATATTTCGGAAATATTAGCTCTTTCAGGTCATGAAGTAGAGACTGCTGAAAATGGGAAGATTGGCGTTAAAAAAGCACAAACCAATGTGCCTGAAATTATTGTTTGCGACATTATGATGCCTGAATTGGATGGTTATGGTGTTTTGCACATGCTTAACAGAGATCCTTCTACCAATCAAATACCCTTTATTTTCCTAACAGCTAAGGCCGACCGTTCGGATGTCCGTAAAGGAATGGAGTTGGGAGCTGACGATTATATTACGAAGCCATTTGATGACATGGAACTCTTAACGGCGATTGACATCCGTTTGAAAAAAGCCAAAATGATTCAAGCTTCCAATTTTACACAAGCAGACAATGGATTTGATTCATTCTTAACACACGTTAAAACCATAGATGCCTTTGCTCAGATTCAATCTTCAATTAAATCAAAGCATTTTAAGAAAAAAGAAGTTATTTATTCAGAAAATTCCAATCCAAATTATTTGTATTTTATTGAAAAAGGAAAGGTTAAAACGTTGAAGTCGAACAATCAAGACAAGGAGTTTATAACAGGATTGTATAACCAAGGAGATTTTTTTGGATACGTCACTTTGTTGGAAAATGGCATTTATGAAGATGAAGCAATAGCAATGGAAGATTGCGATTTGAAAATGATTTACAAAGATGATTTTCTTAAAATGATTTACTTGAATAGGGAAGTTGCAAACACGTTCATGAAATTGTTAAGTAAAGAAGTGCGTGACAAAGAAGAAAGATTATTGCAGATTGCCTATAATAGTGTGAGAAAGAAGGTGTCACAAAGTTTGGTATTGCTCAAGGAGAAATACGGAACAGAGGAAAAAACGCCGTTTAGTATTCCTATAAGCAGAGAAGATTTAGCCCATATCGCAGGAACCGCAACCGAAACTTTAATCAGAACACTAACTGATTTTAAGGAAGAAGGCATTATTGAAATTAAAGGAAGTTTAATCACGATTGTTAATTTCGATAAACTCAAGAATATGAGGAATTAGGTTAGTGGTTATTAGTTAAATAGTAATAGTTCCAGAATTATCAAGATTTTCACAGCCACGTCGTAGCGAAATCATAATAGGGATTTATTAATTGAGGGTGTAAAGGTTGTTTTTAATTGTAAATCTATTTTTAGTGAAGTGCAAATTTTTATGTTCGGGAAAAAAACTTATTTTTGATTGATTCGAATTAAGAAAAGATTTTTCATGAATAGAACAATGATATTTTTACTGATTTTTAATTTATTTATGAATCAATTACTAAAGGCTCAAATTCAATGTAAATTTTTTGTTAATGCCTATTCAAATCAAGTAGTAAATATCTCTAAAAATAGCTTTTTTATATATCATGAAGTCAATCTTCGACATGCCTTTAAAATAGATTCTTTTATTGTAAAAGGTAAATCAGTATATGTTTCAAATAGAGTTGGATTATTTGAGGTTTTTGATTTTAAGAAATTTCAAAAGAAAGATACTTTTATAGTTAAAGATAATTTTTTTATTTCAGATTTAATCATTGATTTTGAATTAGATCTCATTCCGGATACATTGTTTGAATATAAAAAAGTTAAAATATTTAGATTCAAAGTTTATAAACAAGTCTTTAAAGATAGTATGGATGTTGTTTTAAGGGAATATAAAGAAGTGTTTGATACTTGTGATTTTGTGGTTGGATATGGGTATATAAAGAATATAATGGATTATAAAGGTATTCCTGATCTTAGGCCAATTTTAGAGTGTGATAATAAGTACTTAAGGGCGGTTTATAAAATGCAAAAACGCTTAGACGTGAATTAATTAGGTCGTTGTTGGTCTTGGCTAAGCCGAGACCAACAACGGCTGGATAAAGTTACTCGTCCGCTCTTTTTCTAAAGTTTATTAGCCACGTCGTGGCGAAATCATTATAGGGATTAATTGAAGGTGTAAATCTATTTTTAGGGAAGTGTGATTTATATGTTCGGGAAAAAACCTTATTTTTGATTGATTCGAATTAAGAAGAGTTTGACCAAGCAAAAGGTTCTATGAAAGTTTTTTTATTTTTTTTAATCTCATTTATGTTTTTTTCATGTTATAAAAAGACGGAAAAAAACGAATATTACACATTTGAAAATGTTGTTTTATTCAGATGTTGTGATGATTTAAGAGCTATTTCAATTATAAGAGAAGAGTTAATATTTGAAATTAAGTCCAATGATTCTAATGTCAATGAAAATTCAAAACTAATTGTTAAAGTCAATCAAAAAAATTGCCGTCCATTAATATTACAAGGTAATTGGGGTAAATTAGATTCTGTTTCTGGACATTTTATTAATACAATTTATACAAATGATACTTTAGTTCATCGATTTAAAATTGATTTGAGTATTCAAGGAGTTAGTCTTTTGAATATAACCAATGACTATCAATGTTTATGGTCTTTGGCAAATGATTTTTATATTGTCAAGGGAAATCAAAAACAGATTGTGCAAAAGTCAAAAAAGATTAAAGTTAAATATTTGTATAACGACAAAATATTATCAGAAAAAGACAGTATGATTCTTAGTTTCCCATTTGTGCCGGATCATGTCCCTGATGATTTTTATGATTAGATGTTATCTGTTTTTGAATAAATTTTGAGGATAATGTTTCCAGAATGACTATTAGGAAAATCAACCTTAAACCATTTAAACCCCATAAACAATCAGGCTGAACGGTGTGAAACCATTCAACAAAAAACTTTTGAGTCCCTTCGAGAAACTCACTCAAGTGACTAGGCTCAGCCTAGTGGGATATTATGACTAGGTATAACCTAGTATAGTAGGAATGAGGATTATTGGTATTGTTTTCTTGGTGGTTTTATTTGATAATATTATATTCGATTAGCTCCCAATTTTCATCCCTATGGGTTGCTGTTCTTTTTACTAAACCTACATCTTTAGCCCAATAATATTTACTTCCTGTGGTGGTATATGGATATGTTTTAGACCATACTCCATCACTATCAATATCAAACTTAGCCACATTATGGTAGGTTTTGCCTTGTATGGTTAGGGTGCTGTCCATACCGATGTATGCAGCATATGATGAACCTGTGCCTGAATTTGATTCTTTAGGTATTAAAAAAGGATGAACTAGTGGGTGATTTATACTTCCATTTCCCTCTCTAGTTAAATCATTGCTAGTTATATATAAATCTGTTGCTTGTGGGTTGAATGTCCTTGTGTATTCATAAAAAAATCTTTTAATAAAAGTACTGTAAAAGGATTTTGATAAATAGTCATAATATATAGTCCTGTGTTTACTGTACGGGTAAATCCCTTTAACTAAAATGGAATCAAAATAAAAACCGTTAATGATATGTGTGTCTAAATCACCTGTTTTTGTGTTTTTATATATCCAATAGCTGCCGGGTTTACTCCATAAATAACTTTTGAGTTCTTCATTCATTTTTATTCTGTAATACTCAGGCTTGGGAGGCTTCCCTTGGTAACCTGGTTTGCTTGGGTCTTTGTCGCAACCTAGTAGCATTATTAAACACAATATGGGTAATATGTAAAATGATATGGGTGCTTTCATACTTGTGAGGATATACTACGTTATTAGTCTGTTGTTCCACAAAAATACTCAAGATATTCAGTTATTCAAATTTAGTTGTAGTTGCCAATCGATACAAGTAAATACAATATAGATTTCGGTTTCAATTCATTTTAGACGATATGCATGGCGTAACTGCTGACACCCTTCGGTACTATTCAGCAAAGCTGAATCACTCACGTGACTAGGCTCAGCCTAGTGGGTGACAACTAAACACCCTTCGAGAGCCTCAGGGTGACACCTAAACCCTTTAAACAACTAAACCCTTTAAACTTCCTCAACCTCTTAAACACCTAAACAATTAAACAAATAAACACCCTAATACCTAATAGCCCAAAGCCCTCTCCCGAAGGTTGAAACGATGAGTGCTTGTTCTTTTTCGAGGTATTTTATTTCTGTTACAATTGTAGGAGGGAAGCCTTCTCCTAATGGTACCCATTCCAACTCATTGAATTCATAAACACCTGAATTGTCACCATAAATCCATTTGCCTTTGACACTCATAATGCAAGTGCTTGGTAAATTTGGTAAACCTTTCGACTGATTTGTAAATGTTTGTCCATTGTCTGATGAAATATAAACCTTGTTTAAATCAGTACTGTTTTGGTCAAAAGATTCAAGTGTTACCGCAATTTCTCCCATTTCATTCACTGCTATGTCGGTTATGCTTCGCCATTTTAAGATAGGAAGTTGTTCTGTAAAGTCTTGCCAACTTGTGCCGCCATCATTTGTAAACAGCAATTTGTTTTCTAATTTCCCACCCCATGTTGCATCATCTTTGCCAATCCATATTTCATTAGAGTTATTGGGATTTATCCAAAAAGCCTTGATTTTTCGGTCTGCTTTTAAGTTGGATGTTAATATTTCATAACGTTGTTCTTTGTTACGCAAATACAAGTTGAGGTTTGATAAATAGAACTGATTGCTTTCTGTATGATAGTGCATTTTGAAATCGAAACCAGAGCGTTCATTGCCAGCATGGGCGTACTGAAATGTTTTTCCACCATCTTTGGTTTGGTAACACATTTGTGCAAATCCAACATAGAAAAAATTTGAATCTAAAACAGAAACACATCGGCCTCCATCGCCATACATTTGGGTGCAACTCCAATGGTTGTTTTCATAAATAAAAATACCATTGTCTTGTGTCCCACACATTATTTGTCCCGACTTAGAACGGTCAAACCCAAATATTAATGTGCTGTTAATGTTGGAATTGTGCGTGAGAGAAGTCCAAGTTTGTCCAAGGTCTTTGCTAATATCAATGCCCCCATCGGTAGCACAATATAAGATTTGATTTACATAAGCTAAGGCATTAATATCGTCGTGTATGTGATTGGATTCTTTTACATTAGGCGAGCTTATTAATGAAAAGTTCAATCCATTGTTATTGCTCTTAAATAAACGTGTAGTGCCTATGAAAATGGATTCTATATTGTTTTTTTTGTCATAAATTAATGTTTGTACTTGTCGTGACTTATTGGGGATTATTTGAGGAGCACTGTTTTTTAAAATGATTTTTTGGGTGGCAATGTCATAAGAAATAAAAAAAGATTGATTGGCTTGAATGAATATATACAACTTCCCTTTTTCTTTTTGTGAATAGCAAGCGGAGAAGCGGTTCGTTGTTACTCCCGATTGTCCAATTTCTGCATTTATTTTTTCACTTAAGTCCTCCCATGATTTACCAGCATCTTTGCTCATAAGGATGCCTGAGCCACATAGAATGAGCTCTTGAGGTTGTGCGGGATTGGAGATAATTTGTTTGAAGTCGTATTTGCTTTTGTGTGTTAATTGCCAATTTTGACCCATATTTTCAGAGGTATAAATAGCTTTGTTGCTAATACAAATTGTCCGATTGGTATTTAATGAACTAATGTGGCAAAGGTCTCTTGCTTGTTCTTGTTGGTATTCTATGGGGGTAAACTTGAGTGAATTAGCTTGCCATGTTTCGCCGTTATCGCTCGACTGGAATAAGCCAAAACCGTATTGTCTTGAATTGCCAATATCCATACCTGATGTTGCCAATAAAAGATTGGTTTGTGGTATTTTTATGATTTTGGTAATGCCGGTCGCATAAGGGAACTCGAGTTTTTGTTGCCAGGTTTTGCCACCGTCTTTGGTTTTAAAAATGCCTGAAGTAGCATGTCCTGCAATTATTTCATCTTCATTGTTGGGGTTGATGTAAAGACTTAAAAAACGACCGCAACCATGAGGAGATATTTGTCCACTATCAGCCATAGGAGTGGGAGAGCCAAATGGTCCAATAGGTAGCCATTCGTATGAAGAAAGTTTTGAAAAAGAGATAACTTGATTTTGTGCAGAAGTGTTTTTGTTTTTTTGCTGACTTCGACACGCTATGCCGACTATAAATAAGGTGATTAAAAGGTGATATAAATAGGACTTATTCATATTGCATTTCTGCCTCTTTAATCATTTTTTCAGCTTGTTCTTTTCCTAAATATTTGTCTATTTGCTGGTGAATCAAATACAACAAAGGCGTTAAAACTATAGCAACTACAAATTTATAGATGTAATTCATAATACAAATAGCCATTACTTTTTTGAACGACCAATTGTTGCCAATGTAAAAGGCAATAAATAAAACGACAAAGCTGTCTATAAATTGAGAAACTAGTGTTGAGCCTGTACTTCGCATCCATAAATATCGGTTGCCTGATTTTTTTTTGATATAGTGAAACACATACACATCCACCAATTGACCAATGAGAAAAGCGACCAAAGAACCGATAATAATCCATAAACCTTGACCAAAAATACCTTTATAAGCAGTTTGCATGTTGGGAATGTTTTGTTCTGAACCACTTTCTATCCACCATGAGGCAGGTGATGAATTGATAGCCATAAAGACCATTAAAAAGGCATAACTTATCATTGCAGCAGCTATAAAGCTTAACAGTCTAACTCCTTTTTTGCCGTAATATTCATTAATAATATCTGTCATGATAAATACAAATGGCCACAGCAATACGCCACAAGTTAATTCAAAAGAAAGGTTTTCGATACCCAGTAAATTAATCTGAAAAGGGTCGAATCCAAAGGTGTTTTCAAGGGAAAATATTTTTACCCCTATAAATTCAGCAATAATGGCATTGGTAATAAAAAAGCCACCAAGCATAATAAAGAGTTTTGACTTTTTATCCATTAGTTTAAATTAAAAGTTTCTCCTTTTTGAGGAATTTCTATATTTAAATAACCTTTTTCAATAAGTTTTTCAGCAAATATTTTTTGGGTTTCGTATTCGCCATGAACTAAAAATATTTTGTGTACGAGTTTAGGGTTTTGAAGTTTTAGATAGTCTATCATTTCAACATAATCGCCATGTGCACTAAAGTTTTCCATGCTCACAACATTTGCCTTGACTTTAAAGGTGTCGCCAAAAATTCTCACTTCAGGTTCTCCTGCTTTTAGTCTTCCTGCCAATGACATAGGGGAGGCATAACCTATCAATAAAATGGTATTTTTAGGGTCTTCAATGTTGTTCTTAATATGGTGTTTGATACGACCCGCTTCCGCCATACCGCTGGCACTAATGATAATAGCAGGTTCTTTAGATTCATTGATTTTTTTAGACTCACTCACATGTTCTACATAATGTAAGTTGGGAAAACAAAAAGGGTCACCATCTTTGGTTATGTATTCCAGTATTTCGGGATTGAAATATTGTTTATGTGCCGCCATTGTTTTGGTAGCCTTTACAGACAAAGGACTGTCCACATATACTTCGATAGAAGGAAGTAAGCCATGATGAGACAAGCGGTCTAAAGCATAGATGATTTCTTGGGTTCTGTCTATACTAAACGCAGGGATAATGATTTTCCCTTTGTTTTTAACACAGGTCTCATTCACCACTTCCAAAAGTTTTGCTTCAACATCCGTTTGTTTTTCATGAATTCTAGAACCATAAGTGCTTTCCAATATGATGTAATCGGCTTGAGAAACCGGAATTGGATGGTTCAAAATGGCGTCATTAGTACGGCCAATATCTCCAGAAAACATCAATTTAATGTTATTGGTTTCGTTTAGTGTTTCTATTAAAAAAGCAACACTACCTAATATATGGCCATTGTCAAAAGTCGTAACTTTTATGTCATTTTCTATGATTGTGCTTTTGTTTAGTGGAAGTTGACGCATTAAATCAAGTGCTTTCATGGCGTCTTCTTCGATATATAAAGGCTCAATAGGTGGTTCTCCTTTTTCTATTTTTCTTTTATTGATATAGAATAGGTCGCTTTCTTGAATTCTAGCACTGTCTAGGAGCATAATTTTGCACAAGGCTATAGTTGCATCGGTAGCGTATATGTAACCTTTAAATCCATCTTTAACCAACTTAGGTAAAAGTCCAGAATGATCGATATGGGCATGAGAGAGAAGCACATAGTCTATTTCACTAGGTTCAAATCCCCAAAATAAGTTATCGCTTATTGTTTTTTTTCCTTCTCCTTGAAACAATCCACAGTCGAGTAATATTTTCTTGCCATTGTTGAGTTCAACCAGATGTTTACTTCCCGTAACGGTTCTTGCGGCTCCCCAGAAACTAATTTTCATGTTACAATTATACACATAATTTTACATAGATTTTTGCGACAGAAATGGCTGATGATAAATTATATTTTTTATTTTTAGTTTATTTTACACTTATATTTGCAGCATGTTTTGGGGTGCTCTTGTATGTTAAAATACAAAGCTGAGATGATACCCACTGTACTTGGATAAGCGTAATAGCTGCGTCAAGGAAAACAAACAGAATGGTTTGTGCTTATTATTTAGCATCAACAGCATTCCAAAACTATTTATTCAAAAAAATATATGAAAAAAATAGTTTTAATGCTTGCCGCCTTTCTGATTAACGTCGTTTTATTCGCACAAAATTCAGAAAAAGTTAACGTTGTTTTTAACGTTCTACAATCCGATTCCAACTCTATTGAAAATGCAACAATACTTTTGTTGCCAACCAATAGTAAGGAACGCTATTACTCACAGTCGTCTCAATCCGTTAAATTGCCCGTGGGTCAGTATCTTGTAAAATTGTATGCCTTAGGGTATTATGATTCAAGCTTTTCATTGAAAATTAATCAATCGGGGCGATATAATATTTTACTTAGAGAAAATTTGGCTGAACAGCCGGGATTTATTTTAAGGGCAATTTCTGCTCCACCTAAGTCGGGTTTTGTTTATACGAAACTGAGTGCAAAACAACTCAATGAAAGGAATTTGGGGCAAGATTTTACTTACCTTGTTTCTCAAACGCCTTCTGCCTTTTCAACCAGTGATGCCGGAAATGGGATAGGATACACAGGATTAAGGATTAGAGGGGCAGATGGAACACGTATTAATGTTAATATCAATGGCGTTCCAATTAATGATGCCGAAAGTCACGGTGTGTTTTGGGTAAATATGCCCGATTTGGCAAGTTCAACCTCAAGTGTTCAAGTGCAGAGAGGTGTTGGGTCAAGTACGAATGGTATAGGTGCATTTGGCGCAAGTATTAATATCTCTAATATTGAGCAAAATACACAACCTTTTTTACAAATAAACCAATCAGTAGGTTCCTTTAATACCAGTAAAACAAGTTTGATGTTTGGAACGGGGACCATTAATAATTTTACTTTTTCAGGTCGTTTGTCTAAATTGAAAAGTGATGGTTACCTCGACCGTGCCTCATCAGATTTGAGTGCCTTCCAATTCAATTTGGCCTACAGGAAAAAACAGATGCAATTACATTTAGTGAGTTTTGGAGGTAAAGAAAAAACATACCAGTCGTGGTATGGTACGCCAGAAAGTAGAGTAAATGGCGATGTGCAAGGGATGAATGATTTTGCAGATAGAAATGGTTTAGACGAAGCAGAAAGAGCAAGGTTGTTAAACAGTGGTAGAACTTATAATTATTACACCTACCCCAATCAAACAGATAATTATTGGCAAAACCACCACCAACTCCATTTCTTGTATGACATTAAACCGCACCTTAAGTTGAAATCAACATTCTTTTTAACAACAGGAAAAGGTTATTATGAGGAATTTAAAGCGGGTGAGTCATTTTCAGACTATGGCTTAAATGACCTAATCCTTAATAATGACACTTTCAATTCAAGCAATTTGATACGTCAAAGGTGGTTAGATAACTTGTTTTATGGCAATTTTACAAGTTTGTCTTATCAAAAGAATAAATTGGGAGTTGATGTGGGGGTGAATGTGTCAAGATATGATGGTAAGCATTTTGGAGATGTGATATGGGCAGAATTTGGACAAGCATTCGGAAATAATTACAGGTATTACAACAATTCTAGCTTAAAGGAGGAGTTTAACAGTTTTGTGAAAGCCAACTATCAAATAAGTAAAAAACTTAAAGTTGAGGGAGAGATACAAGCCAGGTTAATACAATATCAATCAAAAGGGATTGACAATTATCTAAAGAATATTGATTTTAATGAAAAGTATGATTTTATCAATCCAAAGTTAGCTGCTGTATATGATATAAATAAGTATTCACATGCTTATTTAAGTTATAGTATAGCAAATAGAGAGCCCGTTAGAAGTGATTTTACAGACCATTTAAGATTGATAATACCAAAGCATGAAAACCTAAGAGACTTAGAGTTCGGTTATATTTATTCAAAAAGGAATAAATTCTTTCAAATGAACTTATACCAAATGGATTACAGAAATCAATTGATATTAACGGGACAATTGAACGATGTAGGGGCAAGTTTAAGAACAAACACTCCAGAGAGCTACAGAAGAGGATTGGAGTTGTTAGGAAAGATTGAATTTGTTAAAAAGCTTTGGTTTGAGGGTAATGTTTCATTCAGTGATAACAGGATTAAAAAATTTACCGACGTGTATTATGATTATTTAGACTTTTCGGAAGTTAGGACAGAATACAATAACACACCAATAGCATATTCCCCTAATGTTATTTTATTTGGGGCAATTACCGACAAGCATATAAAAGACTGTCAAATGACATTGTCATATAAATATGTAGGAAGACAATATTTAGATAACACGGGTAATTCTAATAACATTATTAAGCCATTTGGCTTGTTCGACTTTGTTGCAGAAAAGCAGGTAAAAGTAAAGGGGGTAAATTCACTCAGTTTAAAGCTTATGGTAAACAACCTATTAGGTATTAAATACAGCAACAATGGTTACACATTCAAATATGCCTACAGTGGCACCTTGACCGAGGAGCGATTTTTTTATCCACAAGCTTTGAGAAATTTTTTGATTGGGCTAGAATTTAAACTATAACTTTGTTTAAGTTATTTTTACAATCGTTAAACATATGTATGTAGGTTGAGGTATTTTTGGGTGATTTGGGTATTTTAAGTTATTTAAAATTAAGTGATTAAAAAATATTTTATTTTTTTTTAAAATTTTTTTTAATCATAGTTATTTATTGAATTCATGTCTAATTTAGATATAGATAATAAAATGCTATGGCAAAAAAATTTAGTTCAGTTTTAGTCGCTTTAGTGATGGTTTTAGTAGTAAGTACAAGTACTTACGCCTGTTCAGTCACTCCCAATTTCACCTATGTAGTATCAAATACTTGCGGGTTACCAAATGTGCTTAGTATTAAAAACACATCTACAGGTACATTTAATACCTCTGCTAAGTATTGGTGGAAGGTAAATGGCACAACAATAGACACCACTTTGGGTCTTGATTCAATCGTTGTGTTATTGAAGAAAACCGGCACCAACACTATAAAGTTGTTTGTTAGAGACTCTTCAGGATGTGTGGATTCTACTAGTGCAAGTTCGGTAACTGTAACCACCAATGCGAAGACAATCATCGACCAAAGTACATTTGGGTCACACTCACCACAATGGGTAAATTGTTTAATGTTTCAGAACGATCCTGATACATTCCGTATCAAGTTCTCTTCTGCGGACACTTTAAAGCAATTGCGTATAATATGGGGTGATGGAAATGTTGATACTTCATTTAGCGATTTAGCGCCAAATACAATCAAACAACATTTGTATCGTTCACTTGGTTCTTATGAAGTTAAAATTGTAACTACTAATGGCAATTGTATCGACACGGTTTATGGAACAATAGTAAACCAAAGAATCCCAACAGCGGGTATCATCGGACCACCATCTGGAAACAACAGAGGTTGTGTGCCGCACCAATTAAGAATTGTAAATAATTCTTATAATATCTCCAACTTAACACAGTTTTTATTAGAATGGGGTGATGGGGAATCACAAAACTTACCTTACACTGCAAACAATGACACCATTTATCACACTTACACTAAAGGGATGTGCGGTGGTGTTATTAAGTTGACAGCAAGTAATGTTTGTGGTTCTTCATTTACCACATGGAATCCAGTTGACATTAGCGACAAAGACAAAGCTAAATGGGCTGTGGATGCAACATGTGATCCTGCTAAAAACCATTTGTTTCATAATTTATCGAATGATAAATATTGCTTAATGCCAGATTTGAAGGAATATTTCTGGGATTTTGGTGATGGTACTACTTATGGATGGACTACAAGTAAAGCTTCTCAATATCATAAATATGCAAAAGAAGGTGATTACATTATTACTTTAATTGCTAAAAATGGTTGTGGTGTTGATACATTTAAAGACAAAATCAGAGTTTTTTACAATCCTAAAGCCTTATTCTCATTTAACCAAGACAGAGGTTGTAATCCATTAATCGTTTCTTTAACTGACACTTCTAAAGGAAGAGGAATTACAAGAGAGTGGAAAGTAACTGAAGGAACTTCAACTTATACTTACACCGATTCTATATTAAATTATACCTTTACAAAAGCAGGAACACATTCAATTTCATTAAAAGTAAGTAACAAATGTGGTCAATCTACTTTAAGTAAAAACTTTAGAGTAAATGACAAGCCTAAAGCACAGTTTGCTTCAATAGCAAGTGGTTGTACTCCATTAACGGTTTCGTTTACTAATACAACTAATTCTTATTTTGTTAATCCAACTTATACATGGAATTTTGGAGACAATACTACAAGCAATCAAAAAAATCCTTCTTCTAAAGTTTATACAACACCTGGAAATTATGAAGTCGTTCTTGTCGTAAATGATTCTTGTGGTACCGATACATTCAAAAGAACTTTCACTGTGTTTGGATTGCCTGTTGCAAGTTTCACAGCTGATACTGCCTCTTGTACTTTTGATTCTATTTCTTTTGTTAATCAATCTATCAACAGCACTGAATACAAATGGAACATGGGAGATAATCAAACTTTCCAAACTTCTAATTTAAATACTTTAAAATATGCTTACAAAACAACAGGAACATTTACTGTTCGTTTAATTTCTGGAACAAGCAATGGATGCGCTGATACTACATACCAAACTGTTATAATCAAACCAGGAGCAAAAGCAGTTTTTGATATTAATCAATCTTATGCATGTGCGCCTGCATCTTTTAAAATCACAAACTCATCTTTGTATAGCAATACCCATACTTGGTATTTAAATAACTCATTGTTGTCTCAAACAGCCTCTATTAATGATATATTATTATCTAATGATACAACAATAGCTCGTTTGAAACTAATCGTTACAAGTGCTTCTTCTTGTCAATCTGATACTTTAGAAAAAGTATTCTTTACGCCTGCCAATCCTGTAGCAGCTATCAATAACTTAGACTCTGGTTGTGGTGTATTGAGTGTTAATTTTGTTAATGGAACTACTTTCGCAAATCAATACAAATGGACTCTAGGTAACGGACAAACATCTACTTTGAAAAATCCATCTGTGAATTATGTGGCTTCTTTAACCAATGATACTCTTTATAATGTTCAATTAAGTGTTAAAAATTGGTTGGGTTGCGCTGACACTACATCTACTAAAGTGAAAGTGTTTGCTGCTCCTAAAGCTATTTTTACTGCTGATAAAACTATTGGTTGTGGTCCATTAAATGTTTCCTTTACCAATAATTCAATTACCAATAATGCTAAACCAACTAGCTCTTTGAGTTATTTATGGCAAATTAACCAAACTCAATCAACTCAAAAAGATTTACAACATGTATTTGTGGCTTCTAATACAGTTGATTCTGTTTATTCTGTAGTTTTAAATGTAACTTCACAAAACGGATGTGTTAATTCTGCAAACAGAACTATCACCGTTCGTCCTAATCCAAATGTAAACTTTAGTTTAAATAAAGACAGAGCTTGTTATGAATTAAAAACATCAACGCTTAACTTATCTAAACCAGGAAATAATGGTAATATCACTTCAATGACTTTTAATTGGAATTTTGGAAATGGCTCATCTGCTAATTCAATGAACTCTAATGTTAACTTTAAAGCTTCAGTTAGACGTGATACTTCATACAAAATAACTTTAATTGGAAAAAATCAATACAATTGCGTAGATACTGCCATCGGTTACGCTTATGTTTATGCTAAACCAGTTGCAACGTTCGCTGTAAATGCAAATTCAGGTTGTACTCCTTTTACAGTTAAAACTAACAATCAGTCTTTCGGTAAAGATACTTCTGTGATTTCTCACTATTGGGATTTCAATTCTTTACACTACTCTGCACAAAAAAATGATTCATTTGCATTTGTAAACAATACAAACAACAATAAATTATTTAATATCTCTTACATAGCAACTACTCAAAACAATTGTAAAGACACAATTAGTACAGTTATTACCGTTCGTCCTAAGCCAATTGCTGATTTTAAATTGTCTTCTGATAAAATTTGTGCACCAGCTCAAGTAACAGTGACAGACCAATCTCAAAACGCTGCGACTTACTTTTGGGGTACTTCTAATTCATTAAACACAGGTAACACTGTTGAAGGATTTAAATTTGCAGGTATTTATTTATTTGACACTACTTACACAATCTTCCACCAAGTTGCTTCTCCATTCGGATGTTTGAGCGATGTGGTTTCTAAAAATGTAGTTGTAATGGGTAAACCAAAAGCTGATTTTGTATTCTCTAAAGATTCATTGTGTTCATCTGACAAAGTGAGAATGTCAAACAATTCATTTGGTGCCTCTAGCTACTTATGGAGATTTGGTAAAACCCAAACCAGTTTGGCTGTAAATCCAACCTTTAGTGCCACATTAAATCCATTTACAAGAAGAGATTCAATAATCAATGTTGGATTGTTTGTAACCTCAGCAAGTGGTTGTAAAGATACTTTAAACAAAAATGTTTATTTCGTTAACAAACCGGTTGAGAAAATTAATATTGAAAATGCATTTGGTTGCACTGACTTAAATGTTAATTTCGAAAATGGTTCTTCTAAATTTAAAGTTCTTTCTTGGGACATGGGAGATAATAATGTATTCTTTAATACAGAAAAAGTAACCCATTCTTTCCATAATGCTTCTCAAGAATTGATTTACCAGCCAAAAGTTCAAATGATTAGACAATATTTGAATTGTAAAGACACTGCTTATGGTAATGTAATTGTGTATCCTAAACCAAAAGCTGATTTTATTTCTAACCGTCCTGATGTTTGTGATGATGGTTTATTCCAATTCGTAAACCAATCTAAAAACTTTAAAGCAAACACTTGGTTAATCAACGAAAATCAATATTACAACCAATATGACTTGAATGCTCAATTGTCATATTCTGCAAAAAATGATACTTTATACCGCGTTAAATTGATTGTAAATAATGCTTATTCTTGTACAGATAGCACAGAAAAAGACATTAAATTAAGTCCTAAAATGGTGATTAAATTCAAAAAAACACCAATTGTTTCTTGTGAAAAAGGGAATGTAACGTTTACCAACCAATCTGAAAATGCAGTTAGATATTTCTGGAAATTTGGAGATGGTGGTATCTCAAACGAAATTCACCCTAACTATGTTTACAACCGTTATGGCAACTACAAAGTGACACTTTATGGTTACAATCAAGATGGATGTGTTGACAGTAGTGACAATGGCGAATTTATTAAGGTATTAGAAACGCCAATCGCTGACTTTATCTTTGGCCCAACTTCACCAAAACTACCAAATGCAAAAGTTGATTTTATTGCAAAACCAATCGTTTATGGTGTTGATATGGATGCTTTAAAATACGAGTGGAATTTCGGTGACCAATCTGCAATTTCTCCAAACAACAGACTTAAAAATCCAGTTCACTTTTACAGCTTAGCAGGTAATTTATTAGTAACACTTAAAGTGTCTAACGAACATTGCACCCACTCTGTAACTAAACCAATTTATATTGAAGACCCAAAACCAATTGTTGTTTTTGAATCTTCTACAATCGAAGGTTGTGCGCCATTAAGTGTATCATTTAAAAATCAAACGACTAACGCTCACACTTACAGATGGATATTTGGTGATGGTACTAACGATTCTTATGAAAAAGAACCTACTCACTTATTTGAATACGGTGGTCAATATAATGTTACATTAATAGCTACAGGTACAGGTGGTGAAACTAAAATCACTAACTTTAAAATGATTACTGTTTTTGATAAACCAATTGCTAGTTTCTTTACCAAAACAACTGAATTAAGTTTGCCAAATGCTGTGTTTAAAATGATAAATACAACTGACAACGTGGTTGAAAATAGATGGAAATTATATGACAGCGCACAAAATGTAATTCAAGAGTCAAGATTAAGAGATGCTTCTTTCTTTGTAAATCAAGTTGGTAAATTTTCAGTTGAACTAATCGCAACAAACTCTATGGGATGTAAAGATTCAATTGTTAAAGAACAATATATCTCTACCATTTTACCAGGTTATGTTTACACTCCAAATGCTTTCTCTCCAAACAATAACAGTGTAAATGAATTGTTTAAGCCTTCATTGTTTAATGTTAAAGAAAGAAATTACTCTTTCAGAGTTTACAACAGATGGGGTGAATTGATTTTCGAAACTACGGATATCAATGGTGAGTGGGATGGTACTTTCAAAGGCGTTGATTGCGCTCAAGAAAACTACTTATGGACCATTAGTGGTGAGTTTTTAAATAACGAAACCTTTAGCCAAAGAGGAACAGTAACTTTGTTGAGATAATATAATATTTAGGTAACATAGTTTGTTAATTTTTAACGACTTTTGTAAGCTTGTTTAAGCATTTAAAAGTCCACCGAAATTTATACCAATACATCATACAACTAGCCATCCCTATTACCATTGGTCAATTAGGGATGGTTTTGATGGGTTTTGCAGATACCGTTATGTTGGGGAGGTATAGCACCATACAAATGAGTGCTGCAAGTTTTGGTAATGCTGTCTTTTTTCAAACTATAATTTTCGGGATTGGACTACTCTATGCCGTAAGTACTTTGATAGCTATTGCAGATGGGGAAGGGAAGTTGGAAAAGTCGATTCCTATTTTTAAATCTTCGCTTCTTATAAGCGCATTTCTATCTGTTGTTTTTATTCTCATTCATTACATTCTTATTTATAATATTGAAATTTTTGGACAGACTAATAAAGTTAACATTCACGCTTCTTCTTATTTGGAAATCGTTAATTATGCCACTCCTGCTATCTTAGTATTCTACGCTTCAAAGCAGTTGATGGACGGTTTGAGTTTTACTAAAATTGCCATGTATGTTACTTTTTTTGGCTTGCTATTGAATGTGTTTTTGAATTGGGTAATGATTTATGGCAACTTAGGATTCCCTGAAATGGGTATTAATGGTGCTGCTTGGGCTACTAATGTTGCAAGGATTTTTATGGCCCTTTTGATGTTCTATTTTGCGTGGTTACACCCAACAGTTCGCAAGTTAAGGATTGAACAAAAAGTATCACAATCATTCTCTTATTTCTGGTCTATTCTTAAATTAGGCGGTCCCATAGGATTGACGTTTTTTTTCGAAATTGCTGCTTTTTCTGTTGGTTTAATTATGGCAGGGTGGATTTCAGAAAACAGCATGGCTGCTCATCAAATTGCTATTAACCTAGCATCTATCACTTATATGTTTGTAACAGGAATAGCCGCAGCTGCTACTATTGTTGTTGGGAATTATTATGGTGCAAAAGACAAAGAAGGTATTCGACACTCCGCTAGAATTGCGTTTACAATTACAATTATTATCGAAGTGGTATTTGCATTGATGTTACTCTTGTTTAATTCTCAAATTGCTGCAATATATTCCGACGATGAAGTGGTATTACAGTTGAGTGTTGGACTTATTGTTTTAGCCGCATTCTTCCAGTTGAGCGATGGATTACAAGCTGTGGGAGCAGGGGTGCTAAGAGGAGTTAAGGAAACTAAAATTACTGGCGTTATTGCCCTTTTTGCCTATTGGGGAATTATGATTCCGGGCGCTTATTATTTGGCATTCAAAACCGAATTAGGTGTAAAAGGGATTTGGATTTCATTTATAGTAGGACTTTCTTTTGCAGCGGTTTTTCTTCTTCTTCGCTTTTATTCAATACTAAAAAAAGGGTTTGAATTCGAAGAAAAGGACAATTAAGTTTGCTTGCTTCATACTTTTATCTTAAAATTTTCGTTAGTCTTTATTATGAATAAAATATTTTTAACACTACTTGTATCTTTTTTAAGCATTCAATTTGCTCACACTCAAAATGTTCAATACTCCAATTTTATAGAGTTTCACGAAAATACTCTGTTCAATAGAGCCTACAATGTCGTCGATTCTTACGCGTTAAAATTAAATATAAAGTCAATTCACTTAGAAATAAAGGAAGGTCAAAAAAAGCCAAAATACTATTCTCAAGAAATGCACTTTGACAACAATGGACGTGCTCATGTTTTTTATTCTTACAATGATACTTTTAAATCTAAGATTTTAATAAAGTTAACAAGCACATTTGATGAAAAAAATAATTTGATTAACGAAATGTATGATGACGGATTCTATGGCTTTACGGCTATTTTAAAGTACAATGATTCAAATTTTTTGGCAGAACGTAGTGTTTACAATACAAAAGATAAGCTTTCTAATAAAGGGGTTTATACATATAATTCTAATGGTAAGTTGAGTAGTATTTATTTTTATCATTCAAAAAACAAAATGATGTCTAACTACCAATATACCTACTATCCTGATGGTAAATTGAAGCAAAGTGTGTTCAATTATAAAAAAAACAAAACCAAAGTTTGGGATTATTCATGTGATGAAACAGGCAAAGTCGTAGAGAAACCTAAAGATACAATTAAGATTTGTACCACTAAGTCTTATCTAAGCGATGGTAAAATAGTTTCTACAACTCTAGGCTATACTTGGGACGGTAAACCCTATAAATATGTCAGTATTTCAGACACCTTAAAGAACGTAATTGAGGTTAGTTATTATGAAACAGTTAAAGAAGAATTAGGCTATAGAGAGTTTTATTCTTACATAGGTAAAGTGCAAGTTAACCGTGTTTATGAGTCCTATTCAAAAGGGAAAATAACTTATAAAACTGAAACAACTAAAGACTTAAAAGGCAGAGTTCTTAAATCTGCTAGTCAATCTTTTTCAAACGCTAAACCCAAAGCCCTTTATTCGACTCTTTATCATTATCAAGATAATGGACTGATAGCTAAGAAGATTTATTTAAAAAATAATTCTGAGTATAAGCATTGTTCATACCAATACAACTTCTACAAATAACTATCTCAATAGTGTAAAAGTGCCTTTTAATTGGTAATGTTTGTTGTCTGTGCCAAGTGCTTCTAAGCGATATAAATAAACGCTCTCCATACAACGTTCTCCTTTAAATGTACCGTCCCAAGGTTCTAAGCAATTGAATGTTTCAAATAGTTTTTCTCCCCAACGGTTGTAAATTGTAAATTGATATTTTTTAATAAAGACTCCTTTAGGGCCAAATTGCTCATTGATACTGTTATTGTCTGGAGAAAAAGCATTTGGCATAAAGAGTTTGGAAATGGGTTTGGCTTCGCTTGTATTTGACAATGAAACCACATTCCAAATACTGTCTTTTTTGAGGGGTTGATTTCTGACCGCAATAACTCTATAAACATAGTTGGGATTGCAAGACAATGGTGCCTGATAATCAATAAATGTGGAGTCTTTACCAGTACTTGTCATCCCTATTTTTTCAAATACTAATTGGGAGTTTCGTCTTTCAATAATGTAATAATCGACATCCTCATTCCATTGTTTGTAATGGTTCCAAGTCAATGCAGGCCTTTGTGCACTTTCGTTGAAACTAGCCTTTAGTAAGATTGATTTGCCTATGTTGCCATATTCACTAGTATCATTACATTGGTCTATCACTTTGGTTTTATATTGGTAGGACTGATTATGGACATTCACTTTCAAATCAATAAAGTTAGATGAATCATTGATCAATTGAGTAGAGTATGTTCTCTCGTTTTTAATTGGGTCAAACTTTTGAATAATAAGTTCTTTTAAAGGAATTTTATAGGCGTTTGGATACACCCATTCCAAACGGATCTTTTTGTCGTTTTCAACTGTGGCGCGCCAAACTTCATTAGGTGCAACTGTATTCACCCATATTGGTGTAGCTGCACATGTGTCACTCCAACTGGTTTCTAAGTATCCATCTTTTTCTATTGCATGAATTCTGTAGAAATAGGTTGTTAAGCAAGTAATTGAACTGTCTATGTATTGAGTGCTATTGCCATTGACAGTGTTCAAGTATTGGTAGTCGCCCTTTCTTTCTGGATTTTCGCGGTATATATCGTATTGCTTCACTTGCCATCCAACATAAGGATTCCATTTAACAATGTTTGCATTTACCACTCCTTTGGCGTTAGATTCAACCGTACAATGGGGTTTTATGGAATCTAATGGCAATGATTTGTAACAAATATTTTCTGTGTTTATTTTATAACAATGCGACTTTCTTAGTGTTTGATATGGAGACATGAAATGAAGGGTGTCATTTCGTTGGTTACAACTTTTAACTTTAAAATATTGATTGTTTGATTCGTAATAGATAAAGTATTTGCCAAAATCAACTTCTTTATTCTGCAAAAACTTGACTTCAACTGTTTGGTCGTTTTCAACTGATACTCTTAATTGTGGTGTTGCTATTGGGGCAATAGTGTCACCAACTAAAAAGGATTCTTCAACAAAAGTATCTTTACAACCAACCTCATCTATTACACTAATTTGTATGTCATAGAGTCCTTTGGTGGCAAATGTTCTATTGATGGAATTGGATTGAGTTGTTTGGGCACTGTCATTGACCACCCAAGTGCTCGAAACAATTGGGTATTTAGAGGTGCTAGCATTGGAAATATTTAAAATTTCTCCCAAGCAAAGAAGCTTTTTATTCAGTTTTAATTGTGCATTTGGTTTGTGCAGTTCAAATTCAATTAAGGTATCTTTGGTACACATTCCCTTATTTTCTGCTTCAAGTATCAGTTTGTTAATGCCTAAAGTGTTGAATTTCAATTTAGGCTCTCTTTCGGTACTCAATACATTGTTTTGATTGTCTAGCCACTTGTAGTTGCAAAAAGGGTCACTGTGGTTGCTAACCGAAGTGTTTTTTAATAAAACAGTGTCTTCAACACATTTACTTAAAACTTCAAACAATGGTTTAGGATAATCGTGAACATAAATGGTGTCAACGGGAGGAAGCACATATTTGCAGCCTTGTGTGTCGGAAATTACAACCGATGGAATGAAACGTCCCGATTTGTTATAGGTAAAGTTGAAGTATTTTTCTTTTTGCAATACTCCATTTCCCAAATCCCACTCAAAGGTGTTAGAGGAATCAGGGGTTTGTCCGGTAAAGGCAATTTGTAAAGGAACACAACCTTCTTTTTTGTTGAATGTGTATTGACCTGTAGGACCATCAATAAGTACAAACTTGATTTTTTCAGACACTTTGTAACAGCCTCTGTTATCTCTTATTTCAAGTTTTACATCAAACGTGCCTGCTTGTAAAAAAACTTTAATCGGATTTTTTAAATACGAAACGGTTCCGTCGCTAAAAGTCCATTTCCATGAAGAAATAGGGTTTAAAGCGTCTGACAAATCATAGAAATTTACTTCTTGTGGTGGGCAAATTAATCGTTTTGGGTCATAGTCAAATTCGGGAACCAAAGAGCTGCCATAAAACATAGAATTATCTTCTAATTTAATTTTACAACCAAATGTATCAGTGACTGTTAAGTATGTTTTTTCACTTTGTTTGCTCAAATAAACGCGACTAACTTCCTTGGTGTTGAATGTTGTACTGTCTGAAAAAGACCATAAAATAGAAAAAGGGCCTTTGTTTATAGAGTCATTAATCTGAGCTTTAAAAAGTACGGTTTCATATTGGCATTGTCTGTTGATTGCTTTTACTAATTTAACATCAGGTACGCCAGCAAATACTTTAAATTTCTTGCGCATCAAACAACTGTCTATGTTGTATGAAAATAATTCAATTTCAACATGGTTATTAATGATTTCAACACTGTCGTCTAAACTGATTTCTATGACTTCTTGGTTTGAAATTATTTTCTTTTTATTCCCAATCATCCAATAGTTGTCAAAGCGATTGTATTGTGTGTCAATTAACTCAACTTTCATAGGTAAACAAGCACCCAATGGTTTTACAGAGGCATTGATTACTAAGTCATTTATATAATGGTTGAAGCCAATGGAATCTTTACAAACATTAACAATTTCTATCCCTAAATTAAAGTAATAGGAGCCACCTCTGTTGATGGTATAACTGGTGTTTGATTGATTACTAAATGGTTGGTTATTGACTCTCCAAGTGTATTTGTATGAATCACTGGTGAATATGCTTGCCATTGTCAATGTTTGAGGTAGGCATTCACTAAGTGTGTCTTTGTTTATTTTAGCAATTACATATTCTTGAGGAATGTTGTATTGTAATTCTTCGAAATCAAAACATTTCGTACTGTCATTGTCCGCCTGTATGTAAATATTTTTGGGTATAGGTTTATAAAATTTTACAACAGTGTCGTAATACAATTGATTGTCAATGCGCCAGAAAAAACGATGAGATTCTGTTAAGTCTGCTTTCAATATAAGTGAGTCAACAGGATGGCAAGGGTTGAACGTAACATCGGGAATTATAGTTACATAAGGTGCCATAATTTTAATGTAGTTCTCTTTGATTAAAGTATCCATGCAGCCATTTAAGTTTGAAATTAATTCAACGTCTATGGTATCAGGTTTTTTGTGAAAACTAACTTTAGCATCTCTTTCAAAAAATAAATCTTTTCCTACATCCCATTTCCATTTAACTTGGTCTTGATACATAGTGTCTGACCTATTGAAAATGGTGAATCCTTCTCTGTTACAAACGGAGTCTTTTTCTGTTTCGAATTTTACTTTTATTTTGGTCCCAACATCTATTTTTATTGTTTTTGAGTCAATACAGCCTTTGGCATTTTTAATAACCAATTGAAGCGTGTTTTTACTTACTTTGTTAAAGGTTATTTGATGTGTTTCTGAAGTGGAAACAGTGTCTTTAGAATTTAAAATCCAATAATAGTTTGTAATTGGGTATTTAGAACGGCTTTGATCCTGAAGAGAAATGTTAAGAGGTAAACAACCTTGTGTATCTTTTTGGTTAAATTCTGCGAAAGGACGGTCAAGTTCTACTTTTTTAATCAGCGTTTCTTTACAACCATTACTGTCTATTAAATCAGCTTTTATAGTGTAGGTTTTATAGGCTTTGAAAGAATGGTAAAAAAATCTGTTTTTGATTGAGTTGTAAAGTGTATCGCCTTCCACCTCAATGGTTCCTCCATTTACAGATCCTTTGGTTGAAATGACACCAACAGAAGGGGCGGAACAGAAAAAAGAATCTGAAACTATTAATTCTAGTTTGGGCTTTGGAAAAATTGTAATTAAAGTAGGATATACATAGGTTTCATCGCAGTTTTTATAAGTAATTTTTAATGTTACTTGATATGTTCCTGGGTTAGAATAGATTTTTCTAGGGTTAAAATCGTTTGAAGTTGTTCCGTCGCCAAAACTCCATAAATAAGTAATTGCACTGCTTGAAGTTGACTGATTTCGAAAAGCAATTTCTTGATTCAAACAAAATTTACTACTTGTCAAAGTAAAAGAAGCAACAAGAGGTTGAATTGAAATGTTTTTAGTGATACTTGAAGCGCAGCCATTTTTGTTTCGTGCACTCAGTTTGATGGCGTAAGTGCCGAAACTTGAATAAGTGCTAGTAGGTTCGGCTTGGGTAGAATTGGTGTTGTTCCCCAAGTTCCATTCGTAGGTATTGTCAGTACTAGGATTGGTTTGGTTAATAAATTTTACATTGGCAGGTAGCGAACAATATAGAGGGTCTTCGGTTCTAAAATCTACAACAGGGGCTTTGTTTACCGTAATAAACTGATTTTTGATGGTGTTGTTTTGGCAACCATTGAGGTCTTTTATTACCAATGAAACACTGTAGTTGCCAGAGTTAGTGTATCTATTATTGGGATTTTGACCAATGGAAGTATTCCCATCGCCAAAATACCAAGCATATGAACTTATGCTTGTATCTCCGGCAACACTTCTGTTGGTAAATTTGACAGTGTCATTTTCGCAAATTGTGCGTGGATTGGCATCAAAGTTTGCAGTAGGGTTATTAAAGACCTTAATAACCATTGTTTGAACGGTTGAAGTGTTATTTGATGCGTCTTTTACAGTCAATTTTATGGTGTATTTGCCTGAATTAAAGAAAATGGCAGAAGGGTCTTTAAGGGTCGATTTGTTGCCATTCCCAAAATCCCATTCCCATTGCGTCGGAGTGCCTGTGCTGTTGTCCGTAAATCTAACAGTTAACGGTAAGCAACCCGAAGTAACATTCGATGAATAATTAGCATTGACTTGTGAATAGCCCGAAAATGAAAAAGCAAATACAATCACCAATAATGCTATTTGGTAGATTATGTTGCTAGATTTATTCATTTTACTTTATTGTTATATATTTAAAATAACCAATAGTTTGCCCTTTTTGTTTGAGTTAAGAACCCTTAAAACTGCAATTTTAAGGAATATTTTGAGTATTTTATACTAAAAAATGAGGAAAACCTTACTAAAAACAAGCGACATACTGATTAACAAATATAACAGCTAATCTTTTATTAAACAAGCGTTTTGTTGAAACTAATCACAGAATCAGCCTAATATTTGCTTTGAATTACTAAGTAGTCCTTACCTTTGTGTGATGAAATTAAAGGTGCTACTTTTGCTTTTTGTGTTGTTTTATATTCGTTTTTCACACGCACAAACTCGTTTATTCATTTCTGTTCAACCAACTATTGCTAACAGAATAATGCTTTATTCTAATGACAATAAATCAAATAAAGATTCTTTTTCTAAAGTTGACCGTTACAGAGTTACATTGGCAGCTAATGCACTCTTTACCATACCTATCAACAAAGATTTGTCCCTTTTAACTGGGCTCAAATTTCAAAGCATGGGTTTTACTCGACGAAAAGAAAATATTAAGTTTTTAGATACTATTCATCCTTCTATAGGAATTCGTGCCGATCAAGTGGATGTTGGTCCTGCTTGGGTCGACTTTAGGTATCAATATTATTACCTTTCATTGCCCTTTTTGTTTACACAAGAGATAAATTCGTCGAATAAAGGAAAAAGTGGTTCCTTTCATTGGGTTGCAGGTGGCGCTATTTCGGGATTAATCAAAAGGGATATAAACGCCAAATTCTTCGGATTTTCTTTCGGTAAAGATAAAAAAGTGTCTATAACAGAAAATGATTGGCAACCCGCCCTCATTAATGCTAATTTACAAGCCGGTTTTCGATATGAAAATTTAGTTTACGGCAAACAAACTTCTATCTATGTTCAACCTAATCTCATTGTTCCTGTTCTTTTGGCTGACTATGGTATCAACAAACATCTGTTATATGGTGTCGGTTTGGAAGTTGGGATTGTTCATTCATTAGACAATAAATAGAGTATGAGAGTTGTTATTCAAAGGGTTTTGTCGGCTAGTGTTACCATCGATGGTGCCGTTCACTCTTCCATTAATCATGGCTATTTAGTTTTGTTGGGAATTCACACTACCGATAATCAATCAGATGTAGATTTCATAGTCCAAAAAATTGCTGGTTTAAGAATTATGAATGATGAAAAAGGTAAAATGAATTTATCTTTATCTGATGTTGGAGGTAATTTGTTGCTTGTTAGTCAGTTTACCCTGTATGCCAGTACCAAGAAAGGTAATAGACCTTCCTTTGTTGAAGCCGCTGCACCGTCGATTGCTATACCATTGTATGAGTTAACCCAACTGAAACTAAAGGAAAAGTTGGGAATTCAGATACAAACAGGTGTTTTTGGTGCAGACATGCAAGTTCAACTTACAAATGATGGCCCCGTAACTGTTGTAATAGATTCAAAACTAAAAGAATAGATTTTATTTTTAGGTAACTATGCCTTATATTTGTTGCAACGAATAATAATATTATCAAAAAGATGATTCAAATAAAAACGATAGAAGAGTACCATTTAGCTTATCAAAAAAGCAAAAACAATCCAAATGAGTTTTGGGAAGAAATAGCTTCTGAATTTGTTTGGAAAAGCAAATGGACTCAAGTAATGGAGTATGATTTTTTGAAAGGACATTCTGTTTGGTTTAAAGACGCACAACTCAATATTACCGAAAATTGCATTGACCGCCATTTGGCACAAAATGGGGATAAAATCGCCATAGTATGGGAGCCCAATAATCCTCAAGAAAAGAGTATATTTATCACTTATAATGAATTGTCATTAAGGGTCAACCAAGCGGCTGCAATTTTGAAAAAAAATGGAGTAAAAAAAGGGGATAGGGTTTGTTTGTACATGGGAATGATTCCTGAATTGTCAATTGCCATGTTAGCCTGTGCCCGAATTGGGGCAGTTCATTCTGTTATTTTTGGAGGTTTTTCAGCACAATCTATTGCCGACCGATTAATTGATGCACAAGCTTCTGTTATTATCACTTGCGACGGAGCCTTTCGTGGTGACAAAGTTATTCCACTGAAATCTGTGGTTGATGATGCCCTCAATACTTACCAATTGATTGATAAAGTAATTGTTGTGGCCCGAACGCATACACCTGTAAGTATGATTAAAGGACGTGATATTTGGTGGAAGGATGAATTACAAGAGCTTGAAAAAGAGGGAATCGTATTCGTTGAGCCTGAGCCATTGGATGCTGAAGATCCTTTATTTATTTTATATACCTCTGGTTCAACAGGTAAACCAAAAGGAGTCGTTCACTCAACCGCAGGATACATGGTTTGGGCGCATTATACGTTTGTCAATGTTTTTCAATACGAATCGCAATATAAACATTTTTGTACTGCCGATATTGGTTGGATTACGGGTCACAGTTATATTGTTTATGGTCCGTTAAGTGCCGGAGCAACTACAGTTATTTTTGAGGGAGTGCCAACTTGGCCAGATGCAGGAAGACTTTGGGATGTTGTTGACAAACACCAAATTGATATTTTATATACCGCTCCGACAGCTATTCGAACATTGATGGGGGCGGGATTGTCGTTTTTGAGTGACAAAAATTTAAACTCATTGAAAATACTTGGCTCGGTGGGTGAACCTATCAATGAAGAAGCTTGGCATTGGTTGGATACTCATATTGGCAAGGGTCGCTGCCCTATAGTGGATACTTGGTGGCAAACAGAAACAGGAGGAATTCTTATTTCAAATTTAGCAGGTGTTACGCCCTCTAAACCAGGATTTGCAACGTGGCCACTGCCGGGAGTATTCCCTGTTTTGTTAGATGAAAATGGCAATGAAATTACAGAACCCAATATAACAGGACACCTTTGTATCAAGCAAACATGGCCTGGAATAATTAGAACGACATACAACAATCATCAAAGGTGTGTTGAAGCCTATTTTTCGACCCATAAGGGCGTTTATTTTACAGGTGACGGAAGTTACAGAGATGTTAACGGAAATTATAAAATAACAGGTAGGGTAGATGATGTGTTAAATGTAAGCGGACATAGAATTGGAACTGCAGAATTGGAAAATGCAATTAACAGTCACGCCGGTGTTATAGAAAGTGCAGTGGTAGCATTCCCTCATGCTATAAAAGGTCAAGGTATTTACGCTTTTGTAGTGGTGGAGGACAGTCAATTTACCCAAGAACATTCCCCTTTGGACATAGTGGCCACTGTTAGTCGGTTGATTGGTCCTATTGCTAAACCCGACAAAATTCAAATTGTTAAAGCATTGCCCAAAACCAGAAGTGGTAAAATAATGAGAAGGATATTAAGGAAAATTGCGGAAGGGGAGTTGGACTCAATAGGAGATACTTCCACATTGCTTGACCCTAAAGTTGTTGAAGAGATTATTCAAAATGCAGTTAAATAATGCACAGAAAAGAATTTATAAAAACATCCCTGTTGTTATCATTAAGTTCATGTATGATTAAAGTTAAGGATTTAAAACAGATTTCGGAATCGTTGCCGAACACTGAGCGAATGCCAGTTTTGTTTTTAGGACACGGAAGTCCTATGAATGCCATAGAGGAAAATGAATTTGTAACACGATTTAGAACCATTGCGCAATCTATACCTAAGCCTAGTGCAATTTTATGTATTTCAGCCCATTGGTTTATCAATAAAACAGCTGTTACGGCAATGGAAATTCCTAAGCAAATTTATGATTTTGGTGGTTTTCCTCAAGCTTTGTTTGATGTAAAATATAGCCCTAAAGGTTCGTTGCTGCTTGTAGATGAAACCATTAAAACAGTGAATAAAGTTAAGGTTGAAAAAGATGAAAGTTGGGGGCTCGACCACGGGGCATGGACTGTCGTTAAACATTTGTATCCCAATGCTGATGTGCCTGTAGTTCAAATGAGTATCGATTATACCCAAAATGCAGCAGCACATTTTGAAATTGCTAAAGAATTGCAGTCTCTAAGAAATAAAGGGGTATTAATCATTGGAAGTGGTAATATTATTCACAATTTGGGATTAGTTGATTTTTATAATCTCAACAAAGACAATTATGGTTACGATTGGGCGATAGAAGCCCGAACAATAATGAATAATTTGATTGAAAAAGGCGATTTTAAATCACTAACAAAATATCAAACTTTAGGCAAAGCAGTCCAATTGGCCATTCCAACTCCTGAACATTATTTACCTTTGATTTATTCCTTGTCACTGAAAACGGAAAAAGACGAATTAATATTGTTTAATGACAAACTTCAGGGAGGCTCGTTAAGCATGACTTCGGTGAGGATTGGATGATTGTTTAGTTGTTTAGGTGTTTATTTGTTTAGGTGTTTCACGCCGTGCAGCGTGATTGTTTAATTGTTTAATTGTTTCACACCGAGCAGTGTGATTGTTGAATTGTTTCACCCACTAGTCTGAGCCTAGTCACGTGAGAGCACCTCTCGAAGGGTGTTTCACGCCATGCAGCGTGTTGTTTATTCGTGTCACCCTGAGGTTCTCGAAGGGTGTTTCACGCCGTGCAGCGTGATTGTTTATTCGTGTCACCCACTAGGCTGAGCCTAGTCAGGTGAGGGAGTTTATACTGAGCTAGTTTACCCAGAGTTTATCGAAGGGAAGTAAAGGGTGTCAAAAGGTTTTTTATTGAATAGTTTCACGCCATGCAGCGTCAATTTATCGGTAGAGACGCCAAGCTTGGCGTCTGCCGATTTTAGAGTATAGTCATTCTGGAAAATTTTATCTTGATGGTTTGTTTGTTTTTTCATTATAACGTAACCCGTGCGGAGGCGTCCACGAATGGCGCGAAATTTCAATTTGACGGCTTTGGGGAGCTGGTGTGTGAGTTAAGGCAAATTGAAGTTTTTCATTCGTGGTGGGCTTTTTGCCTACTTTTTTCCCATAAAAAAGTAGGAATAAGACAAGAAGTTAATTAAAGTTTTGTTGTAAAACCGAAAACATATGAGTAACAGACACAAATGTTTAAAGTACACAGATTGTTATTTGAGAGCAGCTAACAAGAAATAAGTTGTAATCCCTTCTAAAGTAAAAAAAATAACAAATAACTAAGCCTTCGTTTCCACTCGGCCATCGGCATGTTTGGCAAACCTTCCTTTGCTCTTGTCATGCACTTGATCATATTTTGGCCACGGCCATCCACCAAATCTTGTTTTGTTGAAATCATCGTATGCCTGCATTATTTCTTCTTTGGTATTCATTACAAATGGGCCGTATTGAACCACAGGTTCGTTGATAGGTTTGCCTTGTAAAATTAAGATACTTGAGTCGTGGTCGCCATTCACTATTTCAATTTCCATGTCAGGTTCCACTATTACGGAGTGGTAATTAGGGATACTTGTATTGGCTAATTTAATTTCAGTGCCTTCGTAAAAATATAAGGTTCTGTTGATGCCTGCCGATGCTTTTGGTAATTTATACTTTGCGTTTTTACCTAGCTTGATATTCCAAATAGCGACTTCATTTTGCGACTCAAACGCCCACGAGTTAGGGGGAGGTTCGGGAGCTTTTAAATCCTTAATTTGCCCAGCTATAATTTCGATTTTTGTTAAATTCCCTTGCTCGTCTTTGTGTTCCAATATAGGTAAGTTCTCTTTCCATAGCATTTTAAAATGAGCATCTACCATTTTGTTTTTCTTTGGTAAGTTCAACCATATTTGAAACAACTCAAGAGGATTTTCTGATTCACTTTTTAACAGAGGAAACATTTCGGAGTGTTGAACCCCTTTTCCGGCAGTCATCCATTGAACATCACCATTGCCATAACGACCCGCTGCGCCTAATGAATCTGCATGGTCAACTAATCCTTTTCTAACCACAGTGACGGTTTCAAATCCCCTGTGTGGGTGCCCGGGAAATCCAGGGACTGTTTTGCCGTGATACATTCTAAAACCATCTTTGATAATGAAATCATCGCCTAATTGTCGACCTTTTAGGGATACATCTGGTCCACATTGTGCGTTACCCTTAGGAAAAAAATCTTCGTGATGAACACAAAATATAAATGGATCGTAGGTGTCCCACTGAAAACCCATCCTTTGAACCGAACGAATTGGCTCTTTTTTAGGGGCTGTTGGTGCTATTGCTTTGTCCTTGTTTTTAGTAAAACTAAGCATAGGTAATGTAATGGCAGAGGCCGCTGCAAACACCAGTTTACCAATAAAATGTCTTCTTGGATTAGGATTTTTCATAAGCAATATTTAAACAAATTTAATAAAAAAAAGTTTGTTGCAACAATGTTTTAAAAAAAAGATATTTTTGAATTTTATTAATGTCAACACAACAAACGATTATTCCACCCTTTCTGAAGGAAGGTGATACTATAGCCATCGCTGCGACTGCACGTTTTGTTACACCCGAACAAATTCAAGCGGCAGTTAGTCTTATTGAGCAACAAGGGTTTAAGGTGTTTCTGCATCCACATTTGTTTGATGCTGATCGTCAGTTTGGCGGAACGGACAAAAACAGGGCTTTGTACTTTAATGAACTTTTGATGAACAATGAAGTTAAGGCCATTTGGTGTGCTCGAGGTGGTTATGGAACGGTTAGAATGATTGATGAAATTAATTTTGACTTACTCCGTAAAAATCCGAAGTGGATTATTGGGTTTAGCGATGTAACTTTATTGCTCAATCAAATTTATAATCAATTGAATATGGCTGTATTGCATGCTACAATGCCGATTTTTATGTTTGATAAAAGTGAAGAAGAATTGAAACAAGCGGAATATTCATTTTTACAAACTTTGGATTTTTTGAGAGGAAATAAGTTGCAATATGAGGTCCAACTTAGTGAAAAATACAATGAACATGACTTTGAAGGGGTTGTAATTGGCGGAAATTTATCAATTTTACTTAGTGCATTAGGGAGTGATTCGGATGGCAGTTGGCATAATAAAGTTCTGTTTATTGAAGACCTAGATGAATATTTATATCACATTGATAGACTATTATTTACTTTAAAAAGGGCTGGAAAATTTGAGGGGTTAAAAGGAATTTTGGTAGGAAGTTTTACTCAAATGAAAGACCATCAAATTCCATTTGGATATACCGTAAAAGAGATGATTTTACAGCATGTTTCAGAGACTAACTGTCCAGTGATTTTTGACGTAAATTCAGGTCATGTTCCTTTAAATTTACCAATTCCTTTTGGAATAGATGTAAAATATCAAAATGGTTTAATTACATTTGCAAACGCGTGAAACTCGTCATTAAACAAATAACAAAATTTGTCATTATAGGACTGTCTGCTGTACTAGTGGATTTAATTATTTACTATTCTCTAACAGAATTATTTAAGTTCAATACAGACATTTCCAAAGCATGTTCTTTTATGGTGGGAACGGTTTACACATACTACCTTAACAAAATGTGGACGTGGCGATATACCGAAAAAAGCAACAGAGGAATGATTGTGACTTTTGCGAGTATTTACTTTGTATCAATGCTCATTAATATATTCGTAAACAAACTAGGGTTGACGCTTATTCCACCTTTCGAAGTGAGTTTAAATATTCAAACAGCTGATTATTCAACCAATTTCTTTTCGTTTAAAGGTCAAAAGTTTATAGCATTCTTTTTTGCAACTTTAGCAAGTGCAGTTATTAATTTCTCTGGGCAGAAATTTTTGGTATTTAAGAAAGTAAAAGTCGACTTAAAAGACGAGACTAAAATTGAGGTCTCTTAAGAATTTCCGAATAAATAACAGCTTGTCTAGCATCAAAATTGGTCGCTAATTCATTTTCCTGAATCACTTCTTTTTGTTTGCCAACCTCAGTTTCGCTAATTGAAGGAAAGTTACTGTTTTTCTTAATTTTGGAGGGTTCTCTAACTAAAACCATTTTCTCTTTCACCACTTTTTCGCGTTTCATGCCTGTTTCGTATGAAGTTGGAGATGTGTTTACAGTCGTGTTATCAGGTTCATTAGGAAGTTGGAGTGATTTTTTTAATTCCTTAAAAATATCCTCAACAGATTGACTGTCAATGGGTCTTTTGTTTACTTCACGTTGATATTGCTTCTTTTTTTCCCTGTTGTAAAGTTTGGAAATAATGTAAATAATACCAATGATGATATAAAACAATGTCTTAAATTCGCTGCCCATAAGTTTTTCAAAATTAATCGAATGTCTTTAAAAAAACAAACGGTATATATTATGCTCGGTGGTAACCAAGGAAAAGTCGATGAAACTTTCTTTGAAACCCTTCTGTGGATAGAGCGTCTATTGGGTAAAGTTGTCAAAACTTCGTCGATATACCAAACTCAAGCGTGGGGGCCAATTCCTCAGGCTGATTACTTAAATATGGCATTGGTGTTTCAAACAACTTTTTCACCTGTGATGGTTTTACAAACGCTTTTGAAGATAGAAAGTATTTTGGGAAGAAAACGCAAAGAAAGATATGGGCCAAGAACCATTGATATTGACATTATATTTTATGGTAAGCGAAAAATAAAACATCCTCAACTTACAATTCCACATCCAGAGTTAACAAGTCGAAATTTTGTTTTGATACCTCTCAATGAAATTGCGCCTAATTTCTGTCACCCCAATAACCAATTGACGGTTAGGCAAATGCTAAACAATAATCAACAAGATGTCCTAGAGGTTAAATTATGGAAAAAGTTATTATAAATACACCTAAACCATTGTATTTTATTCCGCCAGTAAGTTGGTTTTTAGGAGTTTATGAATCTAATGAGTGGATATTGGGTTTGGAACACCAATTTAGTAAACAAACACTTCGCAATAGAAGTTTTATAGGTTCATTTCAAGGGGCGCAATTGGTTTCAATTCCCTTAGTAAATCAAACAACAAAAGGGACTTATGCTGAAGTTAAAATTGATGATAGCGTCAATTGGCAAAACCAGTTGTGCAATGCCCTACAAACATCATACGGTAAAAGTCCATTTTTTGAGTATTATGATTATTTGTTGTTCCCTATTATTAAGGAAAAAACGGAATTTCTGTGGGACTTTAATTTGAATTTATTGACAATGATATTGAGGTGTTTGAAAGCACAAAAAGAACTTTCATTTGTAGATTGTGATAGTATAGATGAAGAAATAAGCTCAGTAATTTCTCCTTATTATCAGGTGTTTAATGATAAACAAGCTTTTATTCCCCACTTAAGTATTTTAGATTTGTTGTTTAACGAAGGAATAAATGCCTCTGTGTTTTTGAAAAAATAAAAAAAACAGAAGAAAATTTGGGGGATTGACTGAAAATAATTGTTTAAAGGGGTATGAAAGAAAATTTGCAAGCGAATTTATTTACCAAATACTTGGCAGGCATGTGCTCTCAAGAAGAAGAAGCTTTTTTGAAAAATTGGCTTAAAAACAATCCAGCCAATCAGTTATTCCTTGGTTTTGTTCAAAGTAACATACCACAATATTTAAAGCACGCCAAGTAAATGAAGGATTCTAATCATATATATCAGTATAGTGATTATACCTCATTAAGTAACGAACCTTTGTCGGACAAAGAGGAATTGCTGTTGAATCAGATTTTTGAAAAATCAGCTCAATACCCTTATCCAAGTACTAAGGTAGATTTGGAGTGGCAAAAGCTAGAATCTAAGTTGGGAATGACAAAAGTTATTCCTATTACCAAACCAAAACCTAATTTTTACATGTTTAAATGGCTGTCTGCAGCTATTGTTTTGCTAATTGTTTCTATAGGTTTGCTTCAATATAATAACAGTCAAGATAGTTTTATTGAAACATTTCAAACACAAGCGAATCCTAACAGTTTTACTTTGCCCGATGGTACTGAAATTAAGCTTTCTACTTATTCACAAGTAAACGTTAATTTTAAAGGAAAAAGTCGAAAAGTTGAATTGCTAAATGGTGAAGTTTATTTCAATGTAAAACACAATAAAACACCATTTGTGGTTCATTCACAATCAGGAGATATTAAGGTTTTGGGTACCATTTTTAATGTCAAAAATAGACCAAACATTCCTTTTCAAGTGGTTTTGTTGAAGGGTTTAATCAATTTTGAAACTCCATCTTATGTTTTTGAACTATTACCGGGTCAAATGATACAAAATACATCTTCCGGATTTAAGTTATTGGAAGCCACACCTGTGGTATGGATTGAAGGTAAATTAGAATTTAAAAATAAACCACTTCATGAGATTATTAGTGAATTGAATGCCTACTATAAGGTTAAGTTCAAAGTCCCTGAATCATTACTTAATGAAAGTATTACGCTCACCATTGATCAACTGGATGCTTTAAAGACAGCTGATTTACTAAGTAAAGTACTCAATGTCAAAGTTGAAGTTGAATAAGTTGTCAATACTTTTTCAATAATTAGTACCCCTTTCTCTAATTTATAGGTTAAATTGCCCACAAAATGCGGGCTTTCATTTTTACTTTGGTTTGTGTATTAATGAGTGTATGTAATGTGCATTCACAAACTAATGTTTTGGAAATTCCTATTGATGTAAAGTTAAAAAATGCTACACTTGAAGAGCTTTTATTGAAAATTGAATCTGTAAGTGATGTTAAATTCAATTATGTAGCTAGTTTATTGCCTCCAAATAAACAAAAGTATGTTTTCAAAAAAGTACCTTTAGCCATTTTACTCTCACAAGTGTTAAAGCCTCATCAGCTTACTTACACACTAATGTTTGGGAATTCTATCGTTATTTCACCAATACAAGCGAGTCGTAAAATTGGAGTATTTTCCGGCTATGTCTCAGATGTGAATTCAGGAGAGAAACTAATAAATGCCTTTGTGATTGATTTAATGACTTTGCAAAGCACCTACACCAATGAAGATGGGTATTATTCACTGTCACTCAAGGAGGATTCTATTAAATTGATGGTGGCTTATGTTGGATATGAAAATCAATATAAAAGTGTAATATGGTCTAAAAATCAAAAAATTGATTTCAAATTAAAAGGAAATTTCGAATTAGATAATCAGCGCATAAGTGCCTATTATCCAGTAGATATGAAGTTTAAATCGGATGAATTTGTAATCCACTCCTCAACGCTTAAAAAAATACCGATGTTGTTCGGGGAAAGTGATGTGCTTAAATCTTTGCAGTTGCTTCCGGGTGTTATTGCGGGAAATGATGGAACGATAGGGCTGAATGTTAGAGGTGGAGGAAATGAACACAATCTCTTTTTATTAGATGATGTACCTATCTACAATCCCTCTCATATCTATGGGTTTTTTAGTATTTTTAATTCCGATGTTGTAAAGCAGGTAAAGTTGCTAAAAGGTGGAAATAGTGCCCGTTACGGAGGTCGCTTAAGTAGTGTTATTGATATTAGAACCATAGATGGTAATAAGGAAAGGCTCAAAGCTCAACTTTCAATTGGGGTGTTGTCGAGTAAAATTAGTGTGGATGGACCGATAAATAAATCAAAAAAAACAACATTAATGTTTTCTGCAAGACGTTCATACCTCGACTTGTTTACCAATCTATTAAATGTTGCGAATGTTTTTCCAACCAACTCACGCTATTTTTTTTATGACATAAATGCCAAAATATCGCATCAGTTCAGTGCCAACCACCATGTTAGTATTAGTGCTTATAAGGGTAATGATGTATCGTTTATAAACAACGAGTTTTCGATTAAAAGCCCAACACAAAATTTAAAAGAAAAAGACAGGCAATCCATCTTTTGGGGGAATTCTTTGTTTTCTATCCGTGATTATCATTTGTTACACCCCAAAGTATCTGCTTGGTTGAATTTTGCCATTACCAATTATGAGTTTGGAAATGGGTCTCAATATTTGTATGAAGAAACCAAAAATAACAGAATTATTGAAAATAACTTTGAAAATAGATTTGTTTCCAATATCAATGATGTTATTACATCATACAATATTCAGTATAATATATCTTCAACGCTCAAGTTAAAGTCAGGTATCGGCTATACAAGACATTTGTTTGCAAGAAATATCAGTTCTAAAACCAATGCGTTGAACGTGCCTGATTTTTTTGAAAATCAAAGTCAGTTTTCTTTTGAATATTCTGCTTATTCTGAATTACACCTCCAATTACGTTCCAATTTAGACTTAAATGCAGGCGTTTATTATGCTGCTTTTGTAACCAAAAACAATGTTTTTAACTTACCGCAACCCCGATTGTCAGTCAATTATGAGCCATTTCCTAAGTTTTATTTGCATTATGCTTACCAAAGAACAAGTCAGTTTTTGCATTTATTAACCAATTATTCGGTGGGTTTGCCACTCGATTTGTGGTTGCCCTCTACCAACAAGGCATTGCCCGAGTTTGCCGACTTGCATTCCTCTGGATTAAAATATTCAGGAATCAAAGGGTTTGAATTTGGTGTTGAGTCTTTTGCCAAAAAATTATACAATGTCATTGACTATAAAGACCAATCGAGCTATCTAGGTTCCGAAACTAATTGGGAAGATAAAATTACCATTGGCAATGGAACGACAAGAGGGTTAGAGTTTATGGTCGAAAAAACAAAGGGAAAAACATCGGGTTGGATTAGTTACACATTAAGCAAAAATACCCGTCAATTTAATGAGATAAATCAAGGTAAACCTTTTTTGTATAAATACGATAGAAGACATCAGCTGTCTGTTTTAATCAATCACCGGTTTTCAAGTCAAGTTGATTGTTTTGTGTCGTGGGTGTATGCATCGGGGGCCAGAATTACTTTACCCGAGGAAATTTATACGGTTAATAATGGCATTTCATTGAGTGAGGTTTTTGTATATGGCGAAAGGAATAAATACCAAATGCCGGCCAACCACCGTCTTGATTTTAGTTTCAATTTCAAGAAAAATAGAAAAAAATACACACGCATTTTTAGTGCAGGTGTTTATAATGCTTACAACCGATTAAATCCTTTTTATGTAATTCCAGCCTTTAATGTGGAGGGTAACAGAGTTTTTAAAGCAGTAAGTTTATTTCCTGTTTTGCCAAGTGTTAATTATAAAATTGTATTTTGAAAAAGGTATTGTATTATAGCGTAATCTTGTTTTTTATTGGTGCTTGCCAAAAAGAAATTAATTTCGACTTGTCCGACCATCAGGCAAAATTGGTTGTCAACGGACATTTGTTTAATGACAGTTTAATTTCAATTGATTTAAGTATTTCTGGACAAATAACCCAATCTGTAGTTCAACCCTATGTAAATGGGGTAGTAGAGCTGTACGACAAGGATACCAATCAGTTACTTACACTTATTAATAACGGCAATGGTCGCTATTTCTCAAGTGTTTACAAAGCCCAGGCGAACACCATTTATCTCATTAAAATCAAAACCAATGAACACGATTATTGGATTAGAGAAGAAACGCCTGACACAGTTTTTAGTGAAATTAAAGATTCATCAAGATTTTTCTTTCAAGGTAATGAGGCTTATTTTCAGTTGAAATTGCAATTAAATGACAAAAGTATTTTAAAGAATTTTTATGAAATAAAAGTAAAGCGTTTTTATAAAGAATGGAATGGTATTGATAGCATTAAAAAAGAAGAATGGGTCGACATAAACACCCAAGAATTTGTGCTTACCGAATCACCTACTTCAAGATATTCCAAAAAACAACTCTTGTTTTCTGACCGGTTTTTTAATGGTCAAAAGGTCAACTTAAACGTGGGTATGTTTGGTTTGTTCAATACCCCTCAACAAAGAACAACACATTTGCAAGTCTATGTTTCATCATTGAGTTTAAATGCTTTTAACTATTACACCTCTATCAATGAACATTTGTTTTTTCAGAACGACCCTTTTACTCAGCCTTCGCAAATTATAGGCAATGTGCCTGATGCTTATGGAGCCATTACAGGGCGTTATTTAAGTGTAGAAACTATCGTTTTTAAATAATCAATTCCTTGTCCTTTATTCATTAGGGTTCGACTGCCATTTGTAAGCCAATGGAATGATAACAAAGACAATGAAGATGATACATGAAGTAATGTTTATCAAATTAATAGTGTCTTTGTTGTTAATAATCCATGAATGAATAGGGTGTTCAGGGGTTATGATTTTCCATAAACGATTCACACACATTTTTACTTCTTTGGTGTTGTCTTCGATTATCTTAAAAATAATAAGAACTAAAGCAAAAAAGCCATAAATACTCCAAATTAAAAACGTAGCAGACAGTATTTTTTTGCTTTTGTTTTTAATCATATAAACACTCATCGAGAATAAAATAATCCATCCAACAATGTACACATATTGAATAGAGTCGTCTTTTTTGAAATTGGCTAAAATAGTAAATAAAATGGACCAAACACCCATACCAATTGAGGCAATGAGCCAAGGTTTAAGACGGGTAATTCTAAACATGATAAGTATGATGGTGATAGAAAGAGAGAAGTAAAAATAAAGTTCCCAATTAAAGATACTTAAAAAGGATTCTTTTCTGTTGTCATTAATCTCATTAACCACAGTGTTAACATAACTAAATTCTCCATAGATTTGGTATGTAGGAAATAATTCGTCATAATAACTTAATGAAATCATGTCGTTTAGAACTTTATGGTCAGGCGTTTCAAAACACCAATTGGTTAGTGTTTTAGGTTCAAATTGATTTCTGATTTGATATTGGTTTAAAAGTTTTTGATAGGCCACTAATGCCATTTCAATAGAATCTTTTCGTCTGTTTTTTAACCAACGGTGGGCATTGTTAGTATAAATAGCTGAGTTGATATTGCTGTCTAAATCTATGCTATGGCTTCTGCTACAATAGTTTAGGTAACTGTAAAAATCAGGTCTTTCTATACTTTGAGCAATTTCAGGATATTCCTCAGTAGGGGTTGCTTCTGTGGTTTCGTATTCCAATGTTGAACTGTAAACGCCTTCATAGCAACTGTCATTTGGAATATATTCGGGAACTTCTATGTCGCGATAGATTGAATCACAGTGAGCAGCACTTTCGAAATTGAATTTATCAATAGGTAAAAAACAATTGGCTTGATTGATAATGTGCGATTCTTTGATTGGATCAAAATTTTCAGTTATTTTAATTTTTTTTAAGTGTCTACCATACTCGTAACTATTGAAAAATGTGATAGTTATTAAAGAGATAAACAAGATAGTGAAAAACTCTTTGACAAGATAAGTTTTTGTGACTGGATAGAAGCTTTTAAAAGGATTGTTTCGCAAATAGTATATGAGCCAAATTATGAAAAACAACACTATGACAAGGGTTGAGTATAGACCCACAACAGCGCTTTCAAATAGTTCAGCATAGTCATCACTGTCATAAAAATCTCGAATGGAATGGACGGAAATTTGTCCAATAATAAAAAAGATGATATGTCCAATAATGGCAAACAATAAAACATTAAAAAAGCGTGTATTCCATAATAATGGATAATTGACCAATAAATATTGATTAAGTGATTTTAACATAGTGTATTAATTAATAAAAAAACGTCTTGATGAATGGGTGATATTTCTGATGTAGTTGAGCTTTAAATCGTGCTTGCCAATGCAGCTATAGATGGCACTATTGGGAGTGTTTGGGTCAAAATGAATGACATATACGCCACCATTGTAGTTGATTTCCAAAAGGTTTAATTCACCAAATGCTTTGTTGATTTCCTCTCTACTTGCCTCTGTTTCTATTTCGTAAACCAATTGCTGAACCTCCTCAGTATTGTTTTTTAATTGATATTTGGCTTCACCTCTTTTTAAGAAAATAACCATATTTGAAACCTTTTCCACCTCATATAACTGTTGTGAACTTAGGATTAAACCAAATGGTTGTGCCGATGATTCGGATAGGAATTTTAAATCTTGTAAAATGGTTTGTTGAGAAATAATATCTAAGTTAGACAAAGGCTCATCCAATAGCATAATTTGAGGTTTTCTAAGTAACGATTTTGCCAATTCAAATCGGGTTCTGTATCCTGATGAAATTCTGTTCCATCCCAAGTTTTTGTAGGGTCTTAATCCCAATCTAGCAATAATCATTTCTACCCACAGTAGGTTATCGTGACCAGTAATGCCATGGTGTGTCAGTGTTAATTGAAGGTTATCCATTAATGTACCATACCATCTTGGCACACGTTGTGGAATATAAACCAATTTGGAACGCAACAAATAAGGGTCGATTTTGTCAGAATTGAGTTGATAATCAATGGAGCCAGTATCGGGTTTTAAATCACCTGTTAACAATCGCAATAAAGTGGTTTTCCCATTGCCGTTTTCTCCTACAAGTCCTATGATTTCCCCTTTGTGAAGTTGAAAACTTAAAGGAGATATTTTGAATGCACTCACCTTGTATTGCTTACTTAAGTCTTTGACATCCAATATTAAAGAAGATGAAACTTCAGCTTGAGTAATAGGGGTGCTTAGTTTTATTTTTTCAAGTAATTCAAGAGCCTCTTTGGTAAAAAGTGTATCATCTTTATGTGTTTCATACCGTTCAATTAATTCGAGATATTCTTTGTAGTATGAGACATTTTGTAAGTCGAGCAAACAATCAATTAACCGTCTATTGCCCAAATGGATATCACCATTATTGAAAAAATCGGCTACTTGTTTCATAGGATTATTTATATTCAGCATAATAATTAAGCAAATAAACTGATTTAAATCAAATTTATTATTCTATGTTGATAATTATCTATGAAATAAGAATTTAAACGTTAAAATAAAACTGGATTTTTATATTCCATTATTTAAGTTGATTTTTGCAAAAAAAATTTAAGAATGAGCTTATTAGTGACCGGAACCGTAGCATTTGATGCCATAGAAACTCCATTTGGAAAAACAGATAAAATTATTGGTGGTGCAGCAACGTATATCAGTTTGGCGGCATCCTATTTTACTAAGGATGTGAGTTTAATCGCTGTAGTTGGAGATGATTTTCCGGCTTCCTATATTGAATTAATCAAGAGTAAAGGGATATCAACAGAAGGGTTACAGATCAAAGAAGGCGAAAAATCTTTCTTTTGGAGCGGTCGTTACTTTAATGACATGAATAGCAGAGAAACCTTAATCACAGAACTCAATGTTTTGGCTGATTTTGATCCTGTTGTTCCGGCGTCTTTGGCTCAACCTGAGTTTGTTATGTTGGGTAACTTGTCTCCGCAGGTTCAGTTAACATTGCTAGAAAGGTTGACCAATAAACCAAAATTAGTGGTAATGGATACCATGAATTTTTGGATGGATATCGCTTTAGAAGATTTGAAAAAAGCATTAAAAAAAGTAGATATTTTAACTATTAATGACGAAGAAGCCCGTCAATTATCGGGTGAATACAGTTTGTTAAAAGCATCAAGAGTTATCCGAGAAATGGGACCTCAATATTTGATTATCAAAAAAGGGGAACACGGTGCATTGTTGTTTCATGGAGACCAAGTGTTTTCAGCACCAGCAATGTTGCTAGAAGATGTTTTTGATCCAACAGGTGCAGGCGATACGTTTGCCGGAGGATTTATAGGATGGTTGGCGTACACCAATGATATTAGTTTTGAAAACATGAAACGTGCAATCATTTATGGTAGTGCCATGGCTAGTTTTTGTGTCGAAAAATTTGGTACAGACAATATCTTAGATATTCCAACAAATGAATTGATGGAGAGGGTAAATGCCTTCAAAAAATTAAGCTATGTAGACATAGTTTAGTGAAATATGATAACGGCACATCAAGTTCTTAACGCCTATTATGAAGGGGTTTTCCCAATGGCAGACCCTGATGAAAATAATACCATTTATTGGTATCAACCCAAAAAGAGAGGTGTTATTTTTCCGTCGGAATTTCATGTACCTAAGAATTTAAAAAAGCTATATGCCAAAAAAACCTTTGATTTAAGAGTCAATTTCGATTTTAAGTCAACGATGCAAGCTTGTGCAAAAAGAGAAGAAACTTGGATTTCTGAGGAAATTATCGAATTGTATTGCCATTTGCACACTTTGGGTTATGCCTACAGTTTCGAAGTTTGGCGCAATGATGAACTTGTAGGGGGCTTGTATGGATTGAAAATTGGGAAAATGTTTTTTGGTGAAAGTATGTTTCACACAGTGACAGATGCAAGTAAAATTGCCTTGGTTTTTTTGATGGATTGGGTTCATTTACAAGATATTAAATTGGTGGATTGTCAGTTTATAACCGACCATCTAAAACAGTTTGGGGCCAAAGAAATAACACAAAAAAAATACATGGGATTTCTTAAGGAATATATTTATTTGGAGTCATAAAGTTTGGTTTTTAATTTTATCAATAATTAATTATGTTTGCGTCTATAATAATTAATTACAATGACCCATTCAGAATATTTAAACGCCAACAAGAATAAATTTTTAAACGAACTCCTAGACTTATTACGCATTCCATCTGTAAGTGCAGACAGTAAATTTGCTGAAGATGTAAAAAAAACAGCCGATTTTGTTGCCGAAAAGTTGAAAGAAGCTGGCGCAGATAATGTTGAAATTTGTCCTACTGCAGGTCATCCAATTGTTTATGGTGAAAAAATCATTGATGCTTCATTGCCAACTGTTTTGGTATATGGTCACTACGATGTTCAACCTGCTGATCCGCTCGATTTGTGGCATTCACCACCCTTTGAACCAGTAATTAAACAAACAAAAGAACATCCTGAAGGTGCTATTTATGCAAGAGGAGCTTGTGATGACAAAGGTCAAATGTATATGCACGTTAAAGCATTTGAAAGTATGATGAGAACTAACTCATTGACTTGTAATGTTAAATTTATGATTGAAGGTGAAGAGGAGGTAGGTTCTGCTAATTTAGGAACTTTTATCAAAGCTAATAAAGAGAAATTAAAAGCGGATGTGGTATTGGTAAGTGATACCAGTATGATTGCCAATGACACGCCAAGTATAGATGTTGGGTTAAGAGGTTTAGCCTACATGGAAGTAGAATTGATAGGTCCAAACCGTGACTTACACTCAGGTGTATATGGTGGTGCTGTGGCTAATCCTGCAACAATTTTATGTCAAATGATTGCGTCTTTACATGACGAAAATAATCACATTACAATTCCGGGCTTCTATGACGATGTAATAGTGGTGTCAGATGCTGACCGTACCGAAATGGCAAAAGCACCTTTCAGTTTGGATGCCTATAAAAAAGACTTAAATATTGACGATGTATGGGGTGAAAAAGGTTATTCTACAGTTGAAAGAACCAGTATCAGACCAACGTTAGAGGTTAATGGAATATGGGGAGGTTATATTGGAGAAGGGTCTAAAACAGTATTGCCAAGTAAAGCAAATGCTAAAATTAGTATGCGTTTAGTCCCTGGACAAAATTCACATAAAATATCTGATTTATTCAAAGCTCATTTTGAAAAAATAGCGCCTGCAAGTGTTAAAGTAAAAGTAACACCACACCATGGTGGCGAACCAGTTCTTACACCAACAGACAGCATTGAATTTCAAGCAGCTTCTAAAGCAATGTTCCAAACATTTGGAAAAAATCCAATCCCAACCCGTGGTGGAGGAAGTATCCCAATTATTGCATTGTTCGAAGCTGAATTAGGAATCAAATCATTGTTAATGGGATTTGGGCTCGACTCTGATGCTTTACACTCTCCAAACGAAAAGTATGGTTTGTTCAATTATTATAAAGGCATTGAAACAATTCCATATTTCTATCAATTTTACTCAGAATTAAAAAAATAACTATATGAAATTATCTAAAAAAAATCTATTTCTAACACTACTTTCAGTGTGTTTTGTGCTAAGCTCTTGCGAGAAAAACGATGACGATGGTAGCAGTGACGATGATGGTCCAACCGTTAACTGTGCCTCTAAAAATATTGTTGTTAATACAACGGTTAAAAATGCAAGTCCTTGTGAAAAAAATGGAGAAGTTTTGATTACTGCTTCTGGTTCTTCTGGATTTACATTCCAAATAAATGGAGGTAACTTTACAAGTAACAGCGAAATCAAAGAGTTGGCGCCAGGAAATTATACTTTGGTAGTTAAAGATGCCGATGGATGTACTAAAAACGCCACTTTCACTATTACAGAAAGCGGAACTGCAGGTCCATTGTTTACCAATGTTAAGGCTTTAGTTTCTCAAAAATGTGCTATTTCTGGTTGTCATGCAAGCAATGGTTCTGTTCCAAATATCTTTAGTACCGATTGTAAAATTGTGGAAAGAGGTCAAACGATGAAAACAAAAGCTGTGGATGGAAGTATGGGGAATTTAACTGAAAACGAAAAGAAAGTAATTTCTGATTGGTTGGGCAATGGTGGTAGATTCATAGACTAATTAAAGTCATGAGATATCTAATTGAACTTTCATACAATGGTACCAACTATCAAGGTTGGCAAATTCAACCCAATGGCATGACAGTTCAAGAGGTGCTTAACAACGCCTTGTCTGTTTTGTTGAGACAACCTATTGAAACAATGGGATGTGGTAGAACGGACACAGGTGTGCACGCTAAACAATATTTTGCTCATTTTGATACTTCGGTGGTTTTGCCAGATTCTATCATTAGAAACCTAAATGGTATTTTGCCACATGACATAGCCATACATGATATAGTTGCAATTTCCGACGATTTTAATGCCCGTTTTAATGCTAAATCTAGGACATACGAATACCATATCATTTTTGATAAGAATCCTTTTTTACACAATGCTGCGGTAAGGTGGTTTCACCCATTGAATCTAGAAAAAATGAATGAAGGTGCCCTTTTACTATTGGGTGAACAAGATTTTAGTTGTTTTAGTAAAACGAATACAGACGTGAAACATTATGTCTGTAATGTAATGCATGCCGAATGGTATTATAAAGATCATATTTTAGTGTTTGAAGTGACAGCCAATCGTTTTTTGAGAAACATGGTTAGAGCAATGGTCGGAACATTAACCTTATTAGGGGAAAATAAAATTACAATTGATAAGTTTAAAGAAATATTAGAAAGTAAAGACAGAAGGTTAGCAGGTGTATCTGTGCCCGCTCATGGGCTTTACTTAACTGAAATAGTTTATTGATATGTTCGCTAAATTCCTACTTTTTCCTTTGGCTTTGTTGTTCAATGCCATTACCAAAGTTAGGAATTATTGCTACGACCATCAGTTTTTTAAAACCTATCAATCGACATTAAAAACTGTTGGAATAGGAAATTTGCAAGTAGGTGGAAGTGGTAAAACCCCTTTTACGGCATGGTTATTTAACGAATTTAAAAGCGATTATAAAATTGGAATCTTGTCAAGAGGGTATGGACGAAAAACCAAAGGATTAATACACGCGAATCAAACCTCTTCAGCTCAAACAATAGGCGATGAACCATTTTGGTATTTACAACATTTGCCCGAAGTGGAAGTAGTGGTAGCCGAAAAACGAAAACTTGGCTTACAGTATTATGAAAAATCTAAGGTAGAATTGGTCCTCTTGGATGATGCTTTTCAACACAGGGCGGTTCAGTTAGATGTTCAAATAGTGCTTACTGAATATGGTAATTTGTATTTCAATGACACTTTGTTGCCTGTAGGTAGATTGCGCGAAAGTATTAACGGAATAAATAGAGCGAACATCATCGTAGTAACAAAATGTCCCCCAACCATGGGTTTAGATGAAAAGCAACAACTCATTCAAAAGATTAATTCAAGTAAGCATCAATCTGTGTTTTTTACTTGTATTCAATACCAAACAATTCGTTCAATAAAAGGGTCAGCAAATCTTTCGGAGTTGAATGTTCAAAAAGTAATAGCATTGTCGTCAATAGCAAATCCACAATTGTTTATCAATGAATTAAAATCGCAATTTTCGCAAGTCGAAGCTAAATCATTCCCCGATCATTTTAATTATTCAGTAAAAGAGATTGCAATGCTTATTGATTCTTTGGATGCTCAAACCATAGTAATTACAACCGAAAAAGATGAATCGAAATTGCTCAATGCAACACTTTTGAATTTACTTCCTGAGAATAAATTTTGGGTTTTGCCTTTAAAAACGGAAATTATGTTTGGCGAAAAAGAAAGGTTGTTAGAGACAATCAAACAGAAACTACATTAAAGGGATGATTTTACCCTCACCCGAGTTGAATTTAATGAAAGTTTGACTTGGTTCGCCTGAATAATGAATATTTCCTGCACCAAAAAGTTTAATATCCAACACTTCGAGCCCTTTAACATAAGAGTCAGCTCTACTAAAACTTGCGATATAGCATTTTTTTGCTTGCAAATTTCTTGCATCCAAAAAACTAATATCATCTACAGAGGCAGAAATCAAAAAACAAGAACCGCTCAATATAACACCACCAGTGTTATTGCAATTGATATTGATATAATCAGCTTCAATAGTCAGTTCAGCATCCTCGAGTCCACCTTGACTTATCGTTATCGATTGTTTGTTTACAATAGGTCCTTCACTGATGATTTTAGCGCTCCCTAGTATTTCAATTCTATTGAGAGTGTTTACATAAACAATAACTTTTTGTCTAATTTTTAGTTTTCTAACCCAATTAAAGGAGTTTTCGTTTCTTATTTTTAGTAAGTTATTTTCGACAACAGTTGTGTAGCCTTTAATTACATTTTTACCAGCAGTCATAATAACTGTTCCGGCTTTTATTGAGTCTTGAATGATAAAAACATCAAACTTTTCACCCACCTCTATGGCGTCAAAATTAGGCACTTGGCGTTCTTCATTAATAACTTCCCCGTAAGAGGTAAATAAATCATCGGCGGGATGACAACTAAACAATACGATTGAAATGAAAAAAAGATATTTAGTCATTTTTATTTAATGGATTTTTGAAACGATAACCAGCTCCCCAATAAAAGTAATCTGCAACAGCCATGTGAGATTTCAGTCGCGATTGAACAAAAATACCTTTGTTGAAATGGTAGTTGAACCCTATGGCAAAATAAACCCTTTTTTTGTAGTCATTGGGTCTGTAAACATAAGTACCCAAATCGGTAACAATAGCAATTCTGCCAAACTGAAATTCATGACCCACTTTGACAGCCACTTCAGTAATTTCATGCAGCTGATTGTTTTTCAAAGAATTGGGGTCGAATTTTTGGTAAGGGTAGGTGTTGTCAATAAAAAACTCAGGACCAAAACGCCAAGCACGTGGTTTGTTTTTATGCTGGTAGTAGGCCAAAAAACTAGCGGCATAGATATTAAAACGGCGAATATCAGCAACCGCAATTTGTTTGTTAGCATAGGCAAACATGACTTCAAATCCATTTTTGGGGAACAATGTCGGTAAGTCTTTCGATTTAAATTGTGGGTTATTAAAATGTTGAATAAGTCCAAAACTTAGGTGAGCCATATTTATTCCTAAATTAGGTCGTTTGAAATTACCATTGCTGTAATGTGTAACGCCAATGCCAAGAACTAGTTGATGTTTGGGAGAAATAGTGTGGTAGGTGTTGTAGAGAATTTGCATTTTGCCATTCAATTGTGAACCAATGGCTTTGTTTTTTCTGTTTAAATCGAAGTTATAGGGTTTGGTAAGGAAACCGATACCCGAACCAAATCGCAATGTGCTTTGAAATTTAGCTCTTTTTTTTAAGTTTGCCTCCACGTGTATATTTGCATCAATAACACTGCCATTGGTTTCGCGATTTCCCAAATTAAAGTAAGAGGCACCGACTCCCCATCGCAAATGTTTGTATTTTTGGTCAACACTTTTCCACCCTGTATGATTGCTAACATAGTTAAGTTCAAAACCCATAGTATGTGCCTCCATGTTTGCCATGTATTCACGGTGTGCTATTAAAAAACCGGGGAACAAATTGACTGAGAAACCTTTAAAAGCCTCTTGTGCCCAAGAATAAAAGGCTGAAGAGAATATCATTATGAATAAAAAGATTCGTTTAGTCACTTTGCAAATTTAAACAATTGAAATTAATATTTATAAAAGGTGTAAAATTAAAGAAATTTGAAACAATATTGTTTATCAAATATGAGGCACTAATGTTAAAATAATTTATTTAAAGATTGATTTTGAATTACATGATTAATTGGCTAATATTCAATATGTTATTATTAACTATTGCAATGATTTTGTCAAAATTTTTTTAAAAGCAATAATTATTTCAAAACTTCGTTATATTCGCACATCAATAATAAACACCAAAAGCCTATTGTTAGTAATATTACACATTGATTTTTAGTATTTTAAGTAATTTTTTGTAAGTGGATTTTTTAAAAAGCGCCCGTAGGCTTGGACATAAGAATCTTATTGGATTCGCTCTATTTTGTTTTACTCTGCCCATTTTGGGAGGGTCTTATAAAGGTATGTTCAGTGCTGACATGCTTTCAATTATTGATTCTATTTTTGTAGAATCAAATGAAAATTCTGAAAATGTAGAATCACCAATATCAATAAATGAATCAATAGTTTCATCATCATCTGTTAAAGAATCCCAATTAAATTTACTTTCTCCAACTGATACTACTAAAAAAGGGGGTAAAGATTCTGGTGAATTGATTTTCCCAATTAAAGACAATGTAAAAGACGATAAACCAGATTATAAGAATAATATTGATTTATTAGACCCTTCTGTTAAAAAAGACGTTCAATACAATCCTCAAACCAAACGTTATGATATTTACAAACAAGTTGGTGGTCGCAAAACATTAGTTAAATCACTAACGAGAGAAGAGTATTTGGCTGAAACTGCTGCTGAAGAAAGGAAGCGATATTACGATCAAAGAGCAAAAAGTAATGCAGGTTCTAGTGGTTATAATAACAATAACAAGATTGAGTTAATTAAAACTCCAGAGGTATTAGACAAAGTTTTCAGAGGTGGTTTAATTGATATTCAACCAAGTGGATCCGCTGAATTAACATTTGGAGGTAATTTCAATACTGTTAGGAATCCTCAATTTAGTGCAAGGCAACAAAAAACAGGTCAGTTTGATTTCGACCAAAAAATACAATTAAACGTAACTGGAAAAATTGGTAATGCGCTTAACCTTGGAATCAAGTACGATACAGACGCAACGTTTGATTTCGATAATCAAACCAAATTAGATTGGGTGGGTAAGGAAGACCAAATGTTGAAAAAGATAGAACTCGGAAATGTGAGTTTGCCTTTAAACGGAAGTTTAATTCAAGCAGGACAATCTCTATTTGGAATAAAAACAGATTGGCAGTTTGGCCGATTAAAAATGTCTGTAATTGCGACACAAAACAAAGGTCAAAGAACAGAAACAACGGTTAATGGCGGTGCTCAAATAACACAATTCAATATCCAAGCGCACAACTACGACCAAAACCGACACTACTTTTTAGGTCAATTTTTCAAAGACCAATATGACAATGCCTTGTCAAATTTACCATTGGTAGCCTCAGGTGTCTTTATTAACCGTGTTGAAATTTGGGTTACTAACAGAAGCGGAAATTTTGAAAATACCAGAGATGTATTGTCCATTATGGATTTAGGGGAAACTAATCCTTATAATGCTAATGCAAGAATTCCAGGTTTGCTTGATCCAAGAACTTCCAATAGTAACAATACTATTTACGATAATTTCACCAATGGCCCGGGAAGCAATGACATTCGTTTGTCAAAATCAACCATTGATGCATTGAATAATGGTTATCCTCAATACCAACAAGGTTTGGATTATGAATTGTTAACTTATGCTAGACAGTTAAATGAAAATGAGTTTAGTGTTAACCAAAGATTAGGTTATGTTTCCTTAAATACAGCACTCAACAATGATGAAATTTTAGCAGTTGCTTATGAATACACTTTCAATGGTCAAATATACAAAGTAGGGGAGTTTGCCTCAGAAGTGGCAAGTGACCGTGCAAATAGTAGAGTTTTGATGGTGAAAATGTTGAAAAATAACATCATCAGAACCAAAATTCCTATGTGGGAGTTGATGATGAAAAATATTTATTCCTTAGGTTCCTTTAATATCAATACTTCCGATTTGGATTTTAATGTCATTTATAATGATGACCCTTCAGGCGCTGACTTAAATTATATGCCAGTTCAAAATTTCCCTCAATTAAGTAATGGTAATCCATTGATTAGGGTAATGAATATGGATAAAATTAACCGTCAAGCTGAACCAAAACCAGATGGTGTTTTTGATGTAATTGAAGATGTAACTTTTCAAAGTCGTTATGGTAGAGTTATCTTTCCTGTTAGAGAGCCGTTTGGTGATTATTTAAGAAGTAAGTTTGATGGTAATAATCAAGTGGCAGACAAATACGTGTTTGATGCCTTGTATGACAGTACCAAATGGATGGCAGAACAAGATGTTACACACAATAAGTTTTTCCTAAAAGGGTCATACAAAGGAAGTAGTAGTAATGAAATTTCATTAAATGCACTTAACGTTCCTCAAGGGTCTGTGGTTGTTACGGCTAATGGAACTAAATTGACTGAAAATGTAGACTTTATCGTTGATTACAATGCGGGTAAAGTAACGATTATCAATCAAGGGATTTTACAATCGGGTGCTGTTATTAAAGTGTCATCAGAAAGTAACAGTTTGTTTAATATTCAACAAAAAACGTTGTTAGGAACCCGTTTTGACTATGCGGCAAGTAAAAAATTATTGTTAGGTGGAACGCTTTTGCACATGTATGAAAGAGCTTTAACTCCCAAAACCAATATCAATGACGATCCTCTTTTAAATACAATTTTTGGGCTCGACTTCAGTTATAATTCTCCTTCATTGTTTTTAACCAAGTTGGTAGATAAGCTTCCATTTATTCAAACCAAAGCAGAGAGTAAATTGTCAGCACAAGGTGAGTATGCAAGATTATTCCCAGGTAAAGCTTTAGGTCAAAACAATCAAAGAGGGGTTAGTTACTTGGATGATTTTGAAGGAGCTGAAACTACTTTTGATTTAAGATTAATAAACAATTGGAAGTTGGCAAGTATTCCACAGAATCAGCCATTCCTATTTCCTGAGTGGCAATTGAATGCATCAGATAAAAAGACTTGGGGTTATCAAAGGGCAAAATTGTCATGGTATAATATTGACCCTACTTTTTACAGAAGAGACAGATACACGCCTGCCCACATTGCAAGTGATGTTGAAATGCAAAGTAATCACTACATGAGAGAGGTTACAGTTACTGAGGTTTTTCCCAACAAACAAATTCAACAAGGAGCTCCTAATATTTTATCAACCTTCGATTTAGCGTTTTTCCCTAAAGAAAGAGGTCAGTATAATTACAACCCTAACGCCAACGATTTCGATGCAAATGGTTATTTTAACAAACCTGAAAATACTTGGGGTGGTGTAATGCGAAGAATAGAAAGTAATGATTTTGAGGCTGCCAATATTGATTACATAGAAATATGGATGATGGATCCTTTTTATTACAATTCAACAGGAACGAACAAGGGTAAATTGTATATCGATTTGGGTAACGTTAGTGAGGATATTTTACCAGACAGAAGAAAAACATTTGAAAATGGATTCAGTCCTTTGGGAAATTTGGGAGATGCTGATACTTCTGTTTTTGGAAGAGTCCCTGTTTTACCTCAATTGAATAATGCATTTGATAATGAGCCCTCTGCTAGACCTTTTCAAGATGTTGGGTTAGATGGAATGAACGACCAAGATGAACGCTTGTTCTATTCCAAATATTTAGATTCTTTAAGAGATGTATTTGGCGCCAATTCCCCAATCTATTTAAAAGCATTTGAAGACCCTTCTAATGACAATTATGCACACAATCGTGTTGCAGATTATGACACTAAATTGGCCTCAGTTATTAGTAGATACAAGAAATTCAACCATGTAGAAGGAAATTCAACCTTAAATAAATTACCTGATGGTTCCCCTGAGTCTGCAACCAACTTACCTGACAATGAGGACATAAACAATGATTTTACCATGAATCAGACCGAAGATTACTTTAATTACGAAGTTAATTTAAGTCCTGATGATTTAGAAATAGGAAAAGGATTTGTGACCGATATTTCTGAAGTCAATAAATTGCTAAAAAATGGTAAAACGGAAAAGATAAAATGGATTCAATTAAAAATTCCAATTAGAGAATACACCAGAACCGTTGGAAATATCTCTGATTTTAAATCAATCCGTTTTATGAGAATGTATTTAAAAGGGTTTACGGACAGCACAATTTTAAGGATGGCAAATTTCCAATTGGTACGTGCCGATTGGAGAAGATATACCAATTCAATGACGACTCCGGGAGCTGTAGTTCCTTTAGACCCGACTGATAATACAGCTTTTGTGGTTTCAACGGTGAATATTGAAGAAAACGGAAAAAGAACGCCGATTCGTTATGTAGAACCTCCAGGAATTGACCGTGTGCGTGACCCTGCTTCTCAAAACTTTGTTCAACAAAACGAACAATCTTTGTCATTAAGAGTTTGTAATTTAAAGTCAGGTGATGCAAGAGGAGCGTTCAAAGCATTGAATTTTGATATTAGAAATTACAAAAATTTCAAAATGTTTGTTCACGCCGAGGGCGACCAATTAAATGACGGCGACTTGTCAGCATTTATTCGTATAGGTACAGATTTGGTTGGTAACTATTACGAATACGAAATTCCATTAAAAATAACACCAAATGGAACCATCGCTCCGGATAAAATTTGGATGGCTGAAAATGAATTTAATTTTGCTTTGGCAGATTTATTCAATTCAAAAACGAAAAGAGAAGATGCTAATGTTCAACTAAACCGACCATTTTTCTATTTCAATGAAAAAGGCCATCGTATTACCATTTTAGGATTGCCTGATTTGAGCAATGTAAGGGTGATAATGCTTGGTATTCGTAACAATACCGACAATCCTAAGTGTGGGGAAGTGTGGTTCAATGAAATGCGTGTTACAGATATTTCTAACAAAGGTGGTTGGGCTACAACAGGTCGTGTGGTGGCTCAAATGGCAGATTTTGCAACCTTATCTGCATCAGGGAATATTTCAACTATCGGATTTGGGGGTATAGACAAACGATTAAATGAGCGTAATTTGAGTGACAATTACCAATATGATTTGTCTTCGGCATTTGAATTAGGTAAGTTTTTTCCTCAAAAAGCAGGTGTAAATATTCCAATGTTCATTGGATACAGTGGAACTATTATGCGTCCTAAGTTCAATCCTTTGAATCCCGATGTAGAGTTGAAATCTTCTGTCGCCCGTTTGCCTGAAGATCAGAAAAAAGAGGTATTAAGAGCCGCCGAAGATTACAATTCAAGGTACAGTATAAATTTCACAAACGTTAGAAAAAATCACACAGGAACTGGTCCTGTAATGCCTTGGAGTATTTCGAATTTCAATTTAACCTATTCATTTATTCACTTAAAGCGACGTAACATTCAGGTTGAAGATCAATTTACTAAAACCTACCACGGAAGTTTGGGATACACTTACAATCCTAAGTCAAAACCATGGGAACCGTTCAAGTTTATAAAAAACAAAAAACTACAGATTTTGCGTGATTTCAACTTGAATTACTTGCCACAAACCATATTAGTTCGTTTTGATATTGACCGTTTATATTCTGAGAAATTAAACCGTTCTAATGATTTGTTTAAGCAATTAACGCCTCGATTGTTTGATAAGAATTTTACCATGCAAAGGGTGTTTAATGTTAACTTCCCTTTCACCAAAAGTTTAAAATTGGATTATTCAGCAACGGTTAATAGTCGTATTCAAGAACCATTTGGAGAAATTACCAATAACTTACAAAGAGACAGTATTCGCAAGGATTTTTGGGCATTGGGAAGAATGAGAGATTTTAATCAGATTGCAGTTTTCAACTACACCGTTCCATTCTCTAAAGTTGGATTTTTGAATTGGATAAACACTCAAGTAAAATATGGGGCCAATTATGGTTGGACACAAGCACCACCAGCTTTCAGCACGTTTGGTAATACAATTTCGAATAGCAGAGATTTGAATGTCAATTCACAATTTAACTTTGTTAATTTATACAATAAAATTCCGTTCCTTAAGAAAATCAACCAAGGGGGTAGCAAAAAGCCACCAGTTAAAGACCCTAAAGATCAAGGCTCTGCTGCTACAAATAAGAATGCAAAGGAAAAGCCATCACCAGGAACAGGTTTCTTAAGAGCGTTGATGATGTTGAGAAATGGAAGTGTAAATTATACATTACGACAAGGGATTTTGCTGCCTGGATTCAATGAGCAAATTGATTATTTTGGTCAAAATTTTGCTAAAAATGCACCTGGATTACCGTTCATATTAGGAAGTCAGGAAAGCAATACCCGCTACAATTTAGCGCAAAATGGACATTTAAGTAATGATTTAAGAATTAATAACTTTTATACCCAAACCAATTCAAAAACAATACAAGGGAATGCAACTTTGGAGCCTATGAAAGATTTTAGAATTCAGGTGAATTTTAATTTGTCACAAATGAGTTCTATTCAGTCATTGTTTAGATATGACGATACTTTAAGAGATTGGAGAGATTTCGCAATGACAGAGACAGGAAATTTCTCAATGTCAAGTGTGTTTATCCAAACTGCCAATGATCCCGTAAATGCCAAAAATGGATGGAGAAGTACCAATTATGATAATTTTGAAAATTACCGTTTTGTGATTTCTCAAAGACAAGCCAATTTGGATGACAGGGTTACCAACAAAAGGGTAGACACTACAAACAGAGGAAAGTTTTATTTTGGATATGGTGCCACAGCTCAAAATACATTAATTCCAGCCTTTTTAGCCGCATATTCTGGTGCTAATCAATCGTCTATATCTTTGAGTCCGTTTAGAAACTTACCTTTACCAAATTGGGCGTTAAACTATAATGGACTCAGTAAAATTAAAGCAATTGGTAAAATATTTTCAAACATAACGATACAACACAGATATGTCGGTAATTATAATGTCAGTGGCTATACCAGCAATTTGCAGTACAATCCAGAAGCTACAGCAGAAGGTGGTAAGGATTTGGTAAGTCAGTTGAATATTAACAACGTCTCAATTCGTGAACAATTTAATCCATTGATTGGGATTGATTTAACAACAAAATCAGGGATTACCACCAACTTTAAATATAACTCTAATAGAAACATAACCTTGTTTGTTCCCAATGCCAACGTAACGGAAATGAGTAGTAAAGAAATGGTGTTTAGATTAGGATACAGAGTTAATGGAATAAAATTACCAATAAAAGTTAATGGTAAAAGGGTGAATTTGGTCAATGATTTACAAATGGATTTGGATGTAAGTATTCAAAATAACTACACCATTATTCGTAAAGTAGATCAAAATACGAATACAGCAGCAAACGGTCAAAGGGTCGTATTAATTCGTCCTAATATTAACTACATGGTTAACTCTAATGTCAATTTAACCATATTCTACGACAGAAGAGCCTCCACTCCTTATGCTTCAAACGCATTCCCAACAGCACTAACAACCTTTGGAGCAAAATTGAGATATACCATTCAGTAGTTTATTTATTTATAATAAGTGGTTTTGGTTTAATTTATTAACATTTTTCTATCTTATGTTGTTAATTATTTGATTTTAAGTAATTTAAAGATTGTCATTGAATTGTCATTATTTACATTACATAGCTTGAAATTTAAAATTTATTTTAATATTTGCTCACTTTATTAAAAAGATTTCTATATATGAACAAATTTTTCTCTCTACTTACACTCGTTCTTTTTTTTGTTAATTCTTCTTTCTCTCAGGGATACTCCCAAAAGACTTATGGTTTAAAGAAGAAACTCCCCGGTAACGATGAAAATGGATATATTCTATTTTCTCCTATGAATTGTGATACAACTTATTTAATCAATAAATGTGGACAAAAAGTTCATCAATGGAAAACGCTAACTCCACCAAGTTTGTCTTCATATTTAACTGCAGATGGTCATTTAATAAAAACAGGTGTTCACAGTGACACAAGTTTTTTTACAGCAGGCGGAAAAGGTGGTTATGTAGAAGAGTATGATTGGGATGGTAAATTGTTATGGAGTTATGAAATATTTAACGATTCATTAACCCAACACCATGACATTGAAATATTGCCTAATGGTAATATTTTAGTTTTAGCTTGGCATCACATATCCAAACTTGAGGCAATGGCCTTAGGACGTAAGTCTGAAAATTTCCAACAAGGTAATGGTGGTGATGAATTATGGGGTGAGCGAATTATTGAATTGCGCCCAATAGGTTCAGACAGTGCAGAAATTGTTTGGCAGTGGGATTTATTCGATCACATTATTCAAGACGTGGATGTAAACAAGCCTAATTTTGGTGTTGTTTCAGATCATCCCGAATTAATGAATATAAATTATGCATTGAATTTAAAAACATATGACTGGATTCATGCTAATTCGATTGCATATAATCCTAAGACAGACCAAATTATTATCAGTACGCATAATATTTCTGAAGTTTGGGTTATTGACCACAGCACTACTAAGTCAGAGGCATCTTCTCACCAAGGCGGTACTTACGGAATGGGTGGTGATATTTTATACCGTTGGGGTAATCCACAAGCTTACGGTTGGGGAACCAAAACCGACAGAAAATTATTCAGACAACATGATGCCCATTGGATTCCTGGAGGATATTTAGATTCAGGTAAAATTATGGTTTTTAATAATGGTCAAGAACGTGATACTTTGTATTCCAGTGTTGATGTATTTCAAATTCCTGATTTATCAAATGGGGCCTATAAAATGATGTTACCTTATGTGCCAAACAATTTTACTTGGACTTACAAAGATTCTGTACCAACTACATTCTTCTCGGTAGTTATTTCAGGTGCGAATCGTTTGCCTAACGGAAATACATTAATATGTAGCGGTGTTCAAGGTCGCTTTTTTGAGGTTACACCTCAAAAGAAAATTGTTTGGGAATATAAAAATCCTCAATTAGCAAATGTGTTGGGTACTGACGGTGGTGTTAGTAATGGAGGAGTTTTTAGATGTTCATTCTACCCAACATCTTTTGGCGCATTTAAAAGTAGAACTTTAACATCAAAAGGACCTATTGAAAAAAATCCAAGACCTTACACTTGTAATTATGAGATGGTTGCACCTAAGTTGGTCAGCCTAACTCCAGCTAAAAATGCTCAAATGGTTATGCCTAATGAAAACTTAATTATTGAATTTGATGAAACTGTACTTAAAAGACTTGCAGGAACTGTAAGGATTTATGCCAATAATGCCTTAATTGAAACTATCAATATTACGTCAACTAATGTAACTGCAAATGGGCAATATATTACAATTAATCCGGTAAATAATTTGCCAATTAATGCAAAAATTGAAGTGAGTGTTTCTGCTAATTCTTTTAGAGATTCTTCGTTTAATATTTATGCACCCGAGATTAAAATAGCAGATTGGTTCTTTTATACGATAGAAAAGAAACCAGAAGTTAGTAAACTTTCACCTGCACACCTTCAAGTAAATGTTTTGCCAAATGTATTGCCAACTATAACTTTTAAAGATAAAGTTTTTAAAGCCAACAATGGTAATATTTCAATTTTTATTAATGGAAGTTTTAAAGAAACCATAGCCATAGGTAGTAATGCCATTCAAATTGTGGATTCTGTTGTTACAATTACACCTACCGAGGTTTTAAAGCCTGGTTCGTTTGTACTAATTTCTACAGATTCTTGCTTTATTGATGTTTATGGTTCTAAAAGTTCTCCAATATTTTATGGAACATGGTATTATACAATGGCAGCCTCTCCAAAAATGAGTCAGTTAACACCCGCACATTTATCTAAAGATATTTCTACAACATCTCCATTGACCATTAAATTTAACCAAAATGTTACAATGAATGCTGGTAGCGAAATAAAAGTTTATCAAAATAAACAATTATTTAAAACCATTTCCACGAACAGTAGTGAAATTATGTTAGTTGATAGTGTGCTAACCATATCCCCTAATCAAAGCTTCTCAAATGGTGCCAACATTGCCATCAATATTCCTTCTGACTTTGTAAAAAATGAATTAGGTATTTTTTATGAAGGTGTTGATACGGCTAATTGGATGTTCAAAACTGCAGGTAAATTAAGTGTTAATGAAAGAATGTCAAATGAAACAATAGTGTATCCACAACCAGTCATTGATTGGCTTAAAATAAATTCAAATGAAGCAATCTTGTCTATTGATTTGGTGGATATTTACGGTAAGGTTAGTGTTTTAAAAATCAACGAATCTTCAATGATTGATATGACTAACTTCTCTTCAGGTATTTATACTTTGGTGATTAATAAAACTAAAGTATTAAAAATAAGTAAGATATAATGTGTGACACTCAGATTAATTAAATGTTCATTGAAAATCCCCAATACAATTGGGGATTTTCTTTTTATATACCTCTTCAGTTTTATTGAACTATTTATCGGTATATAATGTTGTAAACACGGATGTTTTTGTAAGTATGAATCAATTGAAGGCCTTTTACATAAGGCATTACTTGATGTTCAAAATCGCTAGAATTACTGATGAGTATATTGGGATGTCTAAGTGCTATGTTTTCTGTGATTAAGCGTTCATCTTGGTCCTTAAAAAATCTAAAACCATTCAGATGAAGGTAATACAAAATATTATTGGGGGAAATATCATAACCAACCATTACACAGTCCTTTCTGTTTATGCCAATAGCGTTTAATTGCGTTTTAAGCGCCCCATAGTCAAAAGCGTTAATGTGAGACTGTTCCCAGTAATTACCTTGCGTATAACGTTCTTTTAGGTATCGTTTGCCAAAGTTGAATTGATAGTTGAGCCCAACTAATAAAAGGACAATAGCACTGATTTTAATAAACCATAATTGAGGTTTTAATTGTTTAATTGCAGTCCCTAAAGAAATCCAATTCAGAAAAAAAGCTGGTAGTAAGCACAATACATAATAGTCGTGATACTTAAATTGATGAATCATTAAAGATAAAAAAGCCAAAGTGCCTAATGTGTTGATGGAGGAAATTAGCCACAATGTTTTATTCAAAACGGGATATAAAAATATATTTAAAATTAACAAGCCAAACAAAACAAAAATTACCGGTGCAGTGAAGGTTTGCGAAGGCCAATTAGCCAAATAGACATGCCAATCGTCGAAATAATCATTCCAACCTGTAAAGTCGGGGATTTGCATTAAAAAATAAGCGCTGTTGTGTATTTTACCCAAATGTTGACTCCAAAAATACCAAGATAACGGTAAAATTAAAGAAATAATAAGGAGTGTGAATAGGGTTTTGGGGGCTTGAATTTTGAATTTACTAGGAAAGAGTAGGGCAATGAAACCTACAAAAAATAGGGTAAGCCACTGAATCATAGAGGTAGTTTTGATAGCAATACTCAAACTAAGGGTTAAGCAAAAAAGGAGTGAATCTGTTTTTGTGAGTTGTGCAGGTAAGTATGAATGAACCACAAATCCTTTGAAAAAGAAATACCAAGCACACAATGCTAGACCAAGTGAGGCGATGTCAGGTAAAAAGTTATTGGCATAAAAAAGAACAATAGGAGAGGTATTGAACAATCCAATTAAGGCAAGTGAAATAAATGGATTGAAATAGCGCAACAATAGAAGAAAGAGAGCATAAATACCCAAACTAAAGACTAAAAAACTGAGTAATCGAAAATAAAACTCATTGTACGAGCCCATTTTAAACAAACCTGCTGCCAAGAAACTCATTATAGGAAATTCACACGAAACGATGCCGTCTACACATCGGTTTTCATTGACTTCGGGATAAAAAAAACGAAAACCATTGTAGTAATAGTTTTGTGCCAAAGAGAGTCTATCACACTGCGCACTTTGATGAACCCCCATAGGAGGTTTATTGAAGCTATCAAAACGACCAATAAATGCATTGAACAGCAGCCAAAAGGCCACGAAAAGCATAAATTGGGTTCGATTTATTCGGCGAATAAAGGTCAAGCGTTTTGAATAATTGGAATTTTAGTTTTACTAATTTGTTCAATTCCTCCATACACATTTTTAATCAGTAGAAAGCCGTTTTTTCTGAGCAAACTAGAAGCAATCATGCTGCTATAACCACTGCTACAATACAAGTAAATAACTTTGTCTTTGGGTAAAGCATGAAGTTGACTAGGCAGTTCAGTATAGGGGATATTAATAGCTTCGAGCACATGACCACTGTTGTATTTTTCGGGATTGCGTACATCCACAACAAATTCATTGTTAAAATTTAAGTCGAGCTCAAACTCTTCGGTTGACACACTGATAATAACATCAATAGGCAATTGTGCTTGGGCGTAGGTTTTAAAACCATTTTCCAAGAAAACGAGATTGGAATAGCCCAATTCATTCAACTGATTGAGTGAGAGTTCATTTTTGTCAGATACAACCAATAATGGGGTAGAGGTATCGGGAAAAACGGTTTTTAATTTTTGTTCAAAAGAACCATTAAGACCCACGTTGATAGAACGGGGAATAAAGCCACGTTCAAAAAGGTCGGGAATTCGAGTATCCAGAATTTCATACTGTTGGATTTGGTCCAATTCAATAAATTTCATGTTACAAACCTACAATTAAAAAAAGAAAGAGACAAAAAGAGTTAATAGTCCCGAATCCTTGGGAGGTTTAGTCGTTTAGTTGTTTAAATGGTTTAGTTGTTTAGGGTTGAGGAGGTTTAAATGGTTTAGTTGTTTAGGGTTGAGGAGGTTTAAATGGTTTAGGTGTCACCCTGAGGCTCTCGAAGGGTGTTTAGTTCACCCACTAGGCTGAGCCTAGTCACGTGAGTTATTCAGCTATGCTGAATAGTACCGAAGGGTGTCAAAAGTTTTATTTTAATGGTTTCGCGATGTTCAACGTGAGGTTATTGGTTAATAGTCACGATAGCTATCGGGAGAGACGCCATGATTGCCATCTGTTCATTTCGAAATAATGATTGAAAGGGTAAGGTTTAAAATTAGTTAGAAATTGAGTAATAAAACATTTAATAGTTAAATTAAAAAGCATTAATTTTGCAATCCATTAGAAAAAGGAGAGTTGTCCGAGTGGTTTAAGGAGCACGCTTGGAAAGCGTGTATATCGCAAGGTATCAAGAGTTCGAATCTCTTACTCTCCGCCAAGACTCTACAAAACCTCAATTTTATTGAGGTTTTTTTTATGCCCTTTTTTTGTCTGAACTTAGCTCAAGCACAAAAAAGGGCATAAAAAAAGACCAGCCGTGTAACGGCTAGGTTTTGTAGCGTCTTGAAGCCACCCCACATAGAGATCATGCCAACAATCTCTTACTCTCCGCAAAACAAACAGGCTTATCGCCTGTTTTTTTTTGCTTAAGAGATGCGAACTCTTGAGTTCGAGCCGAAGCGCAGCGTAGCCACCCCACACAGAGATCATGCCAATAATCTTTGAAAATTTTTGTCTGAGCTTAGCTCAAAAACAAAAAAGGGCTTAAAAAAAGCATAAAAACAATAATCATTTATTATAAACGCCAGAGGCGATATGGTAATTCACTCGCAAGATGCGAGCGAGAACGGTGATGCGAGCTAGAACGGATAATCATTTATTAATTACGCCAGAGGCGGTAAATTCACTCGCAAGATGCGAGCGAGAACGGTGAGAACGGAATTCATTATGCCATAGATATAAAAAACCCGCTAGTAAATCTTATGAAATACTAACGGGTATAACAATTATAACAAATGAACAAGGTTTTTATAACTTTTTCAAAACAAAAAACACTAAAACTTATATTTGAATTGAGTCATAAAGTTAGCTTTTTTCTTTTTGGACATTTCTATTTGAGTTTCATCTTTTAAAACTAAAATAGCGCCTCCATTTTCGGATTTACGAAGTTCTTTAATGAAGTTAAAGTTTACGAGATGACTCCTGTGTGGGGAGAAAAAAAGGGTTTGTGGTAATATTTCCTCGAAATGCTTTAAAGGCCTAGGAATTAATTGTTCCTGATTTTCAAAATACACAAGCGTGTGTGAAGCTTTCGACTTTATGTGATTAATCAGTGGAAATTCTAAAAAATAGGTTTTGAATTTACTGTCAATAACTATGGTGTTAGATTTGATTTCATTTTGATTGACTTTTATTAACGCTTCCTCGGCTTTTAGTTTGTCAATACATTTTTTAAACTCAATTAAAGAAACAGGTTTTAATATATAATCAAATACATTGAATTTAAGTGCTTTTATGGCATATTGTTCTTTACCTGATATAACAATAACTTTTGATTTTATATTGTTGGGAATTAAATTGATAGCATCAAGTCCATTTAAGTACGGCATTTCTATGTCTATGAAAATAAGATCGGGTTCCGTTTCTGATAATGAAATGATTGCCTCTTCTGCTGAAGTATAAGTGCCTATAATTCTAATATCCTCATTGAAAAAATGAGCAATCATTTTACTAATACAAACTAGAATTTCTTCTTGATCGTCTATTAATATGGCGCTAAACATTTTTTGATTTCAATAAAGTATCAATAAATTAATGCAAATTAACATTAAATTATTGTCGATTTCAAGTTAGTTAGATTTATTCTATTGCTGAAGAAATGATATAGCATCTTTGTCAACAAAATAGGGCGTGTAATTTATATATCGATTTTGAATCATCTCCAAGTTTTGAAGTGAAACTGATTTGTAATAGTACCTAATTTTTTGCTTCTTTTCTTCTTCTACAATTCTTCTAATACTGTATTGGTCAATAAACATGGTTTGATCTAAAACACGTTTAAAATAAATATTGAATGCTTTTGTACTTAAGCTTTTGGAGAATAATCCATTGATGTTATAAGTGTATAATTTTATGAAATCTATATTTAGCAAATCTGCTGTTGATACGATAAGTTTCATACTTGGATTCTTTCTTTTCAATTTTGATAAAATGGTGTTAAAATGAGGAAGAAGTAAATCATCGTAATCTATAAACAAAATATCAATAGGCGCTGTGCTTGATGTGTTTATTTCATCTATACTTTTGTGATGAAAAACAAATGAGTGGGCAATTTTGTTAAGACTTTTTTCAATGCTGTTTTTTAAGCCTAATGCATAGATGTGTGAATTGTCGACTATGCAAATATTGTAAAATTGGGTAATGGATTTACTTTTGGTTTTTCTTGAAGTAATCATGATTAATATTGTTTAATGTATTGTGGAAATAATTGATTGTACTGTTTGGATTTTATTTGAACATTATAATGTAAATTATAGAGTTCTCCTTTGCTGTGAATATTTATTTTTTTGTAAATTCTACTGATGTGTTTACGTGTAGTGTCAACTGAAATGCCAAGATTTTTAGAAATTTCTTTGTACGAATATCCACTAAGAAGTTGTTCAAAAACCATCACCTCTCTTTTTGTAAGGGTGTCGTATTTATGTATTTTTTTTCCTAATATTAAATCATTAATATCTTGGATGTGTTTAAAGAGTTTGTAAATAATAGTATTACTTACATAGCAACCATCCATACTAATAATTTCAATAATATCTAATAACTCATTTATTTTCTGAGTATGATTTACAAAACCCCTTACTCCTAATTGTATGGCATTAAATAATAGCTTGTCATTTTCTAAGCTGTTGTAAATAATAGTTCTTGAGTTTTTTATTGCCGCAAAATTATCAATGTTATTGTTGCAATAGATGATAACGTAACTATGTGTTTTTATTGACATTACTTCAATATATCTCTCTATGTTAGAAAAGATGCCTCTAACAAAATAGTGAGGTGAAAGCATACTTTTTAAATCTTCAGCTTGTTCTTTGTCTTTATTAATAATGATGAGTTGTTGCATTGTCAATTGATTATTTGAATTAGTTTCAATTAATTTTTTCAAAACTAACTCCTTTTACATAATCTTATTTTTTGGAAATCTTCAAAATGACCTTCTGGCTTACAAATGACCTTTTATTTTAAATGAAATCACCCAAATTTTTATCGAAGGTGTTTAAAAATAGGTAAAATGTCATTTAATTTATATTGTTTAATTCATTTTTAACATATTCTAAAATCTATTGTGTATGTTTTGTACTTATTTTGTTTGTTATTTATGTTTTATGTTCATCGTATATGTTTTTTTTCTTTATTTTTAATACACAATTATTTGAAAATGAGTTTAATTAAACTTGTTTTGAGGTATAAACGTGTAAATAGTACAAAATGAGTTGATTTAAATATTAATTGATGTTTTTGTACTTTAATTTAACGTGTAAGTATCTAAAAAATTAATTTTTTTTAACACTCTCGGAAGTTAAATAGGTAATTTCATTTAGTTTCAATTGCAGTTAGGTAAAAATTTGGTCACTTTAGATATCCTAAAAAATTTGACATTGAGTACATTACTAACTTTGCTGCACTTTATAAACGAAAAATGAAAAACTTAGTACATTTTAATCAAACAAACATTATGAGTCATACAATCAAAACTTTTCAATTAAATTATTACAAATTGAAGAAATCTTTATTTTTTGTATTTATGTTACTAAATATAAATACAACTCGAGCGCAAATGCATATTAATGGACCCATTTCTTTTGGTCCATCAGAATCACCTTCTTCTCTTGGTAATTTAACCTTTGGTGCTGATGCACAGGTGATTTTCATGGATGGTTCAAGTTTTTACATGCTTGGTGAGACTACTACAATAGATGCTGGGTCAGAATTTTTTGCTAATACTTTAGCTAATCAATTTGGAACAGGGCGTTTTATATTTCAAGGTTCTGTTGCTCAAACACTCGATGGAGGTAATAGTTCTGCCATTGGCGGAACTCAACCTTCGTTGATTAATTTGGCAATTAATAATGCTAATAATTTGACATTAACTAACACTAACACAAGAGTCACTTCAGGTTTGGATTTTATTGATGGACATGTTTTGTTGGGAAGCAACAATTTAGAAATTGCCTCTTCTGCAACTATTACCAATGCAGACGAAACCCAATATGTAGTAACCAATGGAACTGGATTTTTAGCCAAAGAGGCCTTTACTTCTACGTTTACTTTCCCTGTTGGTAGAGTAATATCTGATTTTACGCCGGCTACTATTACACCTGCAGCAAGCGATAATTTCTTTATACAAGTAAAAAACTACACTGAATCTGCTGCTGATGAGGTTACCTCTGCTGATGGTGTTGACAGAACTTGGAATATATATTCAACTTCAGGGTCTGGTGCCACATTGGCATTACAACATAATAGTACATCAAATGGTGCAGACTATGGAACAAATGGAGGCGACGCTTCTGCCTTTGTTACTCAATATGAAGGAATTCAGTGGGTTCCTTATATTGGAAGTCAAGGTACTTGGCAATTAGGCACAAGTGCAATTGGTACTAATACTGCTGGTTCTGTTGCCGGTTCTGTTATTCATTCTCGAACTTATTCTACCACTGCGACTTCTTCAAGTTCTGATGGCGCATTTTTTAGTAAATCAACTTTAGAATTTACGCCTTTGCCTATAACTCTGTTAAGTTTTAATGCAAAAAAATATGAGAACTCAAAATCATTACTTACTTGGAGTACTAGTAATGAATTGAATAGTTCACATTTTGAAGTTGAAACAAGCATTAATGGTGTAGAATGGAATAAAATTGGAGAAGTAAATGCGCAAGGAATGAGCAGTGATTTAACAAATTATCAATATATTCATGTAAATCCTATAATTGGTTTGAATTATTATAGAATAAATATGATCGACTTAAATGGTTTAGCTAGTTATTCAAATATTAAAATGGTAGAATTTGATAGATCTTTTTCAAATTCTGTGTATGTATACATTTATCCCAATCCTTCAAATGGTGTTTTGAAAATTAATAAATATAATAATTCATTGTACAATTTCACACTATCTGATATAAATGGGAAATCCCTTAAAGTATTTAAAAGTACATCTGAAAATGCTGAATTTCAGATAGATATTAGTATGTTTCAAAATGGAATTTATTATATGAAAGCTGAAAATAGTGTAGGTGATATAAAAGTTTTTAAAATTGTTTTAAATAAGTAACCCTTTGTTCTGATGCTTTTAAGGCTATAGTGGATGCCTCAGTGGTAAAAATAACTGCAATCCCGATAGTTATCTGGAGCAAAGAGCACAAAGAGAAGAAAACCTCAGCGTCCTCTGCGCCGGAGCTTGTTCTGAGTGAGTTTACCCTGAGTGAGTTTATACTGAGCATAGTCGAAGTAAAGGGAAGAGCAGTGAATAATATAGACTTGAAAAAAGTATATGAATGAAAAACTAACCCATAGCGAAGTAGAAAGCAAAATAATGCTGCTCCGAGATACACAAGTTATCTTGGACAGTGATGTGGCTGCCTTGTATGGGGTAGAAACCAAACGAGTAAATGAAGCGGTAAAAAACAATCCCGATAGATTTCCTGAAGGGTATATAATTCCCCTAAACGACATTGAAACTGAAAATTTGCGGTCGAAATTTTCGACCACAAATCTCAACAAGAGTAGAGTAAATCCAAAAGCCTTTACAGAAAAAGGGCTTTATATGCTAGCCACAATTCTGAAAAGTGTCAAAGCCACCCAAACCACTCTTTCCATTATAGAAGCATTTGCAACATTCAAAGAACTAACAAGAAACCTGGAAAAAATAAATACAACCGAAGATCCAGAAATTAAAAAAGAAATAATGAATCAAACAAGTGTATTAATGTCAGATTGGATAGGCGATGAACTTAATGTAACCGATACAGAAACAACTTTTGAACTAAATTTTGCAGTCGTTAAATTAAAACACACAATAAAAAGAAAATGAAGAAAACCACTGAGCGTCCACAGCGCCGGAGCCTGTTCTGTGTGAGTTTATACTGAGCATAGTTTACTCAGAGTATATCGAAGGGAAGTAAAGGGAAGAGCGGTGAATAAATAAAATAAGTAAATAAAAGAAAATGAATGATAGAAGTCAACTAAAAACTAATAGAATTATAACTTTAAAAATAAAGTTTGTTGTTTTATTTTGGGTATTATTAGGGAGTTCATGTACCATAAATACTATAGCTAGTTACAAAAAAGCCAAACTTTCTAAAATTGTAGAATTACAAACTAAGGAAATTATTGAAAGTGAATTAGGTGAAGATTTAGAATATATTCAAAAAGAAATTAATTTAGTGAAAAAAAGTAATTCAATTCTTGCTTCTGAAGTAGATAGTTTAAAGAAACTTATTCATAATCTAAAACCAGAAACTGAAAGAAAAATACACCCTTACTATGTGTTTTTTAAAAAATCTTCATCAACCGTGAGTGAAGAACAAATAGATGGTTTCAATATTTGGTTTAAAAATAATGTTTACACAATAAACGATAGCAACTTGTTATATTCAGTGACAGGATTTTCAGACAATGTAGGAGATTCATTAACAAATGTAAAATTAGCACAGGTAAGAGCAATGGCAATTAAAAACTTTTTAATAACCAATTTTTGTATCGACTCAAGCAAAATTAGTTGTAACAGTAAAGCAAATGTAAGTACTTGCTATTCAAATATTTTCAGAAGTGCAGAGATACAATTAATTAATAAGTTTAATTCAAATACTAACAAACAATTTAAATACAATCAAGTCAAAGATACCATTGAAGTAAACAGAAATTGAGTTTATACAGGTTTGATAAATTCCAATGACACTTTACAGCTTATAAATATATTAACAACCAAACAACCAAAAGTATCAATAAAATGAAAAAAACAAACAAACTACTAATCCTAATTTTGATAGGGTTATTTTCGCAAGGGGCTTATGCCCAAGTTAAAGTAGGAAGTAATCCTACTACTATTAACCCGAGTGCGGTTTTTGAAATTGAAAGCACCTCTCAGGGATTATTACCTCCCCGAATGACAAGTGCACAACGTAATGCTATTTCAAACCCCGCTGCAGGTCTTATTATTTACAACACAACCGCCAATTGTATTCAATTGAATGTGGGAACACCTTCTGCGCCTATTTGGCAATGTAGCTCAGGTGCAAATTCTTCAACAAATGGCACAGGTGAAGTTTCTGCTTATAGCTCTCCAGGTTGTGCAACCGACTATATCTCAGGTTCTATGACACAAGGTACAGCAGTTTCGGGTGTAACAATGGTATTAAATGCTTTAGTTACGCAAGTAGGTTCTTGGAATATCAGTACCACTACCGTAAATGGTGTAACTTTCTCTGGTTCAGGTGTATTTACCTCTATAGGTTGCCAATCTATTACCTTAACAGCAAGCGGCACTCCAACTTTATCAGGTACATATTCTTGGACAACCAATACTACACCTAACAGTGCGCCTTCAGCTACAGTAGCAGGGATGTCCAGCTCAGGTGGTGCAGCAGTTATTTCTGCATATACTGGTGTAGGGGGATGTAATGTTGGTGCGGGTACCAATAACTCCCCTGCTGGTGTAATGAGAGCGGGAGTAAAGAATACCATGATAGCAGGGGTTTCTACAACTGATACTATTCAAGTAGTGGCAACTGTAACAACAGGGGGTACATTTAGTTTGAGTACCAATACAGTAAATGGTAAAACATTTACTGCCAGTGGAACGCTTTCTGCAGGTTCGCAAACCATTACATTAATAAGTACAGGCGCAGCTAGTAGCCCAGGCAATCATATGTGGGTGTTAAATTCAACACCTAGTATAGATATTTATGGTTCTACTATTACCACCAATGCCCCATTAGGAAGTACCTATACTGCACATTATAATGGATGTGATTCGGCAAGTAATACCTTGCACTCTGTGGCACAGCCATTTACGGCAGCTACCTATACAGGTGGGCAAGCATTTAGTAGTTTAACTAAGTGTCAAAATAAACCTATTTCAGCACAAGGATGTGGTGGAGTAACTAGTGTAACAGCAAGCAGTGGAAGGGTGCACCCTACAGTGAATATTAATGGACAATGTTGGTTACAAACCAATTTGAATGTTGTGCCATCGGTTTATAGTAATTATACTACAAACTCATGGACTACTAGTATTACGAGCGACCAAGGCTATTGGGGATATTACGATACTTTAACCACCAATGGTTCTGCAGGTTGGAGTAGTACAGAGCCAGGAACGAATTATGGGATGCTTTACCAATGGTGTGGAGCCATGGATGCTACTATCAGTGAGCGTAGCCGTGGTATCTGCCCTGCAGGGTTTCATATACCTAGTGATTGTGAAATTAGTTATCTTGAACATGGTTTAGGAATGAGTATTACAGAGCATAATTCAACTGCTTTTTTTAAAGCAAATAGTAATGTTAAACAAGGAGATATAGTTAATAAGTTAATTTTAGAAGGCTCTAATGTAAGTGGCTTTTCATTTATTTTTGTAGGTTTTAGAAGAGATACACCTAGTGATTTTATTTCTTTCAAAGTAGGTGGATATTTTACATCATCTACTACTAATTCATCTAACACAAATTTAGTTAATAATGTACGAGTTTTATTAAAAAATACTATTGGAACTTTAAATTCGAGTAGTTCCAAAGCTCGTGGATCTGGTATAAGATGTCTTAAAGACTAAAAGAAAAGTTCAAAATATTTTAAGTTAGGAGTGTTTTAAGTTAATAAGTATAAATTGTTGAATTAAAGGGCGGTGGTTTTTCTGCCGCCCTTTTTTAATTATGTTTATTCTCTAAGTAATAGTTCTTACAGGATAGTGCACAGCAAAGAGCGCAAAGAGAAACCCCTCAGCGTCCTCAGCGCCGGAGCCTGTTCTGAGTTTATCGAAGAGTGGTAAGTGCACCGCAAAGTCGCAAAGAGCGCAAAGAGAGTAAAACCTCAGCGACCTCTGCGCCTCCGCGGTTGATGTTTTATCGCAAAGGAGCAAAGAGCGCAAAGAGAGTAAAACCTTAGCGACCTCAGCGCCTCCGCGGTTGATGGTTTATCGAAGTGCGGTGTGTAATATCAAAAAAAATGACAGAAAACGAAATATCAACAAAAATAATCGGTGCAGCATTAGAAGTTCATCGGCACCTTGGTCCAGGGCTTTTGGAAAGTGCCTACGAAGCTTGTTTAGTCTATGAACTTAAGCAATTGGGATTGAAAGTATGTCAACAACAGTCACTTCCAGTAGTATATAAAAATGTAAAACTTGATGCAGGGTATAGAATTGATGTTTTAGTTGAAAATAAAGTGATCATTGAAATAAAAAGCGTAGAAACTTTGGCGGGAATACATACAGCTCAGCTATTAACCTATTTAAGACTTAAAGAAATGAAATTAGGACTGTTAATTAATTTTAATGAAGTGTTATTAAAGAATGGAATTAAAAGGATAGTAAATAACTTATAAACCCACTACGACCTCCGCGCCTCCGTGGTGAAAAAATATACCGCAAAGACGCTAAGAACACAAAGAGAATAAACCGTCCGCGACCTCCGCGCCTCCGTGGTGAAAAAATATACCGCAAAGACGCTAAGAACACAAAGAGAAGAAACCCTCCGCGACCTCCGCGCCTCAGTGGTGAAAAAATATACCGCAAAGACGCTAAGAACGCAAAGAAAAGAAACCCTCCGCGACCTCCGCGCCTCAGTGGTGAAAAAATGCACCAC